>JAEEGK010009157.1_pt1 | contig 23197 bp, 9 predicted proteins | sample 8958771 | NCBI WGS metagenome assembly JAEEGK01 (sample SAMN16246547, study PRJNA631951) | gut metagenome | biome: gut microbiome; feature: rumen; material: SC-attached | host: Bos | place: Iran: Karaj | collected 2018-10 | reverse complement strand
AATCCCCAATCCCCAATCCCCAGTTTTAATATTGAATTTATTATTAATTTAATTTATAAATAAACATATATTATTTTTAAAAAATAAAAAATAAAAAATAATTATATTTTATTATAAATAATTAATATAATTTTAATATAAATATGTTTAAAATTTTATATCATAAAAGGTAAATCATAATTTTTTTTACCATTTCCAAAATATACTCCTCCATATAAATCTGAATTACTTAAATGAACAGCATAATAACCAGGCCATAACAAACTTCTAACATTACATATTTTTTTAGTAGGATCTAATTGTATACTCCAACTTCCTTTAATGATATCATCTTCAATACTATCTAATATATCATATTTAAAACATGCATCATCATTTTCAACATATAATTTTTTATCTTCATTCATTATAGGTCTAAAATGTAAAAATTTATTTTTTATTTTCAATTCTTCAGGTTTTAATCCTTTAAATCCTTTATTAATTCTTAATTCATGATCTGTATTTAATTTAACAGCCCCTTCAGGAATAATACTTGTATCAGTATCAATTTGTCTAACAATATAACTTAATTTTAATTTCTCAGTAAAATTTTCTTTAGGTTCTTCTTTTTTAGGAGCATTTTCATCAACACTTGCATCAGGGTCTAAATTTTTACCTTCCTCTCCTTCACCTTCTTCTTCTTGAGCAGGTTGTTCTTCTTCTTCTCCTTCTTCTTTTTCTTCTTTATATTTTTTAATTATTAATTCAGGTGTTCCTTTTAAAGGCTTTGAATAATTATCTAAAAAATCTTGATCATGATAAGGATATGTTTCTGGTAGGGGTTCAAATTTAAAAGATGTAGAGGGAGCAAAATAAAATAATTTTTTTGGAAATCCATAATGTTTTTCAAAATTAACACCAATTGCAATGTAATAATCTGATTCTTCTCCTGTTAATTTTCCCCAAAAATAAAGTTCTTCATCTTTTGTTTCAGCATGAAGTTCATTTAATGCTATTTCTAATTTAGTTCTATAAATTTAAATTAAATTATTAATTATATTACTTTTCTTCAATATTAAGAGTAATTCCATTAAATTGCCCTAATAAATCTAAACATTTTTCAAAATTTTTATGTGCATTCATTTTTAATTAACAGTTATATTTTAAATTAAAAAATAAATTATAAATTAAAGTTTAAAATTTTAAATATTAATTCTAAATGAATGAATTTTATTTATATTTTATTATTATAATATATTAAAAAAATATTTATAAAAAATTATTTAGTATTTACTTTCAATCCAAGATTCCAATTCTTGTGTATTAATTATAACAGTTGTTGGAATAATACGAATAACACATCTTGAAACACTTAATAAATGAATTAATCTTCGAATAAAATTAAAGAAAATATATAAACAAATTATTGTTATGATTAGTACATAAACAATTATTAAACTAAAAACAATTTGTTTTTTTTCATTTAAATATCGTTTTAAACTTATTTTGCATAATTCAGCAAAATTATCAGAAACAGGTGCGATATATTTATAAAATATAGTTTCTAAATCTTGAAAACTTGTTGTATTAAATAAAAATCTATTTTCAAAATTTGTTGTATTATGACCATCATTAAAAATATACTCTTTATTATTATTATTAGTACTTATATTTTGATCTTCATAAATTATATCAACAGTCTCCTCAATCAATTTTAATAAACTATCCGTATTATTACTATTTTGAATTAAAGTATTATTCATACATTCAATATATTCTTCAGTTCCCTCAACAAAAACAGCTTGACAAGCATTTAATAAGAATTTTTCATTATAAAAATTATCTAATTCATCAAAATTTGCAATTCCTTGAATTATATTTTGCATATCAGTTTTATTTATTAAATTATCATAATTCAATTCAGATGTTACATTACAATCTATCATTTCACACTTAACTTGAACAGTACTTGCTCCAGCTGTTAAAAACTTTCCAAAAATAAAAGCTTGAACATCTATTATTTGATTTGTTGAACTCACCATTTTATCAGTCATTAAATAAACTGGTATTAAACATGATATTAAAACTACAAATATTATAAGAGTTTGTAAATAAGACAAATTTAATATATTTAAAGGAATAAATTTCTTTGCATCTAAACTAAATCCACTATTTTGATTTAAATTTCCTGTAATAATATTAGTTCCCATTGCTTGAGTCGTTTCTCCTCCACCTTCCTGTTTTTTTTGTTCTTCAGCTTGAGCTGCTTGTTTGCTTTCTTTTTCTCGAAATTTTTTTAAAATTATATTAAATCCTTCAATTCGTTTAATAATATCTTCAATTCTCTCTAATTTAATTTTCATTACTTTTTCCAATCCATCTCCCATATTTTTATTTGTTAAATGTAGTAAAAATCCATAAATAATATTAAATATAGCTAATACACCTGAATAGGCAAATAATACAACTAATAAAATTATTTTTCCATCACTGTTAAAATCTTTGAAATGTTTAGGTATTATTTTAACTTTGTTATATTGTTGAGGTAATAAATTATCATATGCATTTTCAATTGATAAAAAACTTATATAATTTAAATATGCTCTATCATAAGCTGAAATGTTCTCATAGAAACTTAAATTAACATTTACATTATTATTTTCATCAATAGTAACTGCATCATTTATTTTAAAATATTCATTTTTTAACAACGAATTAACATCACTTAATATTTGATTAAGAGCCAAAGGGAAATTTTCTATATCAACTAAATCTTCATATGTATAAGTCACAGTTTCACTATTCCAAAACAAAGCAATTTGATTTTTATCAGCTATAAATTCATTAATTTTATTTTCCAATTCACCAAAAAATAAACTTATATTTTTGTACCATTCAAAACTATAGCTTTCCATTTGTAAGAAATAATTTTTAATATTTCCAAAAGGAACATCTACTGATTGGTTAACAAAACAATAATAATTCACATCATATCCTCTCATAATAGCTCTATATGCCGCTCTTAAAGAAATTAAAGAACTTATTAAATCTGTTGTCCATAAAGTAGTTTGAAAAAGTTGAATATTAATTTCATTAATTTGATTAAATTTATTATGACTTTGATTAAATAAAATTAAATAAAAAATAACAAAAGCAATTGTTAATAAAAATATACAAAAAGAAATCAATTTAATATATTTTAATGTATAAAAATTTGATATATTCACAAATAAATTTGACTTTATTTCTAAAATTCTATTTTTTTTAACCAAATCATCAGCAAATCCCTTTCCACTTGATTGTGAAGCATTTTCATCTTCATTTTCTTTTTGATTCTTTTTTTTACCAATAATCCCACTCATTTTATTAATATCATCTTTAGTTTGTTTAACTAAATTTTGAAAAGATTTATAATCAGATAATAAAGTCAAAAAATTATCCGTTTGTTCATCAATATCTTTTTTTTCTTCTTCATTTAATTCATAATAAGGTCTAAAAGCATCTATTTTATCTTGTTGATATTGCAAAAGCTTTTGATCATTATCATCTAAACTCTCTCCGCTATTTATTCCCCGACTATTTTTGTTATCTATACATCTTACAACATATGATATTTTACCATCCCCAAATTTATATCTCTCAAAAGTATAATTAAATTTATATTCAACAGATTCAGAATTGTTATTGCAATTGTCAATTAATTCTTCTAATTCATCGAATTTACTTTTTTTAAATAATTCTTCATATTGTTTTATTTTTAAATTAAATTCTTTAGCTTCGTCCGTTTGTTTATTAAAATCAAGTTTTGATTCTTCTTTTGGAATATTATTATTATTATTATTATCATTGTCATATAAATTATTCTTTTTTTTATCTTTATTTGCATTGTTTTTTTTATCATTATTTTTATCTCCATTTGGAGTTGGTGTAGGTGTATTCCCTTCGGGGGTTATATTAGAAACAATATTTGAATTTAAATTATTAGATACAATATTTGAATTTAAATTAGATGTATAATTTAACTGAGAAGTATTTGGAGTACCATCTTTATTAACATTAGATACTTCATTAGGGTTTACATTAGTTATATTTGAAGTAAGATTTGAAGTTATATTTGAAACTGATTTATCATTCATTAATAAATCACTTTCTCCAAATTCATCTATATTATCTATATCATTATCACTACCATAATCTTGTGGTTCTTCATTTTTGTTATTATTATTTGAATCATCTTCTTTAACTGCTTGATGATCATTTTCTTTGTGGACTTTTTTATTACTTGTCTCTGAATATTCAATTAAAAATTGAGGTAGTCTTATTTCATATTCAAGTTCCATATTTTCATTAATTTCTACATTTTCATGTAAATCTTCTTCTTTAATTTGTTTCTTTTTTAATATTACTTTTTTATTTTCTTCTTTTGCAGCTTCTTCGCTTGTTATTGAACTATTTTCTTCAATAATTAATAATTCTTTTTTCTTTTTATCTTTTAAATTTTGTTTTTGACCTTGTAAAAATATTTTATAAAAATTTACAAATTTTTTACATATTGTATAAAATGGAATTTTATTTTCTTGAAATAACATTTTATTGTCTATATTTAATATTTTCATTAATTTTAAACTCATTCCTTGAATATAAAATTTATAATCTATAAAAATTATATCATCTAAACTTTCTTTTGTAATTAATCCTACAAAATAAACACTATCATTTAACATTGGAAATAATTTAACTGCAATTCTAATACTAATAATACTATTATCTTTATCTTTTGCAAATGTTTTAAAATCACGTTGATCTAAAATTTTTTTCTGCCCAGATTTAAAATAATCTTTCATAAAACCTTTATGAATTTTTGCAAAGATTTTTGGCATTAATTGTATAAGATTCATTCCTTTTATTTCTTCGGTTTTAAATTTGAAAATATTTTCTACTTCATTATTTGTTTTTTCTATTAAACCTTCTTTTCCTTTATCACCATTTGCAATTATTATACCTGTTTCTTTATTAAATAATAAACTATAGTAATTTGCTGCTAAATGTTCATTATAATTTTCACTTTTTCTTTTTAATTCTTCTAAATCTTTTCTTTTTAAATCATCATCATTAATTTCTTCAGTATATCCTGAATATATATCAAACAATTCATTAACACCTTTATAAATTTTAATTAAATTTTCCCATAATTTTTCAATACGAGTTTTTGTTATTCTTATTTTATCAGTTAAATGAAATATTTCATTAAAATCAATTGTTTTATTACTATCTAATCTATTATTCCTAAAAATTTTCCAAAAATGTAAAGATAAATTAATATCCGAAGAAATTTCCTCAACAAACATTTGAGTTAAATCCTCATATTTAAAATACATTGTAACATTCAATTCTTCTAAATTAACAGCTTCTTCATTAGGAGGTTTTAATTTTTCAACTAAACTTTTACTTAATTTTAATTTTAAACGCTCATAAGAAAAACCTTCTTGTAAAGTAAGTTTCATATCTTTTACTTTTTTATAATAAAACATAGCTTGACAAAAATTACCAATAACAGTTAAAAAATATAAACTAACATTAATTATAACATCAGGTGTGCAATCATTTTGTTCTATATAATAATTCAAAACAATTATTATAAAATGAGTTAAAAATATTTTATCATCAACTTCTAATTTCGTACGATCACTTATTTCTCCTGTAATAGGTAGATATAATTTTTCTTTAGTTTTTGTAGCACACTCTGGATTTGGACATTCTAAAACATGCATTTGAACAATTCCTGCTAATAAAGCTTTGTCTTCAGGATTTTCATCCAAATGATGAATTTTATCTATTAAATTTTTAACATAATATAAACGATAATTTTGGTTTTTTATTTTATAAAAAGGATTATCTAAAAAAATACTTTCTTCAATTTTATATTTTAAATTAAAATATAAATACAAAACAATCACAGCACTAATTAAATATATTAATCCTTTTTCATGAAATTCTATATATGTAAATATAGCAAAATACACACTAGACCATACATATAAAATGTGAAATAAACCTGCAATAATATTTGTAATAGTGTCATAAAATAAATAATGATTTAAAAAAAACTTAAAAAAAACTGAACTTGCAATAATATTATATATTAAAAAAATTTCATTTGAAATATATTTAACTTGAGTTAATAAAACTGAATAAACAATACAATTTAAAGAAGTATATATTTCATAATTACATGTCATTCTAGCATAAAATGAATTGCTTGAATAAAAAGAATCAATATAAAAAAATTGTATGAAAACAACAAAAAAACAAGCAATAATCACTAAAATAATCCCAATTATTACTATTATAATATGATCTTTTGGCTTACATGAAACATCTTCAAAATAAGGATTATGCTCATCTGAACCAAAACAAAAAATAGATAAACCCATATCTAAACATATATTAAATCCTATATATATCATAAATTTAAAAAAGAAATTTAATAACAATTCTTTTGCAGTATAAGTTGAGTTTCTATCTGCTTTATATAATGAATAAAAAAATAATATTGAAAATAAAATAATCATAACAAATAAAAAAACAAGAGCAACTTTAAAATATTTATATTTATTAATAAATAAATCTTTAAAACGTAATATTTTTTCTACCCAATTTAATATTTTATCTGATGTATTATTATCTTTATCAAATACTCCTAATTGCTCGGAAAAAAATCCAGAAATTATTTGAAAATAATAAACTCCCATAAATAAAATACATTCCATTCTTGAATTTGCTTGATTAGATATTAATAGATCCATTAAAATATAAAATTTTTCAGTAAATGTTACACTTTCTTTTTCAAATAATTTAAATTCTTTAGACATTTTTTAGTTTATTAATTAATAATTAAATTTATTTCAATAAAAAAAAATCATAATATAATTTGTATTGTTTAAAACTTTTATTAAAAGAATTAATTATTTTTTTATTTAAAAAATTAATTTTAAGATTGAAAAATAAGTTAAAAATTAATATTAATATCTATTATTTTTAAACATATTTTTCTTAAATTAAATAATTTTTTAAATAAAATTAAATACTTAATAATTAAAAATTTAATTTCATATTAACAACTTTTTAAAAGTGATTTTTAATTAAATAAATAATAATAATAATATATTAAAATAAATGGAAAGTGCCAAAAAAGAAAATAAAAATTCATTAGATCGGTTATTTTTTAATAAATACAAACCAATAAAAAAATTAGGTGAAGGTTCTTTTGGAAAAATATATATGGCTCAAAACATAAACACAAAAGAAAAATGTGCTTTAAAATTGGAAAAAAAAACAAACAGCCAAAATTTATTAGAAAATGAAGCATATACTATCGCATATTTAAAAGGATTTGGAATACCCTCAATAAAAAGTTTTGGATTTAGTGGAGAATATAATATTTTAGTTATGGAATTATTAGGAAAATCACTAGAAGATTTATTTATCGAAAATAATAAAAAATTTTCGTTAAAAACAGTTTGTATGATAGCAATACAAATGTTAGAAAGAGTAGAATTTATACATAAAAAATATATAATGCATAGAGATATAAAACCAGATAATTTTGTAATAGGTTTAGATAAAAAGAGTCATATAATATACTTATTAGATTTTGGGCTTTCAAAAAAATATAGAAGTAGACGAACAAAAAAACATATACCCTTCACTAAAAATAGAAAATTAACAGGAACTGCGAGATATGCAAGTATAAATGCATTAAATGGATTTGAACAAAGTAGAAGAGATGATTTAGAAGCAATTGGTTATGTGTTAGTTTATTTTTTAAAAGGTAAACTTCCATGGCAAGGAATTCCATTAAAAAAAAATGAAGATAGATTTAAAAAGATATATGATATGAAAAGAAAAATTTCTTCTGAAGAATTATGTAAAGATTTAGATGAAGAATTTAAAATTTATTTAGATTATACAAAATTATTGGGATTTACTGAAGAACCTAATTATAATTATTTAAGAAGTTTATTTATAAAAGTAATGAAAAAAAACGATTTTAAATATGATTTTGTTTATGATTGGAATCTAAATAATAATAAAAATAATAATAATCAAACTATAGAAAAAGATTTTGGAGATAGATACATGAATGATAATGGAATTATATTACCAACTAATTATGGAATAAAACCAAAAAAAAAGGAAAAAAATAAAGAAAAAGAACATGATAAAAAAACAAATAATGATAATGAAAGTATTGAAGATAAAGAAAGTAAAAGTACAAAAACAAGAGTTTTAATAAAGAGTACTAAAACTTTTACAAAAAAGAAAACTGATAAAAATAAAAATGAAAATTTCAGTGAATTTTCTCAAGATAAAAATATGAGTATAAAAAGTAATGAACATATTGTCGCAGAAAAAGAAATTAAAGATAAAGCTGTTAGTAATAATCAATTTATTGAAATAAATCATTCTCTTATTCAAAATTCAAATATTTTAATTGATAAAAAAGATACAATAAATAACGAAATTTTTAAAAATAATAGTATAAAAAATAAAGAAAATCAAAATAATGAAAAGTATGTATACAACAAAGAAGAAAATGAAAAAAATGAAAAAAAAATAGAAGAAATTATTAATAATCAAGGATTAATTGATAATGATTTTAATTGTAAAATATTTTAATTATTTATTGTTTAATTTTCATAATTATTTATTTATTTTAAAAAGTGTTTTATAAATATATTCATAATGTTATTATATATTTAATTAAAACATTATTATTAATTTTTAATATTTAAAAATATATTAATAAATAATGTTAGACATAAAAAAATTAGGCGAAAGTGGAATAGATTACAAACCAGCAGATTTTAAATGCGAAGTTCATTTTTTAGGTCAAATAGTAGGTGCCTCAAATTTAATAGAAAAAAACCCAGTTTTTATTGAAGCATATTTTGTAACAGGAGAGCAATGGCGTTATTTATCCCCAAAATCAACAATTCAAACACAAACAAGTTTTATTGATCAAAATAATTTCGCTTGTTTTTGCCATAATTTTGATTTACACTTTACTACTGAAAATTTACATGGTTGGCCAAGAATGGTAGTTCGTGTTTGGAAATTAGATGTAGTTAACAAAACAGATCTATTATCATATGGAACAACCATATTACCTAATACTTCAGGATATCATGAAATAACGTTTGAAACTTTTTGTTTAAAAGGAAACTTAATAAATGAAACATTGGGATTTTTTATGAGTTCTAAACCAAAAATGAATACTAGTGATCCAGTTACAAGTAATTTAGATAAAAGAAAATATTTAATTACAAAACCTGGGCCGAAAATTTCGATTACTGTTGAAGTTATTTTAAGAAATTTTACTTTTCATTCATTATCCGGTGTTAATGTTTATGAAGAAGATGATGATAATGATAGTGATTAAATATTTAATTTTTTATTAATTTTTTATATTTATAAATATAATTAATATTTTAAAAAATTGGTTTAATTATTTATTGTTTTAATCTAATTCATAAATCCAATCTGAATTAAAATTTAAAAAAACAATTGGTGTTTTTGATTCTTCGTTTGATGAAGGTTTTAATATGTTTTCTTTTGTTATATTTGGAGTGTCATCTTCATCTAATTTTTGAGGTTTGGTTGAAATTTCATTTGATGTGGAATTTTCTTTGATTTTTGAATCATTATTATTTGTTTGATTTTGATTTGATGAAGTATTTATTTCTTCTACTAATACTTTTTTTTCATTTTCATTTTCTTTTTTGTTTTCTTCAATTTTGTATTTAACTTCTTTTAAAGGTTGATCTTTAGGTATTTCTTTTTTTTGTCCTTTAATTAATACTTCTTCTTCTTTTTTCTTTTTTTCTTCTTCTTCTTTTTTTTTCTTTTCTTCTTCTTCTTTTTTCTTTTTCTCTTCTTCTTCTTTTTTCTTTTTTTCTTCTTCTTCTTTCTTTTTCTTTTCTTCTTCTTCTTTCTTTTTTTTCTCTTCTTCTTCTTTTATTTTTCTTTCCTCTTCTTCTTTCTTTTTTTTTCTTTCTTCTTCTTCTTTCAATCTTTCTTCTTCCTCATTAATAATCTCCATTTGTTCATCTTCTTTTCTTTTAGGCATTTCAATTTGTTTATGTTTAATTTCCACAGTAACATTTAAAATTTTTTTATTTTTATCATATTTCGCTTGAACAGTTTCTTTTTTAATTTCTATAGGTAAATTTAAATTTAATTCATATATATCTTGATATTTAAATTTTAATTTTTTAACATCAATTTCCAATTCGGCATCATTAATAGTATTCATCAACGGAGTATTTATACTAATTATCATATTTTTATATTTAATACTAAGACTTTCATCATCCATTCCTTCCGGATTATAAAAATAATTCTTTAATTCAAAATTATCACTATATTTAATTTTATAAACAGGTTCTTTATTATTTATATCAATTTGTTTTTGAATATTAACATTTTCATTTATTTTATCAATATTACTTTCAATATCAGGCTGATCATACAAATCATTTTTTTTCTCTTCTTCTTTTTTTTCTTGCTTTAATTTTTCCACCTCTTTCATCAATTCAGTTTTATGAAATTCACTCGGTTCCTTTCTATCATCCATCTCTCCCTTACTTAGCGTATGAACATTAATATACGAAACTTCCAAACCTTTATAATTAAATTTCTTCACAACATAATCATTTGATATTTTTTCTTCTTCACTTTTTAATATTTGTTTATTAATCCCATCAATCGCAGTATCGCAAACAAATTTTTTAAATCTCAAATCTTTTTTACTAAGCTCAATTGCCTTTTCATTAAAAACAACATCAAAAGTAGTACACATCTTTTTATGCTTATCTTGATCATGTCTCCCTTTATTTAATAAATGAGGTAGGGACCACATATTATTATCGTTACAAGTTGGTTCTGCTATTTCATTATAGGAACATATATTAATAAAAACTTTTTGACGATTACTAGGATGCTTAATTGAATATTTCTCAGAACGTATACAAAATCCCGGAGTCGGTTTTGCTAAACGAACGTTAGAAGGGAGATCTTTTTTTTCCTCGGATTCTTTTAAAAATTGATTCGTTTCTTTAATATTGTTTGGGTCAGATATTTCATTAATATAATTATCCATTAATCCTGAAAATTCAGGCTTGTCTAAAGCATGTAGTATATCTCTTGCCTCTTGACGAGTCATTCTTGGGTCATCCGGGGCTAATTGTAAATCATTTGGTTTTTTATTCGATATCATTTTATATTAATATGTATATTATATTTTATAATTTATTTATTTATAATATAAATAATATAAATAAAAACATATTATAAAAAGGAATATTTATATAAAATATTTTTGATGTAACTTTAAATGTATTATATTTTATAACATCTGTAAAGAAATAAGGAGAAGGAACTTGATAAGTACACATTAAATATAAATCATAACTTTGCTCATTTTCTAAATTAATAGATTTATTTGAAGGAATCTCATATGTTAAACCTATGTTATCTCCACTAAATATTCCACATAAAACATTTTCTTTACAGTTTAATATTTCTTCTGTGTTAGGAACACTTTTTTCTTTTAATTGAATTAAATAATAACAATTTATTCTAATATTACTATTATGTTTATAATATGTTATCCATTTTGCATAACCTTTATTATTTAATTGTTTAATAAAATTTATTTCAAGTAAATTCATATCAATTTTTTTATTTTCAATGTATTTAGTAATTTTATAATCCGTATTATAATTAATATTTGATATATCAAATAAATTATTCACTTGCGAATCAGTTAATGTATTACTAATAAATTTACTAAAAATATTATTTAAATTTGATTTTGTTTTGCATGTTCGTTCACTAGTCGCACAAACAGTAAATTTAAATATATTTGAATTATTATTATTATTTAAATCTAAATTATATATTTCATTTATTATATTATTATTATTATTAGCATATGTACATTGAGTACCTAAACAATATAAATTAATAATAAATTCATATCCATTTGGAATTATTTTTCCTGAATGATCTGAACATATAACACATCCATTACTTACATATCCTCCATTTATACCAAAAAGATATTGACAATAATTTACATAATAATATTTAACATTTTCACTAATTTCTTCATTAAAATAATAATTTACACATTGAGTATTTTCTAAATCTATTGTTTTAATTTCTTCTATTATTGAATAAGCATATGTTGGATTTGAATCCGCTGCCGTACTTAAATATGCACACTGTAATTTATATATATAATTTCTATATAAATTTTTAAATAATAAAAAAGATTCAATTGTTGTATTACTAAAATAATTAATTCCATATTTTTTAAAAGGACTATTTAAACTATATTTTTTATAATATTCCGAAAAATCTGATTCAATTAAATTCGTATCGAAAGGTAAATAATAGCAATTTAATTGACATATTAAAAAAGAAGGATTATATAAAGGAGAGAACCTTAATTTAATGTCATTATCATTTAAAGAATTCTCCTCTTTTGAAGTTATAATACTTACACTATCTGATAAAGAAATTTCTGAATTTATGTTTGAATATGTATAAGAATTTGTTACTTTTAATGTTATAATTGAACTATCTAATTCATAACAATTATTTATATAATTTGAAGTAAAAGTTTGAGATGAAAATCCCGAACTATCTTTTATTGTTATTGTTGAAAAAACATCACTAATATAATTTTCATTATCTGTTTCAGTAAAACTCGGAATTGTTATTTCATCAATAGTTGTATTTTCACTGTTTGAAGAACTTGAAGTAAATTTAATATTTAATTCATCTACATTAATATCAGATAAATAATAAAAAATTTTCGCTTTAGAAACAAAAGGAATATTTTCAGGAACTTTAAAATAAATTTTACTTTTTTCAATCAATTTAACATTTAAAGTTATTTTCGGGACTAAATAAAATAATTCATTATTATCAGTACTAACACTTGGCATTATTGTATAAGTTCCATCTGGTGTTGAACAATTAACTCCAATATAAAAAGGATAAGGCTCACCATATAAAGAAGATATGGTATATATATCTTTATCAGTCATAATATTAATATTATTATCATTATTATTTAAAAAAGAAATATTAATTGAAATTGGATTTAAATATGGTTTTTTTATATTATAATTAATTTTTAAATATGCTTTATAAAATCTCCCCGGTTGAATATTTAATAGATTTAAATTTCCCTCATTTGATAATATATCTAAATAGTATAAATTTGAATTTGGTTGATTAATTAATACTCCTCTATAAAATATTTTTTCATTTTCTTTTAAATTTGATTTAATTATTTCTGTTGCAAAAGAATTCGAATTTAATCCAGTTGTAAAATAATATTCTTTTTCATAAACAATATTAATTTTAAAAGGATAAGAATATAAATCATTATAATAATTACTATTAATTGGATTATAAATTGAATTAATTAAAATTTCCCAATATTTAAATTTATTTATATCATTTTTCGGTGTTTGAGTTCCAATAATAATTATTATTTTATTTCCATAAATATTACAATTTTTTACAGTAACTTGTTGACTAATTTTCGGTTCTGAATAATCATCACTTCCATATTCATTTATACTACAAACTGGATTAGTATTATTATATAATAAATAATCATTAGGAAATTCTATAATAAATTTAGATTGAATAGGTAATATAATATTTTTATTTGTAAATGAATTTACATAATCAAACCCAACTTTAAATGTATATATGCTTTTGTCTCTTATATTATTATTTGAAGGTACATTATAAAATCTTAATCCACCTGAATGAGTTGGATTTCCAAATAAAGTATTTGATATAGTACCTTTTCCAGAAACTAAAGAAAAAATTTTTGAAGAAGAAGATTTTAATAAAAAATTAATTCCAAAAAATTTTGCTTCGTTTTCTAATGGATTAATTAAACTAGTTATTATAATATCTATATTTATAGAAAAATCATTTATTGACTCTTTAAAAAAAATATTTATTATATTATAATCAATAAATTTACAAGGAACAAATAAAATCTCTTCTTCATTATTATTTATTTTATAATAACATTTTATTAAATTATAATTGAATATTTTTATATTATTTGGTAAAAATAATTGAATTCCATTTAAATTATTTTTTTCAATAAAACTTGAAGTCGCTGATAAATCAAAAGTAAAAATATAATCACTATAATCTCCAAATATTTTATTACTTACTGAACTTAATTCACCTATATTACTACTTCCTATACTTGTACTTGTTTGAGGATATGTTAAATCTTTTGAAATTGAACTATAAGTTTTATCTAAATTTGTTTTTAAATTAAAATTTTTTTCCCCTGAATTTATAATATTTTTATTATTAACTATAATAGAAATATTTGCTTTAATTTCATTCAAATCAATTGCCTTTACAGGCCATAAATATAAATATATTTCTTTACTAAATAAATTAGAATTTTTATAAACATTTTCATTTAAATTTGAATAAATAATAACATTATTATCTACTTTATTAACAATACAATTATAAATTAAACTATTTCCTAAAGAATTTTCCTTTTCAATATTATTTTCATTTACATTAAAAACAGATAATTTAGTAAAACTTAATTGACATTGAACTTCATAAGCCCCAGTGATAAAATCATTTAATTGATTTGAATTAATATTAATTTCCATTCCAGGATGAATATATCTATTTAAATTAATATGAATTTCTGATTTTGTTAAAGAATTTAAATTACAAGGTTCAGTTATATAACTAACATCAATTGAAATATCATCTAATGTTTTATCTATATTATCAATAGATAATGTAATTTTAGTTGTGGTATCATATAATATATAAGTATTTAAAATTGAATCTATTCCATTTTCTGTTGGTAAACTTATAATAAAATTAGTTATTGTATAAGGATTATTTTCATAATTAATTTTATAACAAATAATTGAATAAGTATCTAAACTTTCAATAAATTTACAATTTATTGTATTAGTTAATGTATCATATGTGCAATAATTATCTAATAATTTTTCATCTGAATTTTTTATACTACAATAACTGTTCAAATAATCATTATTTGAATCTATAATTTGAAAAGATAAAACGGAATTAATTGGAATTTTATAATTAAAAGGATTTTTAAATATAATTAATATTGAAATAGCAGCATCATTTGTAACAGCCAATGAATTTATTAAAGAAACTGTTGGAAGTGAAGAAGATGGAATTTTAGTTAATTTAGGGAGATCTAATAAATAACCATTATAATTTGGGTTATAATTACTAAAATAATATATGGCATCTTGATTTGAACTTAAACTGAAAAAAGCCATATTATTATAATCTAAACAGAAATTATTAAATCCATCATAACAAGATAATGTATTTAAATCAATAAAAAATCCAATTTTAATAGAAAAATAAGGATCTCCTGAATTAGGATTTGAATTAATAATATTTACATTATTATTTTTATTTGTTCCAAAAATTCCTTTATAAAATTGTTTACCATAAACATAAAAAGGGTTATCTATTTTATCATAAATTGAAATAGAAGACCATGAATTTGGAATTGCAACATTTATTTCATTTTTATCACCAAAATTTATACTATTATTAAAAATCAAAATAAAAGCATCAAAAATATCATTATAATCATCATAACTGTTATCTAAATATCCATTATATGCATTAATATAATTATTATTATCATAAAAAAATTTAACCGAATTAAAATGAAAATCTTCAATATTTCCATTATTAGAAATAGAAGTTTTTAATTCAGATAACAAAAGAACATTTTCTTGATTATTATTATATTTATAACTAAAAAAAGCATCAAAACCTTTATTACCAAAATTATTTAAATTATTAAAATTTCCCGCACTCATAATAAAACTAGGAAATATGCCTAACACATAAGGATTAATATTACCATTTGATTCATAAAAAGGACAATAATAAGGAATTAATAATGGCTTTGAATTATCATCATAAAAACTTTTAGATATATCTTCATTATATAATATTAATAAACTTCCTAAATAAAATAAATATCCACTTTGCCCATTTTGATAAATAGATGTCATAGATTGCGCTAAATTATATATAGGTGATGTTATATCACTTTTTATATTTGTATTAATTGATTTATAAAAATTATTTACATTTATATTTTCACATGTTAATCCATATGATTTTGAATCAGTATTTAAATTTCCAATTGGATATGAAACATCATTATTATTATATTCAGTTTCTAAAAAATTACCTAAAAACATCCAAATAAAAATACTATTGCTTTTATCTTTTATGTTATCTAATATTAATTCTTTTACTTCTAATAAACAAACACCATCTTTAATTTCTTTATTTGCAAAACTAAAATGATTACGAATTATAAATTCATTACTATTATAAAAAACTCCTGTTACTTTACTATTATCATTCCATACACCTCCCTCAGGAAATAATTTTATTAATCTCATAACTCTTAAATATCTTTTTTTTAAATCAGGTATATCATCTTTAATTAAACCAAATATTATTTCTAAACTTGTATAAACTGAAGAAATATTTTTATCTAAATTTTTAAACATATGACATGAATCAGCAAAAGCAAAATTAATTTCAATTGGAGATTTTTCATTATTTACTCTTTGATTAAAAGACAAATCATCACCAAAAGCCCATTCACCTTCCGAAACTAAATGATCATTATTATATACCCATTTTTCATTAATTTTTGAATATAAATAATTATCACCTATACTATCTATTTTACTTTCATATATACCTATATATTTATCATTATCTTCAAAAAAATCCTCATCATTTATTAGCCAATTATATCTTTGAGGAATATAAGTTTTTAATGAGGGTTTCCATTCATAATTTGTTGTACTTGTTGTGTTTCCGAAAGTCCATGAAATGAAACATTTTTTGTTATTAGAACGTTCAAAAAATTTACTTGATAAATGAACAAAAAATTTTGAAGGAATTGGACTAAAATTTTCATTGGAATCTAATCCCATTCCCATCGGAAAAAAATAACCTATTCTTTCATTATCACTGCTCGGTAAAGTAATTTTTCCTTTAATTAATATATTATCCCCATTTGATATTTTATTATCACTCCCCTTTCCATATATATAAGATGGTGAAATTGAATTTGTATATAAATTATTTAATAATTCATTTGAAGTTAAACCATTAAATGAATATAAATCCCAATCAAAATATTCTCTATAAAATAATTTTTCTTTTGTTGAAGATGATATTGAATCAACTTTTAATGTTTCACTGTTTTTATAATCTTCAATATCAAATTTATAAAAATTATAATATTTATTTCCCATATAAGTATTATAACAAATAATATTATTTAAACTTATAATTTCATTTTGAAATAAAAATTTTTTATTTATTCTATTTTCTCCATAATTAAATTTATTTAAATCATCATAAATCGATAATGTAAAATAAACATTAGATATATATTTTGAATCATCATAAATATAATTTGTATTAGTTTCTCCACATTGGTCAAAAAATATCCAAATTGAAAAAGTATAATTTTTATTTTTTAAAATAGTATTTTTATAATAAAAAAATATTCCACTTTCTTTATTATCTGAATTTTGATATTTTAATGGAAAACATTTTAAATTTGTATTAAAATTATTTTCATTTTCATTATTATTTTTGAAATTTGAAAAATCACAAGAAGATGAAACAAAAGTTATATGATTTGTTGAAGAAGGATTTGATTGTTTAAAAACAAAATATTTATTTTTAATATCTATCGTACTATTAAAAGTGAAATTAATTCTAAAAGCACCCCCTTGAAATACATCAAAAGGTTCTATTATATCATTTTTTTGTTCATTTAAAAGTGAATCATAATTTATAACACTAAATTTTAAAAATTCATTTAAAATTTCATATTTAACTTTTAAATATCCATAAATAACATAACTATTTTTATATCTTACAAATATTTCTATATAATTATCATCTTCATTTAATCTTGCCATATTATTTAAAGTTTTTAATCCATTTATTTTCAATTTTAATTTTTCATCTTTGTAATTATTACTTTCATTATTTAAAATAAATCCAATTGTTTTTCTTTCCTCATATTCTTCCAATTCATAACTTTTAAACTCTCCTGAAGGAATATTTTTTGTTGTACTTGAACCAGTTGTAATAGACAAAGAAGCAATTGTTTTATTATATAAAAAAAAACGAGTAGGAAATCTTACACAAATTATAAAATTTTCCCAAGAAAACCATTCATTAAAAGTTATAAATGCTTCTATATCAATATTTTTATTTATATTAAAAGAATAATAAATATCATTTATAGATAAAGTAGTAAAATAATTTTCAATAGGATTATATTGAGGTATTATCAAAGGATTAAGAAAATAACCTTCATCTTGAATTCGAGAGCCTGCGATATTAGATGTACTTGTAAAAACTTTAAAATTAATTATATTAGGTATTTTAGTTGAATAATCTAAATTAAATTTTATTGTTAATGAATAATTATAACCAGGTAAAATATTTAAATTAAAATTTGGAGAATTTACTTTACAAAAAGCAATATTATAATCCTTATTAAAATTATAATTATCATTATTTGAATCATATGATATTACTGGAATTAAAGGAATGTTTACATTATCATTTTTTCTTTTTAATGAACAATTAAAATTATCTTTTGAAAAAAAATAATTAAAATTTTCATTTTGATTTAATAGAATAAATTTAACTCCAATATATTGATTATATATTGCTCCATAACCTCTTGTTAAAATATTGTTATTATAATCTTTATTATTTGGTAGAAAAAAATTAAATGTAAAATATGTATTTTTATTTCCTATATAAGAAAGATATGAGGGGGATATATATAAAGGATTTTCAGGGTCTGGTATTAATTGTGCTGTTAAAATGAATGAAAAAATATTAAATAAAATATATTTATAATAATTAGAATATAAAAACAATTTCATTATGTATAAAAATTTATTTACAAAAATATTTTATAATATAAATTAATATAATTGATTTTTAATAAATGAATGAAAAAAAATATTTAAAAATATTGATATTTTTTTAATTATAATAATATAATATTTTTATTTAAGTTTATAAATTAAAAATTTTTTATAATTTTGTTAATTTATTATAAATTGTATTTTATATTAATTTAATTATTAATCTTTAAAAATTTATTTTGAAATGATTAAGAACAATTTAATAAAATAAAAATATAAATAAAAGAAGAAATATTTATTATTATTTAATAATAATTTTTATTAATTTATCAATAAAAAATAATAAACTAAAATTATATTTCATTTATAATACATATTTAAATTAGTTTAATATTTATAAAATATATTTTCATTATTATTTATTTAGTAATTTTTTTCATTAATAAATATATTCTTTGATCAATTTCCAAATTATTTAAATTTTTTGGGTCTCCTGAAATACTAAATAATAGCCCTCCAAAACTTGCACTTATTGTAGTAACACCAATTTGTTCATCAGTAAAACTAAATATTTTTCCATACATAACATATTCATATTTATCCATTAAAGAATCCTTTTTTATATACATATCATAATTAAATTTATTTTCAGAAGAAGAACTTCCATCAACATTTAATGATTTTGCTAATAATAATGAATATTTTCCTTTTATCATTGGATATATCTCACTATTTACATCTAATACTATGTCACAATTTGAATCTTCTGTTTTTCCTTCACATCTTTGAACTTTATCAAAAACTTTAACATCTTTATCTATTTCTTTAATTTCTACAATATCTTCAAATAAAATATTTGTTTTTGACATTAAATAAATAATAATAAAAATTTAATTATTTAAAATTATATTTATATTATTATATAAAATAATAATTATATAATTTAATTTAAATATTATATATATTATATTCTTTTTAATTCAAGGATAATTGAATATATTATTATTCATATAATTATTATTATAATTGATATTATTATTATCATTTAAAATTTTAATAGAAACATCTAATAAACCTAAATTCTTAAGCATAATTTGATTATTTTGTCTTAATAAATATAAATATACAATAAAAGTAAAAAAAAAGTTTTCTTTTTCATCACAAGGAATAATAATTTTTTTATATATTATACAAAAATATGGTTCAAATTCATTAGTATTTGCTTGATATAAATATATATTATCATTATTATCTTCTAGTGTTGGAGGAACTGGAGAATTTAAAAAAATTCTATATTTTTTTAAATTATTATATGATTGTTCTAAAAAAAATATATTTAAATTTGAAATAATTTGACTATCTGTTGGAAATAAATTTGTCCATTCTTCATTATAAAATTTTCCTCCCGAATTATTTGAATATATATCAAAATTTTTTTTCAGTTCATTTAATCTTTCCATAACATATTCTATTATAATATTTACATGATTTTCTGTATAAATATTTTTTATAAATTTTTTTGGAAAAATACATTCATTTAAAGCAATTCTTTCTATTATTAATTTTTTTAAATTAATTAAATTTTCATAAAAATTATTGCTACTTACATTTTTTGCAAAAAATTTTATGTTTGAAAAATTATGATTAATATTTGAAAAAGGATTTAATTTTTTTAAATAAGAAGATAAATATTCATCATTATTCATAAAAATTTTATTAATGTCATTATTATTATTTTCATTTCTTTGATAAAGAACAACATTTTTATTTTTTATATGTTGTAATTTATTATCAATAAATTTAATAATTTCTTTTAATTTATTTGAATTTCCAAAAAATATTTTAAAAACAAATCGATTTTTATTAAAACTTTTATTTATTAAATTATAATTCATTAATTTATCTAAATGAAATGAATTTTCATGTAAATTTTTTTCTAAAAAATGCATAATATTTATATTATTACTTTCTGATTGGTTTGAAATTATTTCAATTTCAATATGTTGTAATAATTTATTTAAATTAATTAAATTATTGAAATGTTCAATACAAATTGTTTCTAATTCATTTTTTATTATAAAATTTTTAAAATTTTTTATCCAAACATTAAAATTAATCGATTCTAATTCATGAGGAATGTCATTAACATTTGATAAATCTAAAATATTTCTTTCTAATTTTTTTAAAACTGGAATTTGATATTTTAATTTTTTATATATTAATAATGATAAATTATTTTGATTATTATTTGAATTATTTAAATCATTATAATTATTATTATTATTATTATAATTAATATTTGTATTATAATAAGTATTATTATCAAAATATAAATTATTATTATTGTTAGTATTTTCATTTTGATTTAAAGAATCTAAATATTAATTTATATTTTGATTTATATAAGGAGGATTATTTTGATTATTAATAATAAAACTTTTATTTGGACTTATTTTATTTAAATTATATTGAAATTGTGTTTTATTTAATCTATTATTTGAATTTAATAAAGTTTGATAATTATCATTTTGTTCATTATTATTATTATAATAATTATAAAAATTTTGGTTTAAATTATTTATTAAAAAATTTCCTTGATTATTATTATTTTTATTTAATTCTTGTTTTATTAAATCTTTAACTTCATTATTTTTTTCTATTTTTTGAGTTTTTATTTTAAAAAAATTAATTATATAAATAAATATATTATTGATATTTTCTTTGAAATTTAAAAAAATAAGTAAAATTATGCATAAAAATAAAAGTAAATAATAAACTATTATTCTTAAATTATATTCATTTGATTCTTCTATAACAAATGCACATAATATTGAAAATATAAATAATAAAAAATTTATTATATGTAAATTATTATTATTATTAAAAATATTATTCATGTTAGTTTTTAATTTTGGCTCCATTAATTTTTTATCTTTGATAATTAATTTAATTTTGAAAATTTAATTTTATCTAAAATTTATTTACATAAATTTAATGAATAAATATTTTATATTTAAAAATGTCATCTCTTAGTTATAAAGAAATTCCTTTAACTTTTCCATTTAAAAATATATTTAAAATAAAAGGAAATTCATTTAATAATAATACTTTTTCCTCTTTTACTCAAAGCAAAACATTCGGAAAAACATATAATTATAATAATTATATAATTTATGTTATTTCAAATTCAAATATTCTTACTTCAATTATAGTAAATCTTTCAAATAATTTAAATAATAACAATTTAAATGAAAATTTTACAAACCTTAAATCATATGAAGTTGATTCAAATATATTAGAAAATATAACAATATTACCTTATGATAAATTTTTTATTGTAATATTTTTCACTTTAAATAAAATTTATTTTTTTTATATAAATTCATTGACTAATGAAGTAGAAAATCAAAAAGATTTTGCTTATAATAGTTCAATACAACTTAAATGTATAGAATTTTTAAATTCAAATGGTAATTTATTTCAATTTGTTTTAGGTTGTTTAGATGGCAATTTATATTTATTGGAAATGGAAATGGATTATAATAGAAATTTATTAATAAATAAAACATTTGAAAAACTAAATCAAAATAATCAAACACATATTTTACAAAGAATAACTTTAAATTTATTTAATTATTCTAATTCAAAAAATGAAAATATAATTTATGAAATAAATTCAATGATTTATATAGGAAATAATTTATTATGTTATTTAAAAACAAATTATATATTTGAAGTATACGATTTATTAAATAAAAAAATTATATATACTGAAGATTTAAATAAAAATAAATATGATAATGACCTAATAATTTCAAGTAAAATATTATATAATGTTGTAAATTATAATATTAATGAATTTCAAAATATTCAAAGTAAATCATTTAATATAATTATTAACATTAATAATGAATTAAATTACAATTTAATTTCTTTTGAATTAGTTTTTAATAATGTTAATTTTTCAAATTTAAATATTAATTCAAGTAATTTTCAATACATTTATAATAATATATATTTAGGAAATAATATATCAATAAGAAATAAAAAAAATATTGTATTAAAAGGAAATATAATAGATATGTCATTAAATGAAAATAAATTATAGCTTATAATTTTTAAAAATAATTTAGAAGTATATGAAAATA
>JAEEGK010009156.1_pt1 | contig 23197 bp, 14 predicted proteins | sample 8958771 | NCBI WGS metagenome assembly JAEEGK01 (sample SAMN16246547, study PRJNA631951) | gut metagenome | biome: gut microbiome; feature: rumen; material: SC-attached | host: Bos | place: Iran: Karaj | collected 2018-10 | reverse complement strand
ACATTGTCATCGGGCAGGGTGGTCATAATATCGACAAGGGCATTGCCCATTCCTAAAATCTTTTTCATTGCTGTTCAGTTTATTTCAAGCTGCTAATTTACAAAGAGTATACACAACCATCAATCGACATTTGTCAAAAATATGGTGCTGTCGGACAAAGTTTGATTCAACCCTATTGCTCAACTTCAAGCAAAATCCGCATAAACTCTTTGGCCGAAAGTTTCTGATAGATGTCTTTTAGCACAATCACCGATGGGTGCATCTGCGTTTTGCGGCCGGCAATGGGAATGGCGCGCAGTTTCTCGTGGCCGCGGATGAGCATTTCCGACATCACGGCAATCCAATGGCCCGTCTCAACAAGGTTCATCATAATGGTCATACTCGTAATCTCAATCTGCGGTGTAAGCCTTACGTGGCGGCTGTCGAGCAGTTTGTCAATCATTGAGCGTGCCTGTGAGCCCACCGACGGCAGCACCAGCGGATACTGCTTCAGCAACTCGAGCGACACTTCACGTTGTGCTACAAGTGGGTGGTTGTAATTAACTATAACAGAAAGATTTGAATCGAACAATGGGAAGAACTCAATCTGGCTGTCGTCCTCATCGGGACGGTATGATAGGATAAGGTCTAATTTGCGCTCTTTGAGCAGGTCGAGCAACTCGTTCACCGGGCGGCTTATAACCACAAGTTTGATATTGGGATATTGCTTTGAGAATGAGATGATTGTACTGGTAAGCAGGTCGCTCAAGGTGAATACCACGCCTATGCGTAACTCACCCGTCTGGATGTTCTGCAGGTCGCGCAAACGCTGCACGCCGCCCTCGCTGTCGGCCACGGTCTGCTTGGCGTAGGGCAGAAACTCGGTGCCCGCTTCGGTCAGGTAGGTGCGCTTGCCGATGCGGTCGAAAAGTTGCACCTGCAGTTCGGTCTCGAGTTGGCGAATCTGCTGCGACAGCGTGCTCTGCGTGATGAACAACTGTCGTGCGGCTTCGGTAAAATTCAGAGTATCAGCGGTTTTGATGAAATACTTCAGTTGTCGCAGTTCCATTGCATCAATCGGTTTTAACTATTGTTTCTATCGAATAAATCACTTTTACAAATATATGAAAATAAAAAGTATTAGGTACTTTTGCGGCCGGAATAGAATGTAATAATATTATTTGATTATCAATTATTTAGAAAAATGAATTGGTTTACTTCGCTGCTAATGAATGAGTCGGTTGGGCGCACGGTGATGATTTTTGCGTTTGTGATTGCCATTGGCTCAATGTTGGGAAAACTCAAGCTGAAGGGCATCTCGCTCGGCTCGACGTTTGTGTTGTTTGTGGGCATTCTGGTGTCGCATTTCGGCTTCACCGTCACGCCGTCGATTCTGCATTTTATGAAGGATTTCGGCCTGATACTCTTTGTGTTCAGCATTGGTTTGCAGGTTGGCCCGAACTTTTTCTCGTCGTTCAAGCAGTCGGGGTTGATGCTCAACGGACTGGCGGCAGGCAGCGTTGCTCTCAATATCGCGGTAACACTGCTGATTTTCTATTTGTTAGGCGGTATCGATTTCTCGATGCTCATTGGCGTTATGCAAGGTGCTGTGACCAATACGCCTGGTCTTGGCGCGGCTCAGCAAGCCTTAAACCAATTGTCGCAATCGGGTACCGAAACACCTTCAATATCACTCGGTTATGCTGTGGCATATCCAATGGGTGTGGTAGGCATCATTCTTGGAATGGTGATTGTGAAACGCATCTTCAAAATTGATTATGAAAAAGAGCGCACCGCAGCCACTGGCGGCAACACCGAAGAACCTGCGCGCTGCAGTTATCGCGTTACAAGTAACTTGGTGATTGGCAAACAGATAAAAGAAATCTCTCGGCAGTTCGACAAAGAAGTTGTCTTTGCCCGCATCAGTCAGGGCGGCAAGGTTTTTGTGCCAAATGGCGACACCGTGCTCGGCCAAGGCGACCTGGTGCGAATCATCGCGCCCAAGCAGCGTGAGGCCGAACTCGACGCAATGTTCGGCGACAAACTCACCACCGAAGAGTTGAACGGCCAAACAGGCGAGTTGAAATCGCGTAAAATATTGGTTACCAACAAGCGATTGGACGGCAAGAGCCTTCAGAACCTGCAGTTGCGCAAGTCGTTCAATGTGAACGTGACGCGCGTCTTCCGCTCGGGCGTTGAACTGATGGCCACCCCCGACCTTGTGCTGCATCTTGGTGATAAAGTGAAAGTTGTGGGCGGCGACGAGAGTCTCGGCCTTGTCGAAAAATTCCTTGGCAACTCGGTTAAGCACCTTAACGAGCCGCACCTTTCGACGCTGTTCATCGGCATTTTCCTGGGCATCATTGTCGGCTACATTCCAATCGCCTTCCCCGGAATGCCGCAGCCCGCAAAACTCGGTCTGGCTGGCGGCCCGCTCATTGTTTCGTTGCTGATGGGCGCCTTCGGTCACAAAATCGGCCTGACGTGCTACACCACGCAGAGCGCCAACCTGATGATTCGCGAGATTGGCATCTCGCTTTTCCTTGCCTGCGTTGGCCTTGAAGCTGGCGAGCAGTTCTTCGACACGCTCATCAACGGCGACGGACTCAGGTGGGTGGGCTACGGCTTGCTCATAACAATGATTCCGATGCTCACCATCTCGTGCATCGCGCGCAAGTGTTTCAAACTGAACTATTTCACCATTGTGGGAATGATTTCGGGCACCAACACCAATCCGCCCGCGCTCTACTACTCGAATATGATTGCTGAAAACGACCGCCCGTCGGTGGCCTACTCAACGGTTTATCCGCTGGCAATGTTCCTGCGCATTGTGCTGGCGCAGACGCTGATACTGATTTTTGCGTAGGAAAGACTTCAGACTAAAGACAACGGACAAAAGACAAATAAAAAAGCCTTGCCGCGTGGCAAGGCTTTTCGTGTTATTGTGGGGTTGCTTGATTAGGTGCAAGCTGATGCGAGTATGCACACAAGTTGTGAACAAAAAAACGCTACCTTTGCTACCTCAAAATGGGGGACACAAAATGCGTTTGAAATTTCTTCTCGGCTTATTGGTCGCGGTTTTGCTGGCAATGCCGCAATTTGCTTGTTGTCAAGAAGAAAATGAGGATGAAGAGGAGTATGTCGACCCAAACCAACCCATAATCGACAGCTTGCTGAACGACACAAAACCCGATTCGCCAGACAGCGTTAAAGCGAAGAATTATACGAGAATAGCCTTAATCACAAGCAGCGTTGATACTACATTAAAATATGCCTTTCTTGCATTAGATTTCTGCCACCAAACCGACATAGAACTTATCGCAAATTGCAACTATTATATTGCTTGGGGGTACTTTTTGAACGACCAATCAAAGATTGCTTTGCCATACGCCATTAAAAGCATTAGGTTGATGCAAAACGATAACAAACTAATTAGTAAAAAATACATATTGATTGCCAAAATTTACGAAGACTTGACCTATCTTGATAGCACCAAATATTATATCAATTTAGCATTAGAGAATAATATTAAAAATAATGACACATCAAATATTACTGATTGTTATATAACACTCGGTGGAATATTTTACAATAAAAACTATTATAAAGAAGCAGAACAATATTTTAGGAAAGCCATCATATTGGATTCTTTAATTGGCGACACTTTAGAATATGCAGAAGGCTATCTTCGACTGAGTGAATGTCTCATCGCCGAATACATAGGAATAGAAGACCTCTATACTGCTAAAGAATACCTTACAAAAGCCACTTACCTGCAAGATATAATAAACTCAAATGTAGATTTCTATATAACTGTCAAATATTTAACATATGGTGTGCTTGCTAATGTGTATATAGATATTGCAAACCTCACTAATAATAATACATACGCTGACAGTTGTTACTATTATATAAAAAAAGCTCTTGACTATTTCATAAAACAAGGGCTCACAGATAATGCCATTACCAATGGCTACACCTACGTTAAGTATCTAAAATACTACAAGAAATACGATGAGGCCCTCGCCTTTTTAAAACGCCTGAAAAAGTATTTCGACGAAAATTCATCATCGCTATCGTTAAGGGATTACTACAACGATTTAAAAGAGATTTACATCCTTCTCGGTGATTACAAAAACGCCTACGAATGTTTTGAAAAAGAAACTGAATATGGAAATGTGCATATAAACGACAGCTCAATGAACGCTATTGCCGATATGAAAACCGAGCAAGCAATGATGTTAGAAAAAATCGACCGTGAAAAAACCGAGGCAATCCACGCCGCAGAAAAACAAAAAATGCACATAATCATCTTCTCGCTCATCGGTGGTTTGCTGTTGATTTCGCTTTTGGTGTTTTATATTCTCAAAGCTTTGGATATCAAAAAGGAAGCTAATGCCGAACTATCTGAGAAAAACTCTCTTTTAGCAGAAAAAAACACACTTTTGGCCGAACAGAAAGAGGAAATTGAAAATCAGCGCGACGAGATTATGGCCCAGCGCGACCACATTGAGGCGCAGAGCAAAGAGATTCAGGCCAGCATAAACTACGCACGGCGAATCCAGCGGGCTCTGCTCACTCCCGACGAGGCCATCGGCAGAGTCTTTTCCGACTACTTTCTGCTCTACAAACCGCGCAGCGTGGTCAGCGGCGACTTCTACTGGGTAGGCCAGTTCGGCGACAACAAGGTCTGTATTGTTGCCGACTGCACAGGTCACGGCGTTCCCGGTGGATTTATGAGTGTGTTGGGAATGACCAACCTCAACTATATTGTCGGGCAGGACATTGCGCCAGACGCCATTCTGAACAAACTGCGCGAGGCCATAATCTCGAACCTCAGGCAGAGCAACAGCGACGAGAATCTGAACGCACAAGTGTACGATGGTATGGACGTGGCCGCCTTCGTGGTGAACGAAAAGCAGATGACTCTCTCGTTTGCCGGAGCCAATAATCCGCTGATTCTGATTCGTGACAACGAGGTGCAAATCATCAAACCCGACAGAATGCCGGTGGGCATATCAATAATGATGAAGCCGTTCAACACGGTAACAGTGGAGCTGCGCAAGGGCGACTGCCTCTACACCTATTCCGACGGATTCCAAGACCAATTCGGCTACAACAAAGACCGCAAGTTCCAGAAAAGCCGTCTGCGCAATCTTCTGCTCGAAATCCACACCCGCCCGATGAGCGAGCAGCGCGAGCTGCTGAACCTTGTGTTCAAAGAGTGGCGCGGCCCCGCCGAAAACCAAACCGACGACGTAGTGATTATGGGTGTGAGAATCTAACAAGGCGTAAAGGATAGAATAATTGAATGCGTGAAAGCTGTCTGACAATTATTCACTCCGCACCATCTAAACATTCAATCCTTCCGCCCTTCTCTCCTTCAATCCTTCTGTCCTTCAATCCTTCTCTCATTCAATCCTTCCCCTCAGTAATAATCCGTCAAAAATTCCGTTTCTTATGGGGTTGAGCGAACGCCAATCGCCTTATCTATTAATAAAAAACTATTTTTGCACCGCTAAAAAACCTGATGTGTCGAGGATAAGCAAAACAGTCAACTTTTTGAGTATGGCTTCGATGGCTGTGCTGCTGGCGTGCTGTTCGCCCACCAAAAACACACCTATGCGCCGCGCCTACCACAACGTTACGGCAAAATACAACGTCTATTTCAATGGCAACGAGGCTTTTAAGTCGGGTATGGAGAACATCTACTCGGCCCACAACGAGAATTTCGCCCTCGTGCTGCCCGTTTTTGTCTATAGCGACAAAGAGGCCGCGCTCACATCGTACAGCGATTTGAACCGCGTGATTGAAAAGAGCGAGAAATGCGTGCGCAAACACTCCATCACCGCAAAACCCAATGTGAAGAAAGGCAAGAAGTTGAGCGACAAGCAGAAAGCCTTTCAAAACAAAAATGAATACGTGCGCTGGATTGACGATGCCGAGATGCTCGGCGCCAAGGCCAAAGCCATCAAGCAGGACTATTTCGCCGCCATTGAGCAGTTCACGCACATTGTCCACCAGTATGACGACCAGGACACCAAAACCGGCGCCTACCTCTGGCTTGCGCGATGCTACACCGAGATGGACAAATACCAGCAGGCCAACGATTTCATCAGCACTGTGACAGGCGATATGAACAAGGTGTCGCGGAAGATGGAGTCGCCGCTGGCGCAGACCCAGGCCGACATTCTGCTCCGACAGGGCCGCTACGCCGACGCAATCCCCTACGTGGAGACGGCCGTGCAGACAATCCGTCGCGACAAGCGCCAGAAAATCCGCCTGATGTACATTCTGGCGCAGATTTACCAGATTACCGAAGACAACCGCTACGCCAGCTACTGGTATCAGAAGGTTATCGACAAAAACCCTGACTATCAGTATGTTTTCAACGCACGTATCAACAAAGCCAGCATCTTCAACAGCGAGTCGGGCGGAAGCGCCGCCTTGCAGCGCGAGCTCACCAAAATGCTGAAGGACGACAAGAACACCGAGTATCTCGACCAGATTTACTACGCCTTGGGCAGCATCGCCTACAACGAGATGCGCGACGACGACGCGCTGTGGTACTTCAAGCAGTCGATTGCCGCCAGCACCTCGAACGACAATCAGAAGAGCATCTCGTATCTGGCTGTGGCCGATATCTACTTCGACAAACCCGACTACCGCAACGCGCAGCTCTACTACGACAGCGCGATGGTGAATCTGCCGCACGAATATCCTGACTATCAAGGCATTCGCCGAAAGGCTGAGAACCTGACCGACCTGGTGAACTGCATTGAGACCATTCAGACGCAAGACAGTCTGCAACGGCTGGCCAAGATGAGCGAAGCCGAGCGCAACAAGGTCATCGACAAGATGATACAAGAGGTGGTTGAACGCGAGCAGAACGAGAAAAACCGCGAGTTTGCGGCCAAAGCCGACCTGGCGCAAGCCCAGCAGATGAGCCGCCAGAACACGCAGTCGGGTGGCAAATGGTATTTCTACAACCAGTCGTCGCTGAGCCTCGGGCAGGACGAGTTCCGCAAGAGGTGGGGCAACCGCAAGCTGGAGGACAACTGGCGCCGGAGCAACAAGACGGTGACCGAGTGGGACGAGGCAACCGTCTCGGCAGAAACCGACGAATCGGCCGAAGCCAAGAAAAACCTCGACATCAAGAGCCGCGAGTACTATCTGGTCGACATTCCGCTCACCGACTCGGCCTTCAAGGTGTCGCAGGAGAAGATGGAGACCGCCTATTTCAACCTAGGCTCGGTTTATAAGGACAAATTCGCCGACTATCCGCTGGCCGTCGATGCCTTTCTCGATTACCTGAAGCGCTACCCGAAATCGGAGAACGAGGTGGCGGCAATGTTCAACCTCTACAAGACGTACCTTTTGCAGAAGGACTACCCCAACGCCGACATCTACAAAAAACGCATCATCAGCGAATACCCCGACACCGATTACGCAAAAATCCTCAACGACCCCGATTACTACAAGGAGCTGGAGCGCGCCGAGGGCGAACTGAACTTTATGTATCAGGTTACCTACCGCTACTACCTGAACGACGAGTTCGACAATGTGAGCTCAACCTACCGCTATGTTGACTCGGCTTACCACGACAGCAAGCTGATGCCTAAATTCGCCTTGCTCAACACGTTATGTATGGGCAAAACAACCGACAGCCTGACCTTTGAATCGCTGCTGAAGGCTTATATCGACAAATATCCGAAGAGCGAGGAGGCCGGTTTCGCCCGCGATGTGATTGCCGCCCTCAACCGCAAGCCTCACGTGTTTGAGGAGAAGAGCGAGGAGGAGCTTCTTGCCGAGCAGGAACTGGCCGCAAGAGCCGCCTACGATTCGCTCGACGTGTCAATCTACACACCCGCGCCAGACGAGATGCACTACTACATTGCCATTGTTGACAAGCACAAACTTGAGGAGAGCCGCGTGCGCTTCGGCCTCATCGACTTCAACGACGAGTATTTCGACTTTATGAATTTCGATGTCTCGACGGCCCGTTTGTCGGAAGACTACGGCATTGTGATGGTTGAGAAGTTTAAAAACGCCCGTATGGCGCAGAACTACATTGAGTCGGTGATAATTGCCGGTGAGGTGTTCGACGGCGTGGTGAGCGACAGCTACAAGCAGTACATCATCTCGAAATCGAACTACCAGAAACTGCTTGAGGACGCCAACATTGACCGCTACAACAAGTTCTTCGATTTGAACTACAAACTCAATCCATAAACCGATAAAAATGAAAACAATAAAACTCATTATCGGCAGTATTGCTTTAAGCGCGGTCCTGACATCGTGCTGCCAGAAACAAGCCTCGCCAGCGGCCGAACCCGATATGAAACACCTGCTTTTGGCCACCGCGTGGTACCAGCAATCGGCCGAGATGCGCGCGTGCTACTATCAGGCCTACACAATGGCCAAGATGGCTTTGCGCGAGAACCTGCAGAACCACCGTGGCGCGAAACCCGCAGCCGTGGTGCTCGACATCGACGAGACGGTGCTCGACAACAGTCCGTTTGAAGCCAAGCTGATGGCCGACCGCCAGAACTACTCTGACAGCGCCTGGATGGCGTGGTCGGCGCGGTGCGAGGCCTGGGCGCTCCCGGGCGCGGCCGAGTTTATCGGCTATGCCAGAGAGCTTGGGGTTGAGGTTTTCTTCATCTCGAACCGCGTTGAGGAGGAGCGCGCCCGCACGCTCAAGAACCTTGCCGCAGCCGGAATGGCCGTTGATTCGGCTCACCTGTTGCTCTACGACCTCAGCAAAAAGACCTCGTGCAAAGACGAGCGGCGCAGCCTTGTGTCAGACAGCCACGACATCATCCTCTTCATCGGCGACAACCTGGGCGACTACACATCGTTCTTCGACCGTCGCGACAGCCGGCTAGCCCTTCAAATAGCCGACTCGCTGAAAAACGATTTCGGGCGCAAGTTCATCATCCTCCCCAACCCGATGTACGGCGAATGGGAGAACGCCATCTACGACCACAATTACTCGTTGCCGATGAGCGAAAAGAACGAAATGATGTTGAAGTTGTTGAGGAAGTAGGCTGGGGGATGGGTTGTTGTGGTTGGCGCAATTGGTGTTTCTTCTCCACAATCAACGAATCATAAGTTCAGTTTTGGCTAATGTCTCCGCAGCGCTCGTTGTGTAGTTGTTTGCTGAATATTACCAATAACCAGATGATTGTTTACGTTTTTTGTTTTCGTTTACGCTCCCCATTCACTCCTTCACGCCCTCAATCCTTCTCTCATTCAATCCTTCAATCCTTCACGCCCTCAATCATTCCGTTCCTCGCCTGTTAAAGAGCATAAACCCAAGATTGATTTGGAAGTGGAACAGCTTCTCCTCTTTGTAGTAGTAGCTGCCTGTGGCGGCAAGCGGGCCCACCGGCGTGTGCCATACAAAGGCGGCGTTGCCCATAAAGCGCGGCGTCGGGAACTCCTCGCTGTACGATGTCTGGTAGCTCTGCGTGCTGATGTAGCGGTAGGGCTGGAAAACGTGCATCTCGGTGCGCAGCTGCACCCTGTCGGTGAAGTTGACAACCGGCATCAAACCGAAACCAACCCACTGGTTGGCGCGGTATTTCTCAAGAATCTGCGCCTGGCACTGCGGGAACGGATTGAAAGGCTCTGCGGTGAGCAGCGAGGCTATGCTGTTGGCAAAATCGGGCTTGTTGCTGATGCTGGCAATGGTTTGGAATCCGAGGCTGAAATAGCGGCCGGCGTTCAGGTAGCGGATATGGTGCAGCCTGACGGTCCCCCACTGATGGCGCGCGCTCACGCTGCCGGCCGACTCATAGGGCTTGGCCGTGCTGCCCGGGCTGTACTCCTCGTCAGCGAAAATGTAGCTGCCCTGAATTGAAAAATAGCGCCCGCTGCTGGCGTACTGGCGGAAGTTGAGCATATTGTACTCATATTTCAGCTTCAGGTCAAAATAGTCGGTCTGCGTCTCGTCGGCGTTGTCGCTCTTGTTGATGTTGGTCGATTGAAAATAGTTGTAGTACATTGTTCCCAGCGCCACGCCGATGGTTGCAATGCCGCGGTTATAGACCGGCACGCCGAGGTCGAGGCCCACATACTTGTCGGTGTTGATGACCTGCGAGAGCGCCTCACTGTCGAAGAAGAGCTCGTTGGTGGTCTTGAAATAGTCCCAGCGGCTGTAGGCTGCGCGAAAATCGGCAAAGAACGGCGGCATACGCTGTATGATGTTGCGCGGCGACAGGTCGATGCGGAAAAGCGCGTTGGCTGAGTTGTAGAACTGGCCGGCCGCCACGTTGACCGAGGCGTTGTAGATGTTGCGGTGCATAAAGACGTATTCGGCTCCCACCTGCGCGAAACTGCGGTTCGATGACGACAGATTGCCGCCAAACTTCACGTTGAACGACTTCTGCGAAGATACGTCCAATTTAAGGTCGAAATGGCCCGTCGCATTGTTGTACTGCGCCTGCGGGTAGATTGATTGCAGAATCTTGTCGGATGTGAGCCGGAAGTAGCCGCTCTCAAGTGCGTGAAAATCAAACGTATCCTTGCCGCGCTTGATGCTCTGCTCAATGTAGCCCGACGCCAAATCGTCAACGCCGCTCACAATCACGTTGCCAAACACCAGACCGGGCTCGCCCCTGACAAACTCGGCACGGCGCTGTGCCAGCGAGTCGGCGCTCACACGGCGGCTCACCAGCGCCTTGATTGAGTCGATTTTAGCCATTGTGGCATTGTAGCCGATGGTTGAAATCTCGTCAAACTTCTCAAAATCCATCAGTCCGTACTGGCTCAACTTTGGGGCAATGAGCACGCCCTTGCCGGGAATGGTGAAGTTGGTCTTGCGCATAAAGAAGTTCATTGCGAGCAGCACCACATCATCATCGGTTGGTTTTTCGGGATTCTCGGTCACGGTGCACCCGATAATCACATCGGGGTGGAATTTCTCGTCCATCAGGTCCGACGGAAAGTTGTTCTGCATTCCGCCGTCGAAAATCAGCTCGCCGTCGATGGTGAGGGGCTTGAAGTATCCCGGAAAGGTCATTGAGGCACGGACGGCTTGCGACAGATTCCCTTTGGTGAACACCACGGGGCGGTTGTTGTGCACATCGGAGGCCACGCAGAAGAAGGGCACAAAGAGCCTGTTGAAGTCGTAGCCGGCGCGGGCCGCTCCCTGAGCGTAAATCTGCATAAAGCGGAAGTCCATCTGCTCCGGCTCGATGATGTTGGTCGGCAGCACGGCGTTCACCGACGAGCCGTCGCGCTTGAGCCTGACGCTAACCCACTCGGCGCCCTCAATCTTGGTTTTGTAGTAGTACTGCTCCTCGGGGCTCATATCGCCTTTCGACCAGCGCAGAAACTCCTCCGACTGGAGCAGCTCGGCCATCTGGTCGGGTGAGTAGCCTATCGCGTAAAGCGACCCGATGATGGCGCCAATTGACGTGCCGCAGATGTAGTCGATGGGGATGTTGTTCTCCTCGAGCACCTTGAGCAGACCAACGTGGGCCAGGCCCTTGGCGCCGCCGCCGCTGAGCACCACGCCTACGCTCTGCGCGCTGGCTGTTGCCGCCGTCAGGGACAAAAACATCACTATTGACGCCAGTTTTTTCATCGATTCGTAATCAGAACTGCAAATTTATTCTTCCGTGCCGATTTTTCGAGGAGGAACAAGCAAATTTTTTGCCAATCTTGAAGTTTTATTCCTGACGATTTCATCATCGGCATTGTGGTCGGAAGAAAGGTGAAACCGACATTATCTGACGGCAATTGAAAGATTGCGATACAAAAACAACGAGGTTTCGCATAAAAAATTAATCCTCAATGCATATCGAACCACTATTTTTATCATATTTAACCGCTTTTTGTTACACAACTAACTCTAACGGATGCACAAACACAACATTACGAAGCCATTAGCGGCGCTTGCGGGCGTGCTTTTGGCGTGCGCCCCTGCTCAGGCGCAAACCATCGATGAGCGGATGCTCACAATGGAGGACGTGGTGCGGCTGGCTCAGGAGAAATCGATTCTGGGAATGTCGTACCGCAACTATTACCTGTCGTCGTACTGGAGTTTCCGCTCGTTCAAGGCCGAGTACAGGCCCGCGCTAACGCTCAGCAGCGACCTGCTCAACTTCGACCGCTCGATTGTTGAGTTGCAGTCGTACGAAACGGGCGAAAAGGCCTTCCGCACCAACTACTCGATGAAGAACGATGTGACGCTCTCCATCACGCAGAATGTTGCTCTGACGGGCGGCACGCTGGCGCTCTCAACATCGCTCAACAGGCTCGACCAGTATGAGCCCAACCGCACGACATCGTACTACGCGCAGCCAATCTATCTATCTTACACACAATCGCTTTGGGGATTCAACCGCTTCAAGTGGAACAAGAAAATAGAGCCGCTGAACTACGAGTATGCCAAGCGGCTCTACATTGAGAATATGGAGCAGGTGGCGCAGACGGCCGTCAACTATTTCTGGAACTACGCCAGCGCCAAGGCGGGCTACGAGCGGGCGCTCAAGGGTTTCGACGAGAGCAAGCGGCTCTACCAGACGGCGCTCACGCGGTTCGATATGGGCACCATAGGGCGCGAGAAACTGCTGCAATTGGAACTGGCGGTGCTCAACGACTCGCTGGCGCTCAGCACCAACCAACTGCGTATGCGCACGGCGCTCAACCAGCTCTGCTCGTTCATCGGCAGCCCCGAGAACGCCACCGTGCTGCTCAACATCAGTTACTCGGTGCCTGTGGTGGCGCTCGACTATGAGGAGGTGCTGGCGCGCGCGCTGGCCAACTCGTCGTTTGAACTGAACCAGACCATTCAGGGGCTTCAGGCCGATGAGGAAGTGGCGCAGGCCAAGGCCAACCGCGGAATGTCGGCGTCGATGCACGCGCGGTTCGGAATGAGCGGCACGGCGGCCACCTTCGACGAGAGTTTCGCCACGCTGAAAGACCAGGAGGTGGTGGGGCTTTCGCTCACAATACCCATTATGGACTGGGGCCTGGGCAAGGGCCGCGTGAAAATGGCGAAGGCTCAATCGGAGCGCACCCACAGCGAGTTGGAGCAGAAGATGGTTGATTTCCGCCAGGACCTTTTCACGAAAGTGACCGAGTTCAACAACCAATACAGCCAGTGCGAGATTTCGCGCCGCGCGGCCGAGATTGCCGAGGAGTCGTACAACATCGCCCTGAAAAACTTTGGCGAGGGCACAATATCGGTGACCGATATGAACCAAATCCGCACCGAGCGCGACAACGCCTTGAACAACTACATCACCAACATCGGCAACTTCTGGAACAGTTATTTCGGCATCCGCAAGGCCACGCTTTTCGACTACCTGACGGGCACCGACATCAATATTGAATTTGACAAACTACAGGAATAATGAAAAATAAAGGATTCGTTCTGGCCGCTCTGGCGCTGCTCACGGCGGCGGGCTGCGGCTCAAGCAAGAAAACCGACGACGCCGAGGCCGAGATGGCCCGCGGCAGTTACTCGGGCGAGAAAAACAAGGTTACGGTGGTGCGCCTGGAGCGCCGCACGTTCAACAAGCAACTGGTGTGCAACGGCAAACTCGACGCGCAGGGCAAGGCCACGCTGCAATTCGCGCAGCAGGGAACCATTGAGCGCATCAACTACCGCGAGGGCCAGACGGTGGCCGCGGGCGCGGTGGTGGCCACGCTTGACAAGCGTCAGGCCGAGCAGCAGTTGAAACAGTCGCAACTGGCCTACGACAAGGCTCTGCTGCAACTCTCCGACCGCCTGCTAGACTACAACCTCACCATTGCCGACACCGCCACAATGCCCGAGAACCAGCGCCGCGCGGTGTTCATCAACACGGGTTTTTCCGATGCCAAACTCAACTTGGACGATGCCCGCCGCAAACTGGCCGACTGCGACCTGCGGGCTCCGTTCGCTGGCAAGGTCATCGACCTGAAGGGGCGCGAGCACGAGCCAGCCAGCGGCGCCTTCTGCACCATCATCGACGACAGCCGCTACCAGGTGCGCTTCAGCGTTCTGGAGACCGAATATCCGTTTATCCGTGTGGGGCAGAAAGTGCTGATAACGCCGTTCGCCAACACGCAACTCACCATCGACGGCAGCATTCTGGCCATCAACCCCACGGTTGACAAAAACGGTCAGATTGCGGTGACGGCCACCGTGAAGGGCGAGCCAGGGCTGATTGACGGAATGAACGTTAAGGTGGTGGTTGAGGACGCCATTCCCAACCAACTCACAGTGCCCAAGAGCGCCGTTGTCATCCGCGACGGGCAGGAGGTGCTGTTTAGAAGCGAGAACGGCCGCAGTGTGTGGACCTACGTGCGGGTGGTGATGAGCAACTCAACCGAGCACATTGTGGAGCCGAACACCGAGCGCGGCGCCGAACTGAACATCGGCGACAGCATCATCGTCTCGGGCAACCTGAATCTGGGTGATAATGTGGAGATTGAGGTGGAGGGGAATTAGAATTTAGGAGTTAGGATTTAGGATTTAGAAATTAAGAATTATTAATGGTGTTGGGTGTTGGGTGTTTGTAGGGACGCGATTCATCGCGTCCGCCCACGATTCACCAGTTAAACGAAAACGATGCCGCTTCGCGGGAAATTGAAAGAAAATTTAAAACAAATTTTAAGAAAATGATATTCAGTTTTTTAACGCTAACCAAACGAATCCAAAACAATCCAAACACAAGGTTTTGGTTTCAGTTTGGATAAGTTTGGTTAGAGATGAATTTTGAACAAATTTAAATCAGATTTTTATAAAAATTTCCGCCCGTCAGGGCGATAACGAAAACAATCAAATACCACAACAAAATGAAACACAATACATTAGCAATCGCCGCCCTCTGCGCCACAATGGCGGCCTGCAACAACACCGACACAAACGTCACTGACCGCATTGAACTGCCTGGAACCGTTGACAATGAGGCTTTTGCCTCTAACGTGGAGTCCATTTCAGTAGAAAATCTTCAAATGGAAGACAACTGGACTTTTGTGGATATATTGTCTGTCTGCCTGTCCGACAACAATTTGTATATGCTTGATGATTCAAAAATGCATCTGTCGTGCTTCGACCGCCAGACGGGCGAAAAACTGGCAGGCAGGCCAATCCTCGGAAACGGGCCTGGCGAGATAAACTATTTTAACTCACTGTTCTGCATTGGCGACACGCTCTGCATTTACGACGACAAAGGCAACATTCTCCAGTACGACCGCAATTGCAAATTCATTGGTAAACTACACGAGTTCAGCGATATAAGTTCGCGTTACAAACTTATCAGGTTCAGTAGCGGAAACTATGCTTTTGTGTCTATCAGCAATCCCGACGCTGCCGACAACAACGCAGCCATAATGCTTGCCGACAAAGAGTTCAACATCACGTCGCGGCACTTTGATGTACCGCAGGCCCAAATACTCATTATTGGTGGCTCCGACCCTTGCTTTGTTGTTGGTGACACACTTCGCACCACTTTCTATTTCGACTGCCATCTCTATGCGATTTGCGGTGGTACCGAAAAGGTTACCGAATTTGTCGTGCCAAATCCGATAACTCCCGAAAAGGCTAACGAATCGTTTGCAAGTGGCGATATGGCGGCACTTCATAACTACGATGGTCAGTTCTACACCGCTGGCGGGTCTGGACACTTTATGATGTTCGGCTATCGTATTGGTAATGAAAATTATAGAGCGATGGTCGATTATCGGAAAAACAAGGCCACTTCGATGTTGGTAAGCGATGTTGAGGATAATTTTGAATCCGCCGCCAACATTGTAAGCAACCTGATTTTGAAATCAATGCCTACCAAATCTGCCGACGGTTGCATCTACGCATTGTGCAAAAACAGAGATTTTGCCAAAATCCTCGAGGGTCACGACGATGTTCTCGACGCCCGTTTGCAGAAAACCCAAACCGAATACCGCGCCTACCTTGAGCGCAACGCCGAGTATATGAAGGACCTTGAGCCAGAGGAGCGCGCCGCGGCAAACGTGATTTTGAAAATTAAACTGAAGGATTGAAAACAATGGTGTTAGGTGATTGTAGGGACGTGACGTGCCGCGTCCGCAAAAAATGGGAAAACAGACACAATTAATAATAAACAATTAAATACCACAACAAAATGAAACACAATGTATTAGCAATCGCCGCCCTCGCCTTGGCGGCAGTACTGACCGCCTGCAACAGCAAGCAAGACAACATCACCGACCGCGTGGAACTCCCCGGAACGGTTGACAATGAAGCATTTGCCAGCAATGTGGAGTCAATCTCGGTGATGAATCTGCAAATGGATGATGATTGGGTGTTTGCAAGTTATCCGGAAATAGTTTTTGGCGACAACTCTATGTATCTGCTTGACCAAATGCAGGAGACTTTAATAAATTTGATTTGCTTCGACCGCCAAACGGGTGAAAAAGTTGCGGGGCGTTCAATCAAAGGCCGTGGTCCAGGCGAAATAAACCAATCTAACTCATTGTTTTGCATTGGCGATACATTGTACATTCAAGATATAGAAAACAAGGTGAAGGGCTATGACAAGAATATCAAATATGTGGGGTTGTTGCACGAATTCGAACCAAAAGGAATAAGACACAATATGCTTCGACTCGATAACGGAACATTCGCGCTTGTATGGCTCAACCGACTGGAAACCGACTCCGAACGAGCGGCCTTAATACTGACTGATAATGCGTTCGATACTATTTCTACTCATTTCAGCGTACCCGAAAATAATGTCTACATTATGTTGGCCGAGGGAGTGCCTTACTATGCCAACGTAGATACTATCCGCTTCATTTTCCCTTGCGACAACCATCTTTATTCACTATGCGGCGGCACCGAGCAATGCACCGAACTGGTTCTCCCGAAACCATTGACACCCGAGATCATATGGAATATGGTGGAAACCACTCACAGCACCGCAAAAATGGATGAATACGACGGCTTTTTTGGCGGTTTGGGCGAGTCAGGACGGTTCGTGTATTTTAAATACCACATTGCCAAAGACTATTACATATCGATGTTCGACAAACGTACAAACAAGGCTGTTTCGATAATTCAAAGCATAAATGATGATTTATCGAAATCGACTGATATTGTGAACGAAATCATTAAGTATATGAATGTTGTGGTAACCGATGGAAAATATATTTACGCACGATGCGAGAACAGCATTATGGCCCAATTTCTCGAAGGTAACGATGATGTTCTCGACTCTCGCCTGAAGAAAACACAAGCCGAATACCGCGCCTATTTGGAGCGTAACGCCAAGTATATGAAGGTCCTTGAGCCAGAGGAGCGCGACGCGGCAAACGTGATTTTAAAAATTAAATTGAAGGATTGAAAACAATGGTGATTGTAGGGACGTGGCGTGCCGCGTCCGCAAAAAATGGGAAAACAGACACAATTAATAATAAACAATTTAATACCACAACAAAATGAAACACAATGCATTAGCAATCGCCGCCCTCGCCTTGGCGGCAGCACTGACCGCCTGCAACAGCAAGCAGGACAACATCACCGACCGCATTGAACTGCCTGGAACGGTTGACAACGAGGCGTTTGCCGACTGCATTGAGTCAATATCGGTGATGAACCTGCAGATGGACAACAGCTGGTTGTTCGAGGATGGTTTGACATTTGGCCTGTCCGACAACTGTATGTATATGCTCGGCGGTATGCAGCAGATTAACCTGGTTTGCCTCGACCGCCATACGGGCGAAAAACTGGCTGGCCGCACAATCAACGGCAACGGCCCTGGCGAGATAAGATATTTAAATTCAGCATTCTGCATTGGCGATACGCTGTGCGTTCTTGACAACGATTGTGTCATACGCCAATATGACAGCAATGGCCGCTTTTTGGGCAAGATGCACGAATTTGGCGAATCGGAACACATTCTTGATATGTTTCGCCTTCCCAACGGCGATTATGCGCAGATTTATCTGGACACCCATATTCCCGACTCCATTCCTGGCAAGGTGGCGCTGACCGACAAATCGTTCAACGTCAAGGCAAGACATTTTGACCTTCCAAGAGTTACTCTCTTCTTTTTAATAGGCGGGCTTGGGAATCCGTACTGCGTTAATGGCAACACCATCCGTTTCCTTTTCTATGGCCATTTGGATAACCATCTCTACACACTTTGCGGCGACACCGAGCAGTGCACCGAACTGGTTCTGCCCAATCCGCAAACGGCCGAACTGTTCATTGAAATAACCAACGAAATGAAGCAGAAGCACGATGGGTCGGCAATGAACAAACTATTTGAACTCGACGGCTTTTTCGGCAATTTGTGCGAGTCGGGGCGTTTTGTGGGTTTGGGTTACCAAAAAAGCAACCAGAAATACTTTTCGCTAATCGATAAACGCGCAAACAGCGCCATATCAGCATTTTCCGAAGAGGAGCAACAAGGTAGCCTGATGCATTCGCTGTATTGGATTTTCAATAATATGCAGGTTCTTCACTCCGATGGCGAATACATCTACACAATGTGCAAAAACCGCGATTTGGCGGCCCTACTAGAAGGCCACGACGATGAACTCAACAACTATCTGCAGAAAACCCAAGCCGAATACCGCGCCTACCTTGAGCGCAACGCCGAGTATATGAAGGACCTTGAGCCAGAGGAGCGCGACGCGGCAAACGTGATTTTGAAAATAAAATTGAAGGATTGAAAACAATGGTGATTGTAGGGACGTGGCGTGCCGCGTCCGCCTCCGATTCACCAGTTAAACAATTAACAATGAATAATTAACAATTAAATGGTGTTAGGTATTGGGTGTTAGGTGTTTGTAGGGACGCACCGCGTACGTCCGCCCACGATTCACCGATTCACCGATTAAACAAATCACCGATTAAACAATTTAATACCACAACAAAATGAACCGCAAACAATTATCAATCGCCGCCCTCGCACTGGCGGCAGCACTGACAGCCTGCAACAGCGGCAGTAAAAACCAAACTCCCGACGGATGGGTGATTAAAAACGAGATTAAGGGCGCTGAAACCATTGAAACCATTGACCTTGAGCAGATTGCCGAGGCGATTGAGGTTATACCTATTAAATCTGACGAGCCGATAGATGAAATTAGGGGAATAAGCGGAAACTGCAACGATTTTATCGCTTGCGGCAACAGTTGGAAAACATTCTATCACGTTAAAGATGGGCGAGTTGTCGACAAACTCAATTCCTCAGGCAGAGCATCGAACGAGTACAGCCAACTCCTTCAATTCTCTTACTTGCCTGCAGAAAATCTTTTCTATGGCTATGACAACAGAGGGCAGATAATGTGCTTCAAAACACAGCCATTCAAATTCGAGTCGAAATCACCAATCAAGATTTATCCTCACGGTATGATTGCTCTTGGCCGTGACCAAATGCTGTTTACGGCTTTGCCACCACTTGATGAGTGTAAGGTCGAGGCTGAAAAAATTGGAGATATAACATTAAACAAGATAGCAGACAGCACTGCTGTGTACGTATTCGATGGACAAACATTGACTAAATTGTTTTGTGTCGCAAAAAATAGTGATGAGGATGCACCAGTATTCACACGTTCAGGCAACGATGTGCTGATGACGCTGCTTATGCCCAAACACACTCTTTATCGTTATGCTGACGGACAGGTGCAGAAAATAGCGACAATCGACTATGGGGAAATGGAAAAGCCAGAACCTGAAATTAAAGCAGAAATGCAAAATGGTGTGATGATGATGAATATGGTTCTTAAAGGACCTTACAGCGAAGGTTGCTATTATCCGCAACTCAACGGCTCAACACTGGCCTATTGGCATATTACCGTTATGGATGATAAAGGACACATTTGCCTTGCCATTGCCACACCCGAAAGCGTACGCAATTATGAGGTCCGCATTGGCGGCTTGAATTTTAAGGTTCACCCAGAAATGATTGACAACGGCATCTACACAATGCTCATTGAAGGCGACTGGGAGAACAAAATCAACGCCGACGAGGAGATGTCGGAAACTGGCAAACGCATTATCGAGGCAATGAAGGGGAACGATTATAATCCTGTTATCTTGCAGTTTAAATTGAAAACAATGTAGGAAAATGGTGTTAGGTGTTTGTAGGGACGCGATTCATCGCGTCCGCCCTAATTCACCATCCCGATAGCTATCGGGACACCAGTTAAACAAAAAATAAACGGACACCGCTTCGCGGAAAATTGGAAGAAAATTTAAAACAAAATTATAAGAAAATGATTTTTAAGATTTTAACGCTAACCGAACGAACCCGAATCAATCCAAACGCAAGGTTTTGGTTTCAGTTTGGATAAGTTTGGTTAGAGATAATTTTTGAACAATTTTAAATCAGATTTTATAAAAATTTCCGCCCGTCAGGGCGATAACAAAAACAATTTAATACCACAACGAAATGAAAACCAAACAATTATCAATCGCCGCCCTCGCACTGGCGGCAGCACTGACCGCCTGCAATAGCGGCAGCAAAAACCAAACTCCCGACGGATGGGTGATTAAAAACGATGTTTGGAAAGTTGAGGACATCGACTTTGACAAGATTGCCGAAGTGGTTGACATCAAGCCGATTGTGACAGATGAGCCGATTGCGGAACTGCGCTCGGTTATTAGCGGAAACAGCAACGATTTCATTACCAGCGAAAAATTAAACCGAAAGATATTCTATCACATTGTCGATGGCCGTATGACAGAAAAACTCGCCGCCGAAGGTAACGGCCCGAACGAGTACCTCAACCTTTACCAATTTTCATATCTGCCATCCGACAGCCTCCTTTATGGCTACGACACCAAAGGCCAGATAATGTGTTTCAAAACATCGCCGTTCAAGTTCGTGTCGAAATACACAATGGAACATCAAGTTGATGATATGTTTGTGCTTGACCGCGACACTCTGCTACTCTCGCTAATAGTTTTTGAAAACGAGGAAAAATGTAGTGGCGTGTACAAATTTGATGGCAAAACGCTGACTAAAATAATTGAAAGCCAATACAGTGTTTTGATGATACCCGCCTACGTGCGCACTGATGACGGCGTGCTGATGTCGGTGATGAATGAAAACTCTTACCTCTATCGCTATTCCAATGGTCAGATGTCGAAAATCGCAACCATCGACTATGGCGATATGAGTAAAATAGAAACATTTCAGACTGGTATCTTCCAAAATTTAAAAGATTACGCTATTGGTTGCCGATTTGCCAATCTCGATGGCTCAACGCTGGCCTACTGGCAATCTCCGCTTATCGAACAGAAAAACCAACGTTATCTGACCATAGCCACACGCGACCAGGTGCAGAACTACAAACCGCACATCGGCGGAACAAAAATCGATGTTTTCCCTGGGATGGTTGACAACGGCGTTTACACAATGATTATTCAAGGCGACTGGGAGAGCAAAATCAACGCCGACGAGGAGTTGTCGGAAACTGGAAATCGCATTATCGAGGCAATGAAGGGGAACGATTATAATCCTGTTATCTTGCAGTTTAAATTGAAAACAATGTAGGAAAATGGTGTTAGTCCCGATAGCTATCGGGATTGGGTGTTTGTAGGGACGCGATTCATCGCGTCCGCCCCAATTCACCGATTCACCAGTTAAACAAAAACGAAAACGACGCCGCTTCGCGGGAAATTGAAAGAAAATTTAGAACAAAATTATAAGAAAATGATTTTTAGTTTTTTAACACTAACCGAACGAACCCGAAACAATCCAAACGCAAGGTTTTGGTTTCAGTTTGGATAAGTTTGGTTAGAGATGAATTTTGAACAATTTTAAATCAGATTTTTTAAAAATTTCCGCCCGTCAGGGCGATAACGAAAACAATTTAATACCACAACAAAATGAACCACGGAACATTATCAATCTCCGCCCTTGCACTGGCAGCAGCGCTGACCGCCTGCAACAGCGGCAGCAAAAACCAAACACCCGACGGATGGGTGATAAAAAACGAGGTAAAAGACATCGAAACCATTGACCTTGAGCAGATTGCCGAGGCAATTGAGGTTATTCCAATCGCAACCGACGAGCCGATAGATGGCATATTTGGCATAAGCGGAGGCAGCAGCGATTTCATCGCCAGCAACAATCGGTTTGAAACGTTCTACCATATTAAAGATGGAAAACTAATCGGCAAACTCAATGCCGTGGGCAGAGGACCGAACGAGTACAACCAACTCCAAAAATACTCCTATCTGCCCTCCGACAGTCTTTTTTATGGCTTCGACAGTAAAGGTCAGATAATGTGCTTCAAAACACAACCGTTCAAATTCGTGTCGAAATCCGAAATCAATATTTATCCTTCCATTATGCAGACCGTCGGTCGCGACCAGGTGTTTTTAATTTCCAAACCGCCAATTGAGGAATGTAAAGATGTTGAATATCAAGAGCTTGCAAATGGCAGAAAAATGAGAATAATAAAAGACAGCAGTATTGTGTACAGATTCGACGGGCAAGCACTGACAAAACTGCTTCGTGTCGCAAAATATAGTGGATTGGAATTTACACGTTCGGGCAGCGATGTGCTGATGTCGCTGCTTATGCCCCAAAACACACTCTACCGTTATGATGACGGCAAAATCGAGAAAATCTTAACCGTCGACTACGGCGATATGGAAAAGCCAGAACCTGAAGAAAAAATTGAAAATCAGGGCGATAGGGTGATAATGAAAACAATCATTAACGGCGATTACAGCGAAGGTTGCTACCATCCGCAACTCTACGGCTCGACGCTGGTATACTGGCACCGTACGGTTTTGGATGATAAAGTACACTACTGTTTTGCCATTGCCACACCCGAGGAAGTACAAAACTATGAGCCACGCATTAGCGGATTGAATATCAAATTCAACGCCTATGATATATCCGTTGACAACGGCGTCTACACAATGCTGATTCAAGGCGACTGGGAGAGCAAAATCAACGCCAGCGAGGAGATGTCGGAAACTGGCAAGCGCATCATCGAGGCAATGAAAGGGAACGATTATAATCCTGTTATCTTGCAGTTTAAATTGAAGATTTAGTAGGGACGTGGCGTGCCGCGTCCGTTAAAAACGGAAAAACAGACATAATAAAAACGAAAACAATGAACCACGGAACATTATCAATCTCCGCCCTCGCACTGGCAGCAGCGCTGACCGCCTGCAACAGCGGCAGCAAAAACCAAACACCCGACGGATGGGTGATAAAAAACGAGGTAAAAGACATCGAAACCATTGACCTTGAGCAGATTGCCGAGGCAATTG
>JAEEGK010009155.1_pt1 | contig 23198 bp, 25 predicted proteins | sample 8958771 | NCBI WGS metagenome assembly JAEEGK01 (sample SAMN16246547, study PRJNA631951) | gut metagenome | biome: gut microbiome; feature: rumen; material: SC-attached | host: Bos | place: Iran: Karaj | collected 2018-10 | reverse complement strand
CTTTAGAAATTTGGATGACGATTATTTAGAAGCCATCGTTTCGCTTCTAAATAATCGTCCTAGAAAATGTTTGGGGTTAAAGTCGCCACATGAAGTCTATTGTTGCACTTGACTTTGCAATGTTCCGGCTTTCCCCTTCAAAAAACTTTACTCAAAAAATCAAATGCATGTTAAAATAATATAGTATTCTCATAAATGTAAGGAAGTATGGCGCGCGTGCTTCCTTCAGGAGTTAGTTTGGCAAATCTTGATTTATTGATGCGGTCGCTTGAGTTCATCGAGGATCATCTTGAAGACACTGTCGCTGTTCAGACGGAAGATATTGCAGCAGCATGCTACGCTTCTAAGTCTGCGCTCGAAAAAGTCTTTAAGTACACAATCCGTTTTTCGGTTCACGATTATATAATCCGCCGGAAGATGACCCGCGCCGCAAGAATGATGATAGAAAAGCCTGCTCTAAGTATTTTAGACATAGCCGTGCAATTCGGTTATTCAAGTCATGAAGCCTTTACAAGGACTTTTTCGCAGGTGTGGAATTGTAATCCGTCGGATTTCAAAAAGCGTTACACCGAAACTGAACGCGGCCACACAGCAGAACTGTTTCCAAAAATCACAGGCTTCATACAATTAGAAGGAGAACCTTTTATGAGAAGAACAGTTGACATTTCAGAGTTGTATGATTTTTTTAAGTCGCGCAAGGACTGCTGGTTTGTATGTGGTGATATTGTTCACCTTATCCCAATTAATGAAATTTCGCGCAAGGCAGGAGATGCCGCAATTGCCGAAGCACTTCGCAGAATGGAAAGCGTTTGCGGTCCAGAAGATGTAGTATTCAGAATTGGCGGTGATGAATTCACCCTGCTTACAAACTCAACAGACCAGGCCTATGCCGAAGAACTCAAAGAAAAAATTCTTTCCATGAACGGACAGCTCATCCCGTATGATGACAAGGAAATCCCACTCAGCCTTTACGTAAAAACAGTAAAGATTGACAGTAAAACAGTTCGCTATTCAGAGATGTTTCCAAAGCTGATGATTCCGAACATGGAGAAATTGGGAAATAATGAGCGCAAAATTTAGTTTTGACGCCAGATAGCATAAAGTGTTACATCATCACTTGTTTCATACGAGCCTTTATCAGAAACAGTTTTCTCCACAGATGCCGGAGTTAGTCCCCATCCGTAGAAGGTATAACCTTCGCGGGTAAAAGTATTTGCAGGCAGATTTTGAGATTCATCCTCGACAAAATCAAGAGTGATTTCTTCAGGATTTTCTGAACCGTCATTTGCATTCAGGATTACTTTAGGCTGCCCCTTCCATATAGCATACAAGTCCTTATTGCTGGTGAGTTTTACTTCCTCACAGTCCTCATACCAGGCGTAAGTTGAATCTGGATATGAACTCCATCCTATAAATCTCTTTCCTTCTACAGTAAATTCATTCGGATCTAACTTTGTGTCTGTACCATAAACAACATATTGTGTCTTTGTTTCATTACTTCCATCATTTTTATGGAAAATTACAAGCGGAGCCTTTTTCCATACTGCATATAAAACAGTATCGCCTTCAAAAGTCTTTGATTGATTTTCTGCTTTATTCCCATATGATATATGCTGGTTTACATCCCATGCCATAAAACAATTACCCTCGCTGGTCCACGGACACTCCGGAAGCAATTGTTTTAATCCGATTGGATAGGTTTCTGTAAAGCTTTCTGTTCTTCCATTAATATTAATTTTGAAAGTAACCGTGCAGTTTCCTTTATCTTCTATCCAAAGAGCATACAGATTTGAAGATGGATATGAAACAGTTTCTCCATCCTTATATGTAACATAAGTACTAGTAGCAAAATTTGCCCATCCTACAAAAATGTATCCGTCACGTGTAAAGGTATTAGGTTCAAGAGTAACCAAATTGTTCCCATAATACTGAACCTTCGTTGCCGGATTATCTGTTCCGTCATTTGCATTATAGGTAATTTTGGCTGAATCACCCCAGATAGCATATAAGTCCGTATCTGCAGTTATTTTAATTTTACCACAATCATTATACCGTGTATAAGTTGAGGTTGAAGATGTGTCCCATCCTTTAAAATATTTTCCGGTTACAGGTGTAAATGGATTTTCCTTAATTGCTGCTTCAACATTGTAATCAAAAGTCTGTGTATCGCTTGAATCATTTTCATCATTTGAATGCAAAGTTAAAACAGGATGATCCTTTGTCCAGATAGCATACCATGTGTGTGAGCTGGTATTTGTACTTGTTTGATAACAATTATTTGAATTTGTTTCTTTAGCCCATGTTGACCAGCCAATAAAAGTGTATCCGTCACGAGTCCATGGACATTCCGGATGTTCGTACTCTTTATTATATCCTGCTTTTTCAGTAAAGGTTTCAGGAGATTCACTTCCATCATTTTTATTAAAGGTTAGTGTTACATCTTCTTTCCATATGGCATACAGAGTTTTATCTTCTTTAAACTGTGTTTCTTGCATATATTTGTAATCGGGAGATGTGACATTTGGATAAGTATCCCATCCATAGATGGTATAACCTTCACGAGTCCATGGAACTGCATCAAGTGTTATTTTCTCATTATAAACAACTACCTGCTCAGTAAAAGAAGGTTCGGCTCCTGTAAAGTTTGGTCTATATGTAATTTTTACATTATCTTTCCATACAGCGTATAATGTTATATCCCTAGGAAAAGACTCCCAGGCATAATCCTCATAGTCAACAGATTTTGCTGTTGGTGAAGTAGCCCATCCTGCAAATATATAACCTTCTTTTGAGAAAGTGTTTTTATTGAGGTAAATCGATGTATTTGCGGGAACAATCTGTGTTACTGTAGCCGGATTTTCGCTTCCGTCATTTGCATTAAAGGTAATTGTTCTAGGAAGCTTCCATACTGCATAAAAATTATATTCACTTTTTGTAGTCGAAGAGGAAGAAAAATATCCTCCATCATTACGGTAAACATAGGTTGAACTTGGGTCTTCATGCCATCCTGTAAATATATAGCCTTCGCGGGTAAAGGTGTTAGGAAGAAGATTCTGCCCTTCACCCCAGATAAAGTTTTGACTATAAGATTCTTCTGTAGCCCCTTCATAATTAGGATGGAAATGAACTACAGGATTTTTACGCCAGATTGCATAAACTTCAACATCGCTTGAAATCCTATCAAATAGACTAGTTCCATAATAAGTCCCAGATTCATCAGCACTTGTATTCCATCCATCGAAAGTATAACCTTCTCTTGAAAATGGTACATTCTTAGGAAGAAATGCATCGATATATTCGGTTTTTTCTACATATCTTATAATATCTTCTGTGTCACTTCCGTCATTCATATGCATTGTAATCTTACAAGCGTTAGCATCACTAACCCAGACAGGGAAAACAACAGTATCAGAAGAAATTTCAGAAGACTGACCTGCGTATAATTCATCCAGTCCAGAAGACCAGCATGAAAACTTGTAGCCTTCTTTTGTAATAGGACAATCAATAAATGTTGCAGTTGCCTTGCCATTTACAACATTAAATTCCTGGTATGGGGTACTGCCACTTTCAACAAGAGAAATATCTCCAGAAGACAAAGAGCCCCATGAGCCGAACATACTGCTTGAATAAATAACCTTGTATTTTGAATTATTCTGCCATACAGCATAAAAGTCATAAGTTCCTGAATTAATAAATACATAAGCATTAATCGGAACATAAGAATCTGCTGCATCTGCCCAACCACGGAAAGTGTATCCCGGTCTTGTAAAAGTGTCGCTATAATAAGAGCCCGAAAGCAGCTGTAAATTTGTTTTGGTTACAGTTTCGTTACTTCCATCATTTTTATGAAATACAACTATGACACCGTCCACAGCACCAGAAGTATTGATTTTTTCCCATTCTGCATAAAGGTTAATATCTTTAGTAACTGTAATTACTGAACCGTCATCATATTTTTTAGAACCATCAGATGTTGTCCATTTGCTGAATTTATAATTTATACGATCAATGGTGTTTGCTCTTAATTTTACATCAGTACTGTCCGATTCACCTTTTGGAACACACTGAATAATCTTAGGTCCTTTGTAACCATCATACGCAGCATTAAAAGTTATTACATATATATTTTCTTTAGAAAGCCAGACAGCATATAAAACGGAGTCTTCTGTAATATTAATTACCTGCCCGTCTGAATAAACAACTTCGCCGTCCGGTGTTGTAGCCCACCCGGTAAAAACAAATCCGTCTCTGGAAAATTCAACTAAAGTTAATTGTGTACTTTTTCCTTTAGGAATTGATTGCGTACTAGTTGCCGGAGATTCTGAACCGTCATTTGCATTGAAAGTTAAACTTAAACTAACAGGAGTTTCGTTCCTACCCCCATCATTAGTTCCATTAACAGCATTAGAACAGGCAAAAATAGTAAAAAGCACTGTGAATAGAAGGGTTGCCTTAAAAAACTTTTTGATATAATTATTATACATTTTGTTCTCCCAGAGTCTTGAATTCATAGCAAATCCAAAGACTCAATTTTACTTACTTTTAATTTGTTTATATTCTATAGTACATTTTAAACAACTGTCAACAAATAATTAATCGCAAAAATTATCAAGAATCAAAATGACAGCGGTGGTAAAATTATCGTATAATTTTGGAGGAGCCAGACATGGATGATTTTAAACCGTTGTTTGAATATGTTGAAAAAAACATTGAAAGCAAACTTGAGCTAAAGGAACTCTCTGATTTTATGGGCTACAGTCCTTATTACATCAGCAGAAAATTTATGGATATTTACGGCATTCCGCTTACCGGTTATGTGCGAATCAGGAAGCTACAATATTCTATAAAGGATTTGCTTGACGGTATGAAAGTGATTGATGTTGCCATGAAATATTCCTTTGAATCTCACGAAGGTTTTTCAAGATCGTTCAAAAGTCTTTTTGGCTCTTCTCCAAAAGATATCAAAAACTATTTGCAAGAGTACGACATTCCGGAGGTTGAACTTTTTGCAAATTGTAAAGTCAAATCAATGGAGGAAGAAAAAATGAGTTTATGCGATGATATGCACAAAATGATTTATACGATTCTTGGGAATTCGTTTGAAGAACTGGCTGCGGGCTTCTGTTCAAAAATTGAAGTTTGCCTGCTGCCTGATAATTGCCTTAAGATTTTTGATAACGGCCGCGGAATCAAACTGGATGACGATGGAGTGATTCACGAAGAAGTCCTGCAGAATCTTTTTTCGGGTAAGCCGATTACAAAACTTGAGTATGCCCAGATGGGTGACCTTCCCTTTGATGACCTTAAACTTGTAAACTCCCTTTGCGAAAAGCTTACAATAACTGTCTGGCGAAACGGAAAAATCTACGAACAGGATTACATCCGCGGAGTTCCACAACATTCTGTTACAAGTAAAATTAATGATTCAAAAATAGCACACGGAACTCAAATTATCCTTAAGCCTGATACCTCGATTTTTAAAGACACAGCCTTCAGTAAAGAAAAACTTCTTGCCTGGCTCAGCGAAAATTATTCAGACTTGAAGGATAAGGTGAGGATAGACCACGATAATTAACTGATAAAACTGAGAACAGGGTCAATAAATTTTATATCAGAAACATCATATGAATGATCAATAAATGCGCCCTGTTCTCGTTGTTTTGGGTCCTTTGAATTTTTCAAGATTGTAGAAAACATTTTAAGGGCCATCTTTGACGAAAGCTTCATCTTTGAGTAATCAATTCCACCCTGACAGTAGAAAACTTTTATATACTGCTTTTGTTCTTCTGTAATCAGATTTGCCATTGCAGTTTCAACTTCTGGACTTTCATTAGGACTAGCCCCTACAGCTACAATTGCGAGCTTCTTTCCCTTTAATGCTGCAGCCTTTTCCAAAAACCATTCCTGCTTTACAACCTTGCCTGCCATACACCAGCCGGCATAAATAATGGCATCGTATTCTGCAAAGAAAGAAGCCTTTTTCTTTTTTGCGTCCTTAAAAGTAAAAAGATCTGCGCCTGATTTTTCGGCAATCCATTCTGCGTATTTTTTTGTAAATCCTGTCTGTGATATATAAATTACTGCTGTCTTCATTTTTTCATCCTCAGTTTTTTAATTTTATCATGATTTCTATAATATTACAAACTTGAAAAATCTGATTTTTTGAACTATCATTTAAAAATGTCATCGTATTATTTCATTATAGTTTTCATTCTCTGCATCTATCTTCCTATGATTCATAGCAGAAGACGAAGACACAGACAGCTTAGAAGAAGAACAAGAAAAGGAGAAAAATTTATGGCACCAAAAATGCTTTCGGAATGTATTGGAAAACAAGTAACTATCTATATCGAAGGTGGCTTAGGTGGTTATGTTGCTACAGTTCTTGCTGTAGAAGACAACTTCATCAAAATTGAAGACAAAAAAAATATCAGATATGTAAACGCTGATATGGTTATTGAAGTCAGAGCTGCCAAAGAATGATTATAAAAAAACTTGATTACGACACCTATAAGGGTCAAAAATATCAGGCGGAAATTCTTTCAGACAGATATCTATCTATTGAACCATCGGACGAAGGCTTTGAAGTTAAATGGGTTATGAGCAACGAGCCTTTGCGAATGACAATTTACGAAGATCTTTTGCAGGACTGGCTTGAAGACCCTGTTGCTTACGGCGCTTTTGAAGACGACAAGCTTATTGGCATGGTAGAAGGTTTTCTTGAAAAATGGAACAACCGTTTTGTGATTGCAAATATCTGCGTGTTTGATGGAGATAACCGAAGAAGCGGAATAGGCACAAAGCTCATGGACGCAATCTTGCAGGATGCAAAAAAATCCGGTGCCAGAATGGTTATACTTGAAACTCAAACCTTCAACTTTAAGGCAATTTCATTTTATAAAAAACACGGCTTTGAAATCATAGGCTTTGACAGATACTGTTACTCAAACAATGGCCCACAAGAACACAATATGCGTGTTGAGATGGGAAAGCTTTTGTAATTTCAAAGGACTAATATGAAATACGCAATCATATCAGATATTCATGGAAACCTTCCGGCATTACAGGCTGTGCTCGAGGATGCAAAAAATCAGAATGTCTCTCATTATCTTTTTGCGGGAGATTATTGCCTGAGCGGGCCCTGGCCTAATGAATGCATGGAAACAATCAGAGCTATTCCAAACAAAACAGTTATCCGCGGGAATGAAGAAAAATACATTGAAGATCTTGTTGGAAAAGACCCTTCAAAGTGGACAGACGGGCAGATGCAGATTTCTTACTGGAATTATAAAAACATAAAACAGGATAATCGTGAGTATATGCAGCAGCTTCCACATACTGCCGATTTTGAATGCAACGGAATTCCTGTTCATATGGCACATTCTTCTATGACTTTTGTGGGAACTTACCCGTTTTATACATGGAATTCGGTAGTAGTTGCAAATAGGAACACACAGCCAGGGGCAGATCCGCAACGAATTCTGGACGAAATTCACACTGAATGGGACAATGATCCTCAATTTCAAGAATGTGTTTCAAAATTAGATAAGGGTATTTATATTTTTGGGCATGCACATATTCAGTGGTCGTATAAAGTAAAAGATAAAGATGTGTATTTGATAAACCCTGGTTCCTGCGGGCTTCCGTTAGACGGCAAAAAAGACAGCATGCCTTATACAATTCTTGAAATCAAAGATGACGGAAAAGTGAGCATAGAAGAAAAAAGAGTTCCTTTTGATAAGGCTTCATATATCAATTCTTTGAGGCAGTCGGACCAGTATAAACAGGCAAGAGTGTGGACCGAGCTTATTATTGAGGAGCTTTCTACATGCCGTGAACGTTTGCATTTTTTCCTGGCCTTTGTAAAAGAATATGCAGAGAAGATTGGTGATGAACGAAGACCATACGCACTTGATACCTGGGAAAAAGCCTATGAAGCTTATGTTCTAAATACTGTCCCTGATAATTTTCCAGTCTAAACAGCGCTTGTAATTTGCGTTAGGAAATTCACACTCCCTATTCCACGGTCGGTCAAAAACCATAACCTTAAGATTTGGCATATGGTTAAAAAACTTGAAAGCATCCGGCGAATCTTCTACAGCATAATCAAAATGCATTTTGTAATAGTCTTCAAGTTCAAGGCTGAAGGTGCTGCCTTTTAAAAAGGTATCTCGTCCATATTTATTCAGGCAGTATAAGTTTACGCGTTCAAGTCCATGTTCATTAAGCCAGGTCCTTGAAGCATCATAAGCAGCAGAAGCGCGGCCGGTTATAATCTTTACATCATGGCCTTGGTCAATCCATTCATTAAGAGTCTGAACAGCTCCCGGAGTTTCTTCAAAAGACAAAAGAGATTCAGGCTTGTGGGCAATAATCATCATTTTTTCATAATCTTCATCAGACAAAGAAAATGACTTTTGCAAATTAAAATATCTGATTTTCTCGTAAGGAATATCAAGGCCAAAAAGGTCAACAATCAGCTTAGAAAAATAACGTGCAGTTTCGCACAGACAATCATCAAAATCAACGTAAATGTTCATGTGCGTATTATAACAGAAAATGCCGGGCTAAGCACTGTATTAATTCAAAAATCATGCTAAAATAAATTCATAAGGAAACACAAAGTGACATTTTGGAGAAAAAAATGAAAAAAATAATTGTATTTATTCTGTCTGTTTTTTTAAGTACCGGTTTGTTTGCTCAGATGACCTTTATGGATTTGAATGACCTCGCCGGACTTGGTGTTGTTTATCGTGAAAGCAACGGAAACTTTATTAATCTTGTAAACATTGGAACCGGCTACATGGTACGTTACAGAGATATGGAAAATCAGACTGCATGTACCGCAACTGTAAATATCACAAAAGGCTTCATGACATCTATTGAATTGATTGAAATGAATGAAGGCACAGAGGAAGATTTCAACAAAATCTTAAAGCCAAAGCTTTCGAATCTTTTTTTCTATACAGACATGAACATGAGAGCCCAGCTTCCTGGAAGTTTTGTAAGCAAAAAAACTGACCTTGACGGCAACGTTATAAGATCTGGCTTAGTTGATTTCTTTGTTCCTATTACAAATCTGATCTGGGAAAAAGATGAAAATGAAAATATCATTACAGAATGTATTCAGTTTGGCTCACTTTCTCCAAATGAATTATCATACTTTTTAGACTCTGCAGACATCCCGGCTCCGGTAATCCGCGAAATGAACAAGGTAAAGGTAAAAAAATCTGCAAAGGTTAAATACAACAATTTCCAATTGCAGCTTCCAAAAAATTATGTTCTTGACGGTCAGTATTATGTTTTGCCGGATACAACAAAAATGGATTCTGTAATTTATACCGAAAAATTTTCATTAGCAGATTACGGTTACGCAGATTATTATACATATATTCTGGGAGACATGCTGTCTACTTCAATGAATGCCTGCGTTGTTCCAACATCATACAAAATGGAAAAAATCGGTAATGCTATTGTTGTAACTTATGATGCAATAACTTATCAATACTGGGAATTGAACACAATAAAACTCTGCTTCTTTTCAGAAGACGGAGAAAACTTTGATGTTTTAAGAATCAACGGTTATTCATCGTTCATCGAAAAGAACATCGACATGATTAATAAAATCATAGAAACTGCAAAGGTTTTATAGTAATTGTTTTATTCTCCGTTACCATTTACTCTTGCAGAATACGAAGCGCCTTCATCAAGATCAAAAATCTGAGCAACGCCTTTTTCCAGTTCTTCACGGGTAATTCTGCCATGAGGATAACATTTGTTTCCAACGGGTTCTACAACTCCCCACTGAATTGACCAGGTAAAAGGTCCCCAGGCATAAAACTCTATATCGTAAAAATCATCAAACCAGTCTGTTCTTCCGTAATCAAAGGCGGTACCAAAACCAAGATACTCTGCATAGCGGTGTGCCATAAGACCAAAGTCTTCTCTTGTGAGCGGCCTTCCAACGCCAAAAGAATCGGAACAGATAATTGGAAATCCAAAACAGATTTTATTATCTTCGCCCCACTTGATTGCCTTTGCATAAGGAGCATTAGGGGCAACATCTTTAAACCTGGAGGTTCCGCTTACCTCAGGGCTTCCGGCCATTTCATATAAAAGCTGAACGGCTTCTTCGCGTGTTACAAATTTATCAAAAACAGAATGTCCGTCTTTTTTATTAACATAAGAGTCGGGAGTATTGTCGGAGGAAGCAGGATTTACAATAATCATTTTTCCATCGTCTACAACAAGCTCGTGCTTAAGGTCATCAAAATAATCCCCGCTGCCACCGTAATCAAGAGTGTAGGAATGAACAGAACCAAGATGAGGTTCTTCTTTATATTCCCCTTCCTTGTAAGCTTTTACAAGACGACTGTTGTAACTTATATTAATTGCCGGCAGGGCAAGAAGGCCGAACGCATACAGATGATAAAGCTTTGGATTTTTTGAAATATCAAGAGAAGTGAGCCTGTAATCGCATTCAAGATTAAGATAAGCAAGTCTTGGATTTTTTGTTACATTAAGGTATGTAAGGTTTTCATTATAACTGCACACAAGCATTACAAGTTCTTTGTTGCCGCTCATATCAAGACTGGTAACATTGTTTTTTGCACAGTTGTAAAACTGAAGTCCTTTAAGGTTGCTTACATCAACATTGCCAAGCTTTGGGTTATTCCAGATATCAAGGCGTTTAAGATTTTTGTTGTTTGAAAAATCAAGAGTGCGTAAATCATTGTTAAAAGCGTCAAGTTCACAAAGCAGCGGATTATTTGAAACATCAAGAGAGGTAAGCCCGCAGTCACTGCAGAATAAATTTTCAAGCTTAGGATTTTTGCTGATATCAAGCTTTGTAAGATTTGGATTTGCATTACACTCCATGTAAGCAAGCTCCGGATTGTTTGAAACATTTAAAGAACGAAGGTCGCAGTTGTAACAATAAACCCATTCAAGTTCAGGGCAGTCAGAAAAATCAAGGGATTTAAAATCATTAAAGGAGCACCAGATTCCCTTAACATGAGGATTACCCGAAAGATCCCATTCCGAAATATGATTGTTCAGACACCAGATGCCTACAAGAGACTCAAAGTATTCTATTCCCTTTACGGAATGTATACCAAGATTTTCACAGTGAATATTATAGGTTATGCCAATTTCATATTCAGAAAGAAAGCCGTCTTGATCCTTGTCATAATCCGGACCAGCGATTACAGACCTGAAAATCGGATCAGGGAAATTTGCTTCGTTAATGGCAATTCCGCCGGCAGCGTAAGCCTTGTTGATTCCATAACAGCATAAAAAGATTGCTCCTGTTAAAATTGTTGATAATAATTTTTTTAAATATTTTTTGTTTGCCATTTGTTATGCCTCACTATATTTAAAATTCTTTAACAATTTCCTTACATAGCATTACAAGATTAAATCGTATTCCTTCTCGTGTATTCCAGCCGCGGTGATTCCATTCTTCTGAAGCAACATCGTCGCCGCCATAAATGATTGCACCGTAATCAAAGCCTCGGAACTGTGCAACGGCAATACATCCTGCCTGTTCCATTTCTACGATTTTTGCGCCTTCGCTTTTTCGTAGTTCTACTTTTTCTGCGGTCTCTCGGAAAAGGGCATCTGTAGTCCAGGTAAGGCCTCGAAGATAAGGAATATTATATTGCTCAAGATAAGCTGCAATTTTGTCGCTGATTTTTTTGTCTGTATAAATGAAGCGCGAAGGTTCAACATAATGATAAGAAAATCCTTCGTCGCGGATTGCACCGTCTACAACAAGAAGCTGGCCTACTTTAATATTTTTGTCTAAGACTCCACCGCCGCCACAGAACATTACTTTTGTAATTCCAAAGGCATAAAACAAATCAAGATTTCCACCACAGGAAGGACAACCAACTTGACCCAGAACAATCAGGACATCAGGGTCTTTTACAAAGCGGTAAATTGTAAAAGGATTTTCTCCGCCAATTTTGTAATAAACTTCAAGCTCGCCATTTGCAATAAGTTTATTAATTGCATCAGGGAAAAATGTAATAATCATTCTTGTTGAGTCAAACTTTTTATCAACAAGCTGACTCGGATTCAACTTGGCAACCTTGTCTGTGTCAAATTCTAAAACAGGAAAATCATTTTTGTTTATCATATTTACCTCACGCTATTTTATGATTATATCATTTTGTTTCTAAAAAATCTGTTGTATAATTTTGTTATGACAATTTACGACAAACTTATAAAAGTACAGGATTTAAAATATCGGGAGTTTCAGATTCCGCTTGTTCCGAATATTAACAGCGATACGATGATTGGGGTTCGCACTCCTGATATGAGAAAAATTGCAAAAGAAATTTCTGGTTTGCCTGAAGCTAAGGATTTTCTTGCAACGCTCCCGCATAAATATTATGAAGAAAATCTCATTCATTTTTTTATTGTTTCGATGATTAAAGATTTTGATGAATGTATTTCTGCTGTTGAAAACTTTCTTCCTTACATTGACTGCTGGCCTGTTTGTGATCAGTCTAGTCCAAAGGTCTTTAAGAAAAATCATGAACGACTTTTGCCTTATATAAAAAAATGGATTTCAAGTAAACACGTTTATACAGCGCGGTTTGGAATACGCATGCTCATGAACGAGTTTCTTGGTGAAGATTTTAAGCCTGAATATCTTGAGCTTGTTGCTTCAAAAAAAGGAGACGACTATTACCTTAAAATGATGATAGCCTGGTACTTTGCTACAGCACTAGCTAAACAGTATGATGCAACGCTGCCTGTTATAGAAAAGCACCGCCTGGAACCATGGACTCACAACAAGGCAATTCAAAAAGCATGTGAAAGCTTTCGTGTTTCTGATGAGCATAAAGAGTATTTAAAAACTTTAAAGACAGATAATTTATAGGAACTTCAGAATATCCAGTTGTTTTTCTGCGTGTTCAAATTCATCAAGAATAGGGCAGGGTACATGCGGCTCAAAGGCAAGGTCATGGAACCAGGTGCATTGAACAGGATTCATACCAGCTTCTCGAGCAGCGTATAATTCGCGGGAGCCGCCGTCGCCAACATAAAGGCATTCAGCAGCAGAAACACCTAATCGCTTTGTCATCATATCAAACATTTCCTGGCTTGGTTTACAAATTCCAATTTCATAGGAAATAAGAGGCACATCAAAATAAGGAAACAATTCACATGCTTTTACAAAATCGCGTTCATCAGAAAAGGTGTTTGTCATAAGGCCAATTTTTATTCCACGCTTTTTAAGCTCCTGGAGCAGTTGAACAGACTCCTTTGGAATTGCAGAAAAAGTATCTTGCAAAGCGGCAAGCCTGTGAGATATTACAAGTTCAACTTTTTCGGGAGTATACTTACCAAGCTCGCGGAGTGCAGTTTCTATTCCCTGTGCAAAAGTGATTTTACCAAGGGTCCTGTCATTTTCAGTTGCGTGCCATGCTTTTCTATATGCGTCAAGTTCATGCTCAAGTCCAAGATCTGCAACTACATTTTCACTAAAATAAGTTTTTCCAACAAACAAGGTAACAAGCGTTTCGAACATATCAAAAATAACGGCTTTAATCATATTTGTGATATTAACATATTTTGCAAAAGCTTTCAAAGCAGACAAAATTTTGAAGTTTTTTTGAATCCAGGTTATAATAATTTATTATTCCGAACAGGAAGTTTAAATTATGGAAAAACCAATTCTAAAAACAAAAAGACTTACACTGCGCCCGGTCAAGCTTGGCGACGAAAAAGAAATCCACGAATACGCAGGCGACAAAGAAATCACAATGATGTTCTGGCTGCCTAATGATACTTTTGAAGAGACCTGCGATTTTGTAAAACGAAATGCAGCTGAATGGGGGTCGCCCGAACAGCTTGATTATGAGTTTGTAATTGTGTATGAAGGCAAAATAATCGGCGGCTGTGATGCGGACCTTAGCCATAGCGAAGACCATTCTTATGCATGCCTCGGCTGGATAATAAATAAGAATTACAGAGGTCAGGGTTTTGCGTCTGAGGCTGCTGCGGCACTTCTGGACTTTGCGTTTGAAAATCTTTCAATTGACAAGGTTTATGCCCAGTGCGATTGTAAAAATCCGGCATCGTTTGGGGTGATGAAAAAAATTGGTATGACGCTTGTTGATGATAAGGGAACACGAACTTATCCTAAGACGGGAATTACTTCAGGGGAGCTTACCTGTTTGATTACACGGGAAGAGTGGGAAAAGAAAAGGGGTTAAAACTGTAGCACCGGCTTGTCTTGATTTTTAAGAAAGTTTTTGCTAATCTGTGAATATCTTATACAAAAGGAGGTTGAGAAAGATTTATGATTGATTCGCGTTTTATTAGTTCATCGACCTCCGCTTTTCTTTTCTAAAAACTAAGAGCGGAGTTGTACTGGAATGCCCGCCAGGGTGTTTATTCTTGCTTTTAGGAATCTTAAAATTGAAAACAAATAATACAATTACCGCGCGCGTTTCCTGCGTGCAGAAAAATCTTTTTACACTTTTGCTATCTTCTGGGCAAGAACTGCTCGGAAAGCTTAAAGGAAAATTTTATAATCTCGGACTGGAACCACCTGTTGTTGGTGACTATGTAAAAGTAATTACAAATGAATATGGCGACGCACTGATTGATGAAGTGCTGCCTCGTAACACCGTATTCAAACGCCCTAACAGAAGCGGCCACGCAGAAGGATTTGTAAAAAATCTTCTGGAAGAAACTATCGTTTCAAACTTTGATTATGTATTCATTGTTACCTCGCTTAATCAGGATTACAGTGAAAACAGAATTGCGCGTTATGTTTCTATTACACTCAACACCGGGGCCAAGCCTGTTGTAATATTGTCTAAGGCAGACCTTTGTGATGATGTTGACCTTAAGGTAGAAATCACTCAGGCAGTCTGCGACAAGGCAGATGTAATTGCAATTTCTTCTTTGACTGGTTACGGCATTGAAAAGCTTGCACCTTACATGCAGAAGGATAAAACAATTGCTCTGGTGGGCTCGTCGGGGGTCGGTAAGTCTACCTTGCTCAACACCTTGAACGGTGGAGACTTGATGAAGGTAAATCAAATCCGCGATTCAGACGGCAAGGGACGACACACCACAACTTACCGCCAGTTGTTCCAGCTGCAGAACGGGGTTTGGATTATGGACACTCCGGGCCTGCGAGAAATCGGCGTGCTCGACATGGAAGAAGGAATTGATGAAACTTTTTCTGATGTTGTAGAACTGTTTGACCAGTGCAAGTTCAACGACTGCTCTCATACGAATGAGCCGGGTTGTGCTGTTCTTGCGGCTTTGGCAGACGGAACACTGAGTGAAGAACGCTGGGCCACCTACCAGCAGCTACACCAGGAAAGCGAATGGGGCAAAGCCAAAATGATGCAGATTGCAAAGTTTACACGGGAGTATCAGAAAAACCGGTATCAAGGGTGGAATGTTTAAAAATACGTCATTGCGAGCCGAAGGCGAAGCAATCCATAAATAAAGATAAGTGGATTGCCACGGGCTGCGCCCTCGCAATGACGGATGAGATAAGGAGGAGTTATGCTTAACGTAAAAAGACTTAGTATAAATGATAAAAAAATTATAACTGACGTGTTTACCAGCGTGTTCACAAAAGAGCCGTGGAACGACGACTGGTCGGACACAAATCAGTTGGATATGTACATAAACGATCTTGTTGGTCAGAGCTATTCTTTGACTTACGGTTTGTTTGATGGTGACCAGCCGATTGGAATTTCTATGGGATATATCAAGCACTGGTACAGGGGAACGGAATATATCATAAATGAGTTTTGTGTAAAAACTGAACGGCAGGGTGCAGGCGCCGGAAGCTTCTTTATTGCTGAAATTGAAAAGGCAATAAAGGAGCTGGGGCTCAAGCAGATTTTCCTTTTGACGGATTCAAACGTTCCGGCTTATAATTTCTATAAGAAAAATGGGTTTGTTGAATGTACGACAAATGTAGCTTTTGCAAAATGGATTGCTGACTAAAGGAGAGAGTAATGGAACTTAAAAAAATATCTGAACACATATGGATCATGCCTCATGAATCAGAAAGAGACCGCCCGAATCTGGGTTATGTAAAAGGTGATAACTGGAGCCTTGCTATAGACGCAGGGCATTCTGATAATCATGTGAAGGAATTTTATGCACTGCTGGAGGCTGAGGGACTGCCACTGCCTTCTCTCACTGTTCTTACTCACTGGCACTGGGATCACACTTTTGGAATGCATGCGGTAAACGGTTTGTGTATTGCAAATGAAAAGACCAATGGTCATCTTTTGGAATGGAAGTCGAAAATTGAAACCAACGGTCCGGCTGAGTTTCTTGCACTTCACGAGAGCATCAGAAAGGAATATGCGGACGGCAAGGAAGTTGTTGTTGTGCCTGCTGACATCTTGTTCAACAGCGAAATGACACTCGACCTTGGCGGCTGCAAGGTTCGTGTTGTGGAAAGTGACGCACCGCACACAGAGGATTCGACACTTGTCTATATTGAAGAAGACAAAGTGCTTTTCCTTGGAGATTCAACCTACAGTGATTTTGTACATGATAAAAAAGATCCTGTTCTCTGTCAGAAGCTTGCAGATAAAATCAAAGCGCTTAATCCTGAAACCTGTGTGGAAGGACACTGGGAGCCAGTTGAAACTGAAGACACATTAAACGATCTGATGAATTCGTAAACAGGAGTAGCAAATGAAAAATCAGATTATCGAACGATTTCCTGGAATTGGTTGTGCCTGGGTAAATGCTGCCGGCGAGTATGCAGAAGAGTATTTTGGATTTGCAGATATAGAAAACAAAGTCGTAGTAGATGAGAACACTATTTTTCCTGCGTGTTCTATTTCAAAATTTATTACTACGCTTTGCGTTATGAAGCTGCATGAACAGAAACTGATTGATATTGATAAACCGGCGAATCTGTATTTGAAGCAATGGAAGCTGCGAATGTCTGACGGCAACGAAAGCAGTGCCACTATCAGGGCAATTCTTTGTCACACTGCAGGAATCCTTGATGGTGAAGATGCTTTTTATGGTCTTCGTCGCGGCGATCCGGAAATTACACTTATAGATATTCTTGATGGAAAAACCTCTTACAATAATCGTCCGGCCTGTTCTGAAAAAAATCCGGGAACTGCCTTTGAATATTCAGATGCCGGCTACTGCGTACTGCAGCTGCTCGTTCAGGAAATTAGTCAGAAACCTTTTGAAGATTTTGCAAAGGAAAAGATTTTTGATTCGCTGCAGCTTAAAAGCACTTTCTTTATTTCCTCAAAAAATGCAGAGCGCTTTGAAAACAAAATGGCAACCGGTTATGATGATGAAGGAAATCCAATCCCAGGAAGATTCCCTGTCATTCCAGACCTCGCTGCATCCGGACTGTGGACCACACCAAAAGAACTTCTTGCAATTGCAAAAGCCTTTGTTGCTTCGCTGAATGGACAAGGTAATTTTTTAGCCTCAAGCCTGGCAAAGGAGATGGCAACTCCTGTAAAAGATTTTTCCTGGACAGGCCTTGGTTTATTCATAGGAGGACAGGACATTCTGGTTTCTCAAGGCTGGGGCGAAAATGCTCAGTGCATGCTCAAAATGAACTATCGCACCAAAGAAATCTCAATAGTTATGACCAACCGCAACCCAGGTGTAGATCAAACAGAATCTGGAATTGAATGGCTTGTAAATCAGAGGCTGCAGACAGAATGAAAGATATGATAGAAAATCTACCGGTAAAAATTCAGTCTCTCGTTTCAGGCAAAAAGTACACTTATGATGATATGGGAAAGTCACAGGCAAAGGTTTTGATGTTTGATGACTGTGTTCTTAAAATTGAAAAGGCCTCTGCAAAAAATGATGAAACTGTTGCGATGATGCGCTGGCTGGAAGGTAAGCTACCTGTTCCAAAGGTTATTGCTCATGAAAAGGATGCTGAAAATCAGTACCTTCTTATGAGCAGAGTGACAGGAAAAATGAGCTGTGATGATTACTACATGTCGCGACCGAAGGAGCTTTGCGAACTTCTCGCCCAGGCGCTCAAGCTTTTGTGGAGTGTGGATATTTCTGATTGTCCTCGTCGCATAACGCTTGATGATGAACTTGCAGAAGCAAGGTACCGGGTTGAAAATAATCTGATTGATGTTAGCGATGCCGAGCCTGATACTTACGGGCCGGGGGGCTTTGAAAATCCTAAGGCTCTGCTTAAGTGGCTTGAAAACAACAGACCGGAACGTGAACCTGTTTTGTCGCACGGAGATTTTTGTTTGCCAAATGTTTTTATTGAAGACGGTAAGCTCAGCGGTTTAATAGATTTGGGAGACACAGCCGTAAACAATAAATGGTTAGACATTGCTCTTTGCTACCGAAGTCTCAAACATAATGCAGACGGCACCTGGGGCAAAAAGATTTATGAGGATTTTAATCCGGAATTATTTTTTGAAGCTCTTGGAATTGAGCCTGATTGGGAGAAGATCAGGTATTATATTCTTCTGGACGAGTTGTTTTGATTGACAATCCTCCAAAAATTGACGGTTGTTATATAATAATTACGTTATAATGTCGATATATATATACAAAACGCTAATTAAGGAAATATAAATATGATTTTTACTGTTCAGGACAGACAAGAGACTTTTGATTTTATTCTTTCTATTGCGCAGGAGTGTGAAAAAATTGTTGCGTTGGTGCAGGTTGGTTCCGGGGCTGTGGGTTTTACAGATGACCACTCCGACTTGGATTTTGTTGTTGCGCTTGATTCAAATGATTCGATGAAAGAGGTGATGGATTATTTTCATCAGAAGGTTTCCCAAAAATATGAAATTGTTTACTTTGGGCAGATTGAGCAGAGACGGCTTGAGGTTTTTGTGCTTTCCAATCTGCTGGAAATTGATCTTGGTTTTGGCTGCTATGAGCAGGCCGCTGCAATGAAACCGGCGTTCAAGGTGTTGTATGATAAGACCGGCGTTGTAGAACAAAAAATGATTGATTCGCGCAAGTGGATGGACGATGCAATTTTTGGTGACAAGCAGAAAAAAGATATTGAGTTTATCTGCAGTCTGGTGTGGCATCGTTTGATGCAGGCTGCTGTTGCAATTAATCGTGGAGCGCTGCTCAGGGCACGAGGCACTATTGAGTATGTCAGAACCTTGTATGTTGATCTGCTCGGTGACCGCTACAAACTAGAAAGCAAATTGAACCGCGAAATGGACAAGCTGCCACCGGAAGAAATTGCTAAAATCAAAAGTACTTTTATTACCGAAGACACCCCGGACGCCATGTGGGTGAGTTTGTTGCGGCTAACAGATTTAATCTATAAGGAACTCGAAGGCCAGCCTATTTCAATTTCAAAGGAAATGCTGCTGGAATATTATGAAGATTTAAGATAGGTGAGTCAGTTCCTTTATTCTTTTTAGTCCGGCTTTGTTCACCGAAATAGTTGTAATGCTTTTTATTATCATTGTCGAAGCGCTTATAAGACCAAGACGAAGCTGGAAGGCGTAAAGCAAACTTCCTGTTGTTATGACTCCCGCACTGATTCTGTCTGCACCCATAAACATCAGAACGAGATAACCTGTAAGTCCGAATAAAGGTATGCCCGCTGCTTCAAGCGCTTTAAATAAAGTCTTTTTAATTTCTAACCTGCGGAGTTCAAGATTTTTGTCTTTTATTTTTTGAAGAAAAAAATCTGAACAGTCATATAAATAAACAGTATCTGCCATGTTGATATACGACGCGTACATGTCTGTAAGCTCTGCACCCGCTTTTTGAATTTGATTTTGCAGGGAATACAGGAGTGGCGCAAATACATAGCTTGAAATAAGTACAAAGGGTAAAACAAAAACTATTGTTATTAAAAAAAGTTTAACTTCAAAAAGGTAGAAGAGCAGCGAAGACAAAATAAGATTTGCAATTCCGTTTACAAGAAAAACTAGGTTCCAGGGTTCTGCATAAATGGCAGCGGCCATCTGCGTGTCCTGGTTCAGTCTCATTAAAATGTCACCGCCGGCAAGGTTGTCAATTTCTTCAAGGGGTTTATCAAGAAGCTTTGTGATTATAAAGAGCTTGAGCTTTTTCTGCAGTCTGGCATAAAAGGCTCCAAAAAAACGCCACACAGTTCCGTTGTAAGAAAATAAAAAAATATTCGCCAAAAGAAAACCTGCGCAGACAAGACATAACCTTTTGTTGTCCAAATCCTGAATTGCTTCAAAAGAAAATTTCAGGAAAACTGCATAAATTAAATTTCGGATTGCTTCAAAGGGAAGGCGCAAAAGTAAAAGTCTTACATATTGGGTTCGGGCTCCTAATTCTTTTAACATAAGCAGCCTCCGTCAAGATGGAAAATTTCATCACAAAAATCAAGAGCTTCTTTTCGGTGTGCAATGGAAATCAGAGTCTGACGGTATCCCTGCTGCTGACGTTTTTGCCACCAGTCCATTAAGGCTTTAATCAGTTTTGAAGAGGTTTGAATATCAAGAGCCGAAGTTGCTTCATCAAGAATCAGGTTTGGAGCGTCACTTGCAATGGCTCGGGCAATACATATTCGCTGTGCCTGCCCGCCCGAAACATTGTCGCCGCGCACTCCTGCAAAAGTCTCAAGTCCCTGGTCCAGAGAGTTTATCCATTCTTCAAGCTGGGCAATCTTAACTGCTTCCCATATTTTTTCTTCCGGAACAGGATGACCGCAGGTTATATTTTCTCTGATTGTAAAAGGGAAAAGTGCATTCCCCTGCATTACTACGGCAGTTTTTCCTTCTGCAAGAATTGTCCCGCTTTGAAGCTTATAAAGTCCAGAAATCAGTTTGATTAAAGTTGTTTTTCCGCAGCCGCTTTCGCCAACAATTCCAATTTTCTTTCCGTCGGGAATTGTAAGGTTTATGTTTTTTAAGATTTCTTTTTCTCCGTAGGAATATGAAAGGTTTTCAATTTTAATCATTTGTGACCTCCTGTATTGTCGACTATTACCGGCGCATTCAACTTGTTAAGGTTCGCGCCAAAAATCCGGAATTGCATTATAAATGACGGCATGTTCATAAGAATGCCCGAAACATTTCCCGAAAGACTGATAAAAACATAAAGCTCGCCCAAAGTCAGCTTTCCCATAATGACAAGTTTTCCACCAATCAAAATTATAAGCAGCAGCGGGATGTTGGTAATGACGGCAGAAATGGACATTAACAGAGCCTTTTTCTTTTCCATAGAAATGTTCAGTTTTTCCCACTCAGTAAGAAGGGTGGAGTAGTTTTTCAAAATCATTTTTTGTGCCTGATACAATTTGATTACTGGAAAAAGATTCATAAGGCTGTCTGTAACAGAATTGATTTTTGAATTTTCTTCATTTGTTTTAAGTGTATATTTTTGCAGGATTTTACTGGAAAAAGAAATGTAAATTATGATAAAGAATACCGGCAGGTTTGAAGTAATTGCAAGAAAAGGATTCAGATAAATAAGCCAGCCAAAGCTACCAATAAATTTAATAAGGCTATCAAACATAAAAAACAGATTTTCAGAAATAAAATTAGAGACAGCGGTAAGTTCATTCAGGAGCACAGAGGCTTCCTTTCCTCCGTTCAGTTTTTGTGTCGGCAGGTTTTGATTCGAAATCTTTTGAATATAATTCTGGCGCAGTGAATAATTAATTCCGGAACAGGTTAGGCCGGAAACAAAGGTGGTCGCCCCACTCATCAGAATATATGCTGCAAGAATTACTACCAGATTCATAATTATTGATTTAGTTACTGTATGGCCGCTTGTTACCAGATCAATAAGCACAGCAAGCTGCCTGTTCCAGACAAGAACAACTGCAAGAAAAAGTAGGTCAAATAAAAATGTCAGAAAAATCTTTATCTTTTCTTTAGAAAAAGTCAGTGTTATAATATTCATAAGAAAACGCTAAACCTTGCCCCAGGGACAGAGTCAAGAAAAAAATATGGAAAAAGACGAATTATTAAAAATCAGTGAAATTGCAGATTTTTTTGGAACAACACCAAAGGCGCTTAGAATTTATGAACAGAAAGGAATTATCATTCCCTGCAAAATCGATCCCGAATCCGGTTACCGCTATTATTCTGCCGATCAGGTAAAAAAACTTAACCTGCTTATTGAACTTCAGGAGCTTGGTTTTTCACTCAATGAAATCAAAAAAATCATGGATGGCGGATTAAAATCGCAGCAATTTTTAGACGCGCTTAATTCAAAGAAAATCCAATGGGAACAGGAAAAATCAAAAATCCAGAGAAAGGTTGAAGCAATAGAAAAAATTGAAATCAGATTGAAGGAAAAACTAAATGCAAACAAAGACGCGGGTGGTACGACGACGGCTGAAATGTCTGCGATGACCGAAGAAGAACGCGCCTGGTTTTTACTGAACGCCGTATGCATAGAAGAATTAAAAGCATCAAAAAATCTTAGCGAAGCGATCTGGGTTTGATAGAGGGGGAGGGTGAAATGAGAAACCGAAGTGTAGCAATTGTGGTCCGTAATGGAAAAATCCTGATGGAGCGATTGTGTTATAAAGATGCCAATAAAGGTAGGGAATTTTTTTCATTGCCAGGCGGTGGTATAGAAGAAGGTGAGACGCCGGAACAGGCAGTCCTTCGAGAGCTTAAAGAAGAATGCGGCTTGGATGGCACAATTGTAAAAGCTCTGGCAATTGTCTGTTCTCAGGGAAGAAAAGAATATTCTTTTGAAGTTTCAGTCCCGGAAGACCAGCAGGCAGTTACAGGCTACGATCCCGAAGAAGTTGGTTCCGACAATCCCGGACTACGTGAAGTTGTCTGGAAAAGTTTGAATGAAATCAACGAAAAAGACCGTGCCTTCCTTTTTTCCTACGGCTTGATTCAGGTTCATGGTTTTTATGAAACAATTGTCGGCTGGGGTGATGAGATTAGTTATCCGGGACAAGTTTAATTTTTTGCAAAAAAAGTCGAGAAAATCAATTCCCTTAGTCATATAATAAAAAAATGTTCAGTGAAAAAGAGGAAATAAAATGACAAAACAACCGGAATGGCTTAATACTGCAGTTTTTTACGAAATTTATCCGCAGAGTTTTATGGATTCTAATGGAGATGGAATCGGCGACTTTAATGGAATTATTTCTAAGCTTGATTACATTAAAGAGCTTGGTTGTACTGCAATCTGGATGAATCCTTGTTTTGATTCTCCTTTTGGCGATGCCGGTTATGATGTTAGTGATTATAAAAAAGCGG
>JAEEGK010009153.1_pt1 | contig 23200 bp, 13 predicted proteins | sample 8958771 | NCBI WGS metagenome assembly JAEEGK01 (sample SAMN16246547, study PRJNA631951) | gut metagenome | biome: gut microbiome; feature: rumen; material: SC-attached | host: Bos | place: Iran: Karaj | collected 2018-10 | reverse complement strand
CTTGCTACATACATACCTGATAATAAAAGACTTACCAATCTGTCTTGCTCCATTCACAAGTAGTATCTTGTTTTGCTGTGCAGAGAAATAATTCTCCAAGAAATATGAAAACTTACGTTCTAACATAACTTCAAAATTTATTGTGCTGCAAATTTATTGATTTTTAATTTATTAAACAATAGTTTGTCATTTTTTCCATATTTTTTTGGGGTGATTTTGTCATTTTTTCCATAAAAAATAAGGGTGATTTTGTCATTTTTTCCATATTTGTATAACTATACTTTCTGCAAAAAGTTACTAAAAATCCCTTGCAAATGCTGCAAAAAGTTACTAAATTTGCATCGAAAACACTGCAAAAGTTACTATTATGAATACAGTAATCTTGTTTTGGAATCCGGAGATTTCGAGTTTTAAGTACGACGATTGGGAATCTTCCATTAGGAATATTAATACCGAAACCTTCAATTGGAGTGTTTGGGAGCACGAAAAGGCAAGGAAGGGCGACAAATTTTACCTCGTCAAGTGTGGCGGGGAGCGGAACAATGGCATCTGTATGAGCGGACATTTCATTTCCGACCCGTACCTCGGCGAAGATTGGTCGGGCAAGGGTCGCGAGGTCTATTATATGGATATGAAAATTGATGTCGCCATCAACCCAAAGTATTTCCCTGTCTTGCCGGCGGAAGATTTGCAAAAGGTGTTCCCCGATTTTGATTGGACGGGCGGACATTCGGGGCGCATACTGCCTAACATTTACTCGCCGCACAGCATTTGGATGCAGTTCGTAGAAAAGAATTATCGTATCTTTGAGCCTCAGGCATATATCGACCTCTCGATATTTGGATTGGCGCAGCAGCCGTCATACGTGCCGACCGCGCTCAAGAAATACTCCATCGACCGACTCCTCAAACGATACACCCGCGAGGATTTTGTATTCTTTTGGCACGAATATCCGCACGACCCTGTGCAGAAAACTTGCCTGTGCCAATGGTACGCCTGCAATTTTTGCGTTTCGGGCATAGAATATTTCACCACCGAGCAATATATGATGGCGTCGAAGGCGTTGATGTTCAATGATATGGACATTTACCAACAGATATTCCAAGCCAAAACCCCAAAAGAGTTTAAAAACTTGGGCAAATTGGTGAAAAACTATGACGATACCATCTGGAACTTGCACAAAGACCGCATTGTCATCGAAGGCAACTATGCAAAATTCTCCCAAAATCCTGCATTGAAGGACTTTTTGCTCTCCACTGGCGACAAAATTTTGGTGGAGGCAAGCCCCTTGGACAAGATTTGGGGCATTGGACTTGAAGAATCCGACGACCGCGTCCTTGACCCCGCGCAGTGGCTGGGTGAAAACCACCTCGGCTTTGCACTTATGACAGTGAGGGATATGCTGAGATAATCTGAATTACTTTGCTTCTAAATAATCCGGGCGGAATCGATGAAATCGACATCGATTCCGCCCGTTTTTTTTTCTAATGTTCCAAAATTTTATATCTATTTGTCAAAATGTTTAACATTTTTTAATAATTAGTGATTATATAAAAAAATATGCAGCACAAATATCTGTAAGCCAATATTTTAATTTGTAATTATTATTAGAACTATAAAAAATATATCGAAAATTATTTTTTTTGAAAAATAATTACAAAAAAATTTGCAAGATATAAAACATCATTGTAATTTTGCATCGTAATCAAAAACAAAACGGATTACACAACAACAACTAACTTTAAAAAAACAACAAATTAAATTTTTGAGAAAATGAGAACAATTAAATTGAAACTGCCTTTTTCCAACAACACAGGCATCGCCGACAGGCACAGCAAACTCTTCCTCTGGGCGAAAACGTTGGTCAACAATGCAACAGTCAACGTGATTGACGAACAGCATTACGAGAGCACAAGCTTCATCGTGGTAGAGAACACTTACAGGCCTACACCGGAGTCATAACACGACGCGGCTGGCAACCGCTCTCGAAGGAGCCTCGGATTAAGTTCCGGGGCTTTTTTTATGTTCATTCTCCAAATTTAACATTTACTTAACACACCAAACATCTGTTATCACAAAAAAAAGTAATACATTAGGACGCTAAAATAATTGCCTTACTAATAGTAGGCACGTATTTTGTAAATCAATTAAATATGCAACAATTAATAAAACCGAAACATTATGAAAAAAAAGTCGTTGTATTCTAAAATATTATGGATTATAGTACCCATCGTCGTCGTTATGCTCGTGGTGATGATGGTGGCAAGTTATCAGATAAGTTTCAAGTCGCAGAAGGACTTGTTTGAATATTGTATGCAGGAACTTTCGGACAAATCCGCCAACGAAGTAACCACCAAACTCGCCAATATGACCGACGAGCTCAAATGGATGGCTTCGGAGGAGATTTTCAAAGATATGGACGCTCAGCGTTTTGGTCCGCACCTCGATGACCTTGCCGCCAACAAGAAGGAGTATTTTTCGATGATATTTGTGGCGTACCCCGACGGCAGGTATTATGTGTCGGGCAAGGGGTTTGTGTCCACCAACATCGCTGACCGCTCGTATTTCAAAGACGTATTCCAAAGACACAAAGATTTTTCGATGTCCAGCCCCGACATTTCCAAATCCACCGGCGAAAAGAAATACACACTCGCTGTGCCTATCAAGCACGACGGGGAAGTTGTGGGTGCTTTCTGCGCCAATGTTAGCCTTATGACACTCAAACAGGTGGTCGCCGACTGTAAGTTTGGACGCAACGGCATCACATACATAGTCGATGAAAAATCCACTATAATTGGCTCCACGTATGAAGAAATGATAATGACATTCAACCTCGTGAGGGATGCCAAGCCGGTATTTGACGGCCTCGAAAAGATAGGCGAAGGAGTAACGCAGGGCAAGGATATGGAGATGTACTGCAAGCAAGTAGAGACCGGCGACAATTGGTACGCAATGAGCCACAAGATCAAAGGAACTCCCGGATGGTTTATGATAGGCTGCCTGCCCGACAGCGAACTCAAATCAGCCGCCAACGAAAACCTTATGGTGATGCTCATTTTTATGTTCATTGTGGTAGGCGTGATAATAATTGCTGTAATAATTACACTCAGGAAACAACTCTCGCAGCCTCTTGGTCAACTTTCTACGGTAATCAAGGAAATATCCAACGGAAACCTCAACAACAGAATCGATTACAACTCCGACGACGAGATTGGCGATATGTGCAACGACATCCGCGATATGAACGCAAAACTCACCGATATTGTGGGCGTCATCAAGGACGGTGCCGACAATCTCGCCATCAGTTCCGAGCAGGTAAGTCAGAGTTCGCAGGAGATGATGCAAGGCTCTATGTCGCAATCTGACAACATCGAGGATCTCTCGGCTACGATGGAGGAGATGACCTCCAACATCGAGCAAAACACCTACAACGCAAAGCAGACCAACTCCGTGAGTCAGGACGCCTGCGACAAGTTCAACGAGGTTGTGGAAAAGATCAACAGCCTCCTCGACAACAACAAATCAATCTCCGACGCAATCTCCATCATCAACGAAATTGCCTTCCAGACCAACATCCTCGCGCTCAATGCGGCTGTGGAGGCTGCCCGCGCCGGCGAATACGGCAAGGGTTTCGCCGTGGTGGCAAAGGAAGTGCGCTCCCTCGCCGAAAAATCCAAAACTGCCGCCGACAGCATTGTGGAGATGTCGCAGAAGAGCCTCAAACTCTCGGAAGAGGCAAGCAGCGTGATGCAGCAGACCATACCAAAAATCGAAAATACGCGCACCCTCGTCAACGAGATTTCCAACGCAAGTTTGGAACAGTCAACAGGCGCAAACCAGGTAAACGACATCATCCAGAGGCTCAATTTCACGGTAAAGGGCAACGCATCGTCATCGGAGCAACTTGCCGCAAACGCCGAGGAGCTCGCATCGCAAGCCGACAGCCTCCGCGAAGCAATCAATTACTTCAAATGAGAAGCAAGCATTTGTAATGAAAATGAACATTAAATCTTTATTTACCATTTTGTTTTTTGGGGCGGCCTTGCTTGCATCATCGTGCAGCAAGGGCGACGACTCCAACGACCCAAACGAAAAAGACACAACACAAAAAACCACTTTTATCCAAGGCATCCCATACTCATTGAAGGTGAATACGGGCGGCGCATCATCCAAAATGTCATACATCCCCAATAGTTATGACGCTACAAGAGTATGGACATTTTTTACGGAAGAAGACGTCGCCAAGCCGCTCGTAATGACCATTACTGGCAAAGACGTGAGCGGTACGTTGACATTGCAAAATGTGGACGGATTGTTTGCCGGTACGCTTACAGTGCCAGCGGATGCGTCGGACTCACTGATGCTGACAGCCACAATAGAAATACCCGCCGCCGGTCAAGATGCCGACAATTATTCCACGGTGTCGCTTGTCGATTTGATGTCAAAATGCGGACACAAATATTCGGCAAAATTTTATTATGGCAGCAACGATGCACTGATACTGAAAGACAGCAAGGCGTATTATCATTTTCTGATGTCGCCCTTGCAGAGATGGCTGATGATCAATAGTCGAAAATATCCTGTGAACAAAAACGGCGAGGTGTGGATAGCCACCGACGAGACTTCCTCCATAGTTACCAATTTTTACAAACAACTGTCCAAAAATACGGAAGGCGGCAAACTGTACATCATCGACCGCAGCGGGCTTGTCGATCTGGGCATTACCAACGTCCTTTGGGCCGATAAGAATGTGGGCGCGGCGTCATTCGTGGATGCCGGCACTTATTACACTTGGGACGATGCGCTTACCAGCGTCGAATCGCCTTTGGAAGTGCCTAAGGGCGGCAAGGAGAATGCCACAGACAACGACTTTGAAATTCTCTGCGCATCCACGGCGCATAAGTGGTGCGAATATAAGGGCGTATTGGGCGCGTGTTTCTTTATGCCCGGACACGAGGACATCGACCACGACCCGATGATTTTTCTTCCGGCGGGCGGCGTCAAGCAGGCGTCGGTATTCTCGGTGGGCGAATCGGGAATGTATTGGTCTGCCACCAAATTTGACCGCAGGGAGTCTTACCGCTTCTTCTTCAACCCAAAACGTTTCACGACCGAAAGCCGCGTTACCAAAAGTTGGGGCAATATGCTCGTGCGTCCTATTGTGCATTACAATGTAAAGGGCAACAATAATACCGACGAAACACCCGTAGGGCCGATGGAACTTCAACCATTTTTCCCGGACAGTTATTCTTGGGACGATGTGGCGGCGTGGTACACCAGCAGAAACGACGACGAAATGTATGAATGGGCGTTGTATCTATTAAAGAACAATAAGTACGTATTGACCAAGTATCTTGCCAAGACCGACACCAAAATCATACAGAACTCCGGCGATTATTCCATTGTGGGTGATGCAGACGCCGATTATCGGAATTTTGACATCGAGGCTACGGTATGGCACCGCCAGAAGACCGTGCATTTTGAGAATGGCGAATGTAATTTTCAGAAAGTGCAATTGCAGCAGGAGCGGATAGAAACGCCGTTGATAGCCAAATGCACCAAAGACAATTCCAACACTTCCATCCTGTACTATCCGTGGCTGGGCAGAGACCCCGTAGTGGCGTGGTACAAGCAGGTAGATGCCAACGACGACGAGGAGGATTTTATGGCGTTTTACCTCTATGGTGATGGCGATTATGATTTTGTAAAATGCTGGATAAGGGACGGCGAACAGACTGGGTCGTTAATTTTTGATGGATATTTGATTGGTATTGACGACGTAAGCCAAATGGATTTGCGCAATATGTCCGCGGATATTTTTAGAAACGAATCGGGCTACAAACACACTGGTGAACTTTCGATTGTGGACGGAGTGCTCACCATATCGGGATACAGCATCAAAATGAAGATTCAGGATGTCAATTTGTTCAGCGAGTTGCTCGGATTATGATTAAAATATATATGAAAAAATATTACGTATTAATGGTTTCGTTGATTGCCGCGACGGCTCTCTGTATGTCGTGCGGCGACGATGACAACAACGCAGGCGGCGACCCTTCGTCGAGCGAGGAGGGCAATGCATCAGTTTTTTTGCATAATGTATCGTACACACTTACAGTACGTTGCGACGGCTCTATAACCCAAGAGAGCAGCACCGACAATGAGGAAATCTCGTCGATAGTTCCGCAGTTTGGGGAAGTCGAAGTGGCAATGCCTTTGGTGATGCACGTTGCAGGCAAGGACGTGAGCGGCACATTGACCCTGCAAGACACATACGGCACTTTCGCCGGCACATTGCAAGTGCCGATAGACATTGCCGACACACTATTGCTCACTGGCACAATTGAAATCCCGGCATCGGGCGACGTGCAGGACAATAGATCCGCAATCTCGTTGGACGACCTTATTCAGAAATGCGGACACAAGTACACCGTCAATTTCAAGTACAAAGAATCGCAACCCGTAATCCCTACCGACAGCAAGGCTTATTTTGAGTTCATAATGTCGCCGTGCCAGAGATGGCTGCTGGTCAACAACGACAGATACTATTTGAACAGGGAAGGCAAGGTGTGGATTGCGGTGGACAACAAGACTCCCATCGTTACCAATTTTTACAAAATACCATACAACAACGTCAATGGCGGAAAAATCTACACCATCGACCGTGCCGGATTGGTAGATTTGGGAATATTCAATACGCTTTGGGCGGATAGGAACGTAGGCGCGGAAAATTTCTGGGACGACGGCGATTATTATTATTGGGACGAGGCGCAGACCTGCGTTGAGGCGCCGTTAGAAGTGCCTACTTGCGGCGAAAGGTGGTCTGACAACAACGATTTTTACAATCTGTGGCGTTTGTACTATTTCAGGGGCAATTACAATGACATTATGGGCTACTACGTGTTGGCGGATGGCTGCTTCGATATTGATAGCGACCCTTTCATATTTCTGCCGGCATCTGGCGTCAAAATAGCCGGCTTGCTCACTTCGAAGGGCGTCTATGGTTTGTATTGGTCGTCTACCGAATTGGACAGCAAGAACGCTTACCGCCTCTTTTTCCAAAGTCATAATTCGGAATGTGATAGTTACCACGACAAATTGTTTGGCGCGTCGTCTGTGAGGGCAATCAGGCGCGGCAATGCCACAGGAAGCAACAACGGCGGCAATGAGGACGAGCCGTTGGTACTTATGCCATTTTTCCCGGAAGATTATCCTGCGGAGGATGTTGTGGCGTGGTACACAAGCAAGGACGAGGAGAAGATGGAAGAATGGTCACTGTACCTGTTCCAAGACCAAACATATCTCCTGACGCAGTATATCGCGGCATCCGATTCGAGGGTGCTATATCGTGCCGGCAATTATGCAATAGAGGGCGACGGCGACCCGACGTATGACAATTTTGAAATGGTGGCAACGGTGGCTCAGTCCACTATGAGCGTCCGTTTTGAAAATGGCGAAGGCTCTATTTTTGACAGGGTGTTCCATCACGAGAATGGCGACGTGCCGCAGGCTAAGGAATACACACGGAACAATCTTAATTCCCAAGTCGTTTATTTCCCGCACGACGAATATTCTGTGGACGATGTGGCAGCGTGGTACCGACAGGTGAATGCATCCGACAACGAGTTTGTGCTGCTGTATCTCTTGAAGGACAACCGTTTTGTCGTGATTACCTGTAAGCGAAATGACGAGGAGATTTCCGGACATATCCTGGCTTCTGGCGTCATTGTGCCGGCAGAAGGCAGCAAGTTGGATTATTACAATATGGTAGTGAATGCTTCCATCAACGAAATGGACGGTTCGAGTTGGCAAATTGAATTTAAGGACGGCATCGCCCACATCGATAAGTTCTATTTGGAATATCAGGATCTAAATACGCTGAGGCCGATGCTCGGAATGTAGATATTAATTGATGCAATACCCACCGACGAGAACATCGTCGAGTTGGGCGTAAGAGCCGCGCCATTCGTCGATGGCGGCGTTGAGGAGAGCGGCTTGTTCAGATGCAACTTTGGTCTTGGCGTTGATACTTACCAAAAGTTCGCGGAATCGGCGCGAGGTGAATTTGCTCATTTTTTCGTTGAGTTGGTCTTGGAAACCGTCAGAAAACATATAAATGTAATCGCCGTGCTGTACGTCAATCTCGTGGTTTTCAAAATTTTTCATACGCGGATAGATGGCGACGGGATTTTTTATGGCCTTGTATTCAATGAGTTCGGTGCCGCGCACGAGGTACATTCCATTGTCGGCACCGGCAAAGAGCATTTTCATAGTTTTGAGGTTTAGCACGCAGATAGCCATATCCATACCGTCTTTGGGTTCGAGGGGGTTGGTGGTCTGACGGAGCGTGGCAATGATACGGCGGCGCATCTCTTCGAGGATTTGGGCGGGGGTGGCGTCGGTGATTTCCACGCTGATTTCGTTGAGGAAAGCCACGCCGAGCATACTCATGAATGCGCCCGGCACGCCGTGTCCCGTGCAGTCGGCGACGGTGAATATTACGGTGTCGCCAATGCGTTTCATCCAATAAAAATCGCCGGAAACAATGTTTTTGGGTCGCCAAAATAGGAACACGTCCTGGAACGATTCTTTCAAAATGTCCTGGGACGGGAGGACGGCGTTTTGGATGAGTTTTGCGTAGCGGATACTGTCGGTAACAGCCTTGTGTTCCTTCTCGATTTCGTTTTTGAGGGTTTGGATGTGCTTGCGCTCCTTCTCTATCGAAAGGCTCATATCCCAGAGCATCTTGTTGCGGTCGGAGAGTTCGCGCTGCTGCTGTTCGAGTTTTTTCTGTTCTATGACAAGCGATTCGGTGTCAACGAGTTGCGATGCCTTTACCTTGGGCGCGAAAGTGTTTCGCTTGGGTGCTTCGAGTTGTTCTGCAAGATTCTTGTTGATGGTGGCAAGACGGCGAATCTCGCCTTCTGCTTCGCGTAGTTGAGTGTTGTAGCGGGTTTCGTTGCGGCGGACGGCACGCAATACGAGTTGCTTGCGCTTGTAGGTGGTGTAGATGAGAGCCACTGCCAGAGCCACAGCAATTATTATGAGTATTATATTGATAATCGAGAGTTCCATAATGATTATTCGATGTTAAGTTTGTTGAGATCGTCGGTGTGGTAGATGTATATAGAATTGCCATATTCGGAATTGCTGCCCATCTGACTTACGTCCGATGTCATAATCCTCGACATATACACGTAATATCCGCCGCCATCGTCAGGCACTACCGCGAATGGAATCACGCCGCCTTCGAGCGAAATGGTGTTGATGCCTGTTTGTTCGCCAGATTCGGCGTCAAGGCAGATGATTTTGCCGGTGGTGGTGGTCATCATCCTCGCTATGTCGTTGATGTTGCTGATATCCATCGACATCGACATATAGGTGCCAGCAATCATCAATGTGCCGTTGTAGTGGTTGATATTGTAAACGTCGGAGATTTCCGTGGTCTGATACTCGTAGATGGTGCTGCCCTTGTAATCGAGTTTTATGATGATGCTGCCCCTTTCCGTGTTGTCGTCGTCGGTCGTAATATTCGCGTCGGAGATTATTGCGTAGCCGTAGAGAGCGTTGGAGGAAGGGTCGCTGATGGTAATTATGTCTTCAAAAACGTAATCTACGCTGCCATAATTGAGCAATTCGCCGACGGGCGAGTACACGTAAAATTCGTGTTCGGTCTTTTGTTCGTCAACGCACATTATCATTATATTGCCGCACAATCCATACACTTTGTAATGGCTGCTTTCGTCGCAATGGAGATACGGCAGCGAAATCGGCTCTTGCCATTCGCCGTCTTTAAAAATTGAGATTACGGGATTGGTGCCGTGGACGACGGCGTATGCGCTGTTGCTGAGTGGCGCGCAGCCTATGTAAAGGTCGCTTACAATTTCGCTGAGGTCGGTATTTACAATAGTGCCGCCGTCAAAGGTTGCCAATGCAAATGTGCCAGACGAGTTGCAATATCTGAATACAGAGCCGCCGTCAGGAGTTACTTCAAAATTGTAATAGTCGTCTTCGTCGTCGGCGCTGTGGTGCTGATTGCCGTCGATGGATATATTGAAAGTGTAATCCGGCGAATAGGACATTGTGCCGTCCTTGGTGAGCCTCGTGAATCGGAAAGCGTAATCTTGGCTCATTCTGTTTGGCGAATCGTTGGCATCGCCGCCCCGGGCAATGGTGCTGTTGCGGTTGTCGGACTCCTCAATGGTAATCAGCGAGCCGTCGGGCAATAGTCGTGGATATCCCACAGATGTAATCGGGAATGTCTTGATGGCCAATTGGTCTTGGCGGACGTATGTCACCTCGTCGTCGTTGCAGGCTGTCAACGCCGTCGCCGCTATCAGAAGTAATATGTATGCTGTTGTCTTCATTGCCATAAAAATTTTAATGTCCGTAGCCGTATTTGGCGATTGTCTTGTAGCACATATTGATTTTGACGCCTATCATAGCCGTGGCTTCCACAATGTGGAAAATGTCGGGGATATACATCTTGTCGTATGCGAGGTCGGGATTTGACATCGCCGCTTCGGGTTTGTTGAAAGGCTTGATGTCGCCACTCAGACTTAGGTCGCCAAATACCGTAATGCGGTTGAAATTGCGACTGAGCCTTACGCCGCCTATTATCGCAAAGTTGATTTTGTTTTTGACATCGGGGTCGTGCTTTATATCCTCGGATTCGTAACGACGCTCGCCGGTGGTCTCGGTGTAGGCGTTGTAGTGGGATTTGAGGAGGTATTTTATTTGGGACCCCATAAAGACTGACGGCATCCATTTGCCGCTGCCTATGGGCCAATATGCCTCGAAGTTGATTGGCAACGATAGAAATTTGGACGTCTCCTTGTAGATGAACTGCGAGCGGGCACTGCGGTCGATGGTGCGCGTGTACTCGTTTTTGGTATATGAGGGCGCGATGGAGACGGCTAAATATTTGTTGAAATGGTATTCGATGCCAATCTGAACGGTCTCGGTGCTGGAAGGGGCGTAGTCGGGTTCCATCTGCAATGTGTCGGTGATTACGTGCACGGTGTCAAGCAATGGAATCGTCAATGTCTGCCCAATGCTTGCCCACACGGAGAGTTTTGGCGTTGTGTAATAATTGGATATGATTTCCGTGAATGGCACTGGATCTGAACTTTTCTGATGCTTGTAGTAAAACGGATTTTTGCCGAGGAACACTTTTGCCGCGCTGTCGGCTTGTTCGTTGTATTCCATCTCTTTGAGTGATGCGATGGTGTATTTCTGACGGTCGGTTTCGTCGTCGGGTTTCAATGAATATTTTTCGTGGATGGCCTGCGATAGTTGGATGGCTTCGTCGTATTTGCCAGCGAGGTATAGGCGTTGGAGGTTGCGGAGTTGTTCGCCGATTTCTTCGCTGTCGGAGATTAATACGGCGGGCTTTTGCTGGTTCTTTTTGTTGGGATCCGACTGTTGGTGGACGTTGGACGCCGTGTCTATCTGTGCGTCGATGTCGTCGGAAATGACGTTTTGATACAGCGGCAAATCGTTCTGAGCCGTGCCTATGAGCGGCGCGACTGTAAGAATGATTGTCGTGATTAATATTTGGTAAAATATAATTTTCATCGTCGTGTCGTGTGTTATTGTTTTGCGGAAAAGTCGCTGCCGAGTATCATGTCGCGCTCGCTTTGGGAGAGCGGTTGGAGGTTCAATGTCCTCAAAGTGTTGGCGTATGATGTGATGTCGGTGTCCCAAAACCGCAGTTGATTGTCGTCGGTGAGCGCGAAAAGCACGCCTTTGTTGTTGAAAAACATAGCCTTGGCCTTGCTGTTATTGAGGCTGTGTTCCTCGATGGCGAGAGGCGTTGCGTCGAGGTCTTTGGTATTGTAGAGCGAGATGCGCTTATCGGCGGAAGATAGGGCGAGGATGCCTGTCTTCGGGTCATAGACCAAGTTTTCGAGTTTGGTGTGTCCGCCGGTCTTGCTGGCTACTACTTGGTTTGTATTAACGTCTATAAACTGCATCGTGCCGTCGCTGTAACATACCACAATCCTATTCATATCGGGAATGGCTGTCATCTTAAACGCGCTCTGCCCCGGACGCGGCGAGAGTATGCGGGTCTCCTTGTTGTTGACGTAATCCCACTTGATAAGGCTGCCGTCGTGGCAAAGTACGTATGCCGTGCCGTTGCCGGTAGCGAGTACGTCGGTGAGCCTTGTATTGAAATCCTTAACATTGTCGCTGGAAGGCTTGCCGGATTTTGGGACGATTGCCACTTTGCCATTGTTGTAAGCCACGGCGCAAGTGCCGTCGGGCGCGATGGAGGCGTTTCTTACGTAATCGGTCTTTACCGGCAATTCTGTGCGGCTGTTGTTGGAGAGGTCGGCTATGTATGAAGTCTTGTCTTTGAGCGAATACGCCACAATGTTGTGATTGGCAAATACGGCAGATTCCACTGGCATACGCGAATTGTTTTCGGACTTGCGCTTGATGAGGTTGGTCTTGCCGCCGGGCAATATCTTGTATTGGAGGATTGTGCCGTCGTCATCAATGGCAACAATGCAGCCCGAAGGGTCGATGGCAAACGATTTGAAAGTGGCGGGTTTGTCAAATTGAAGTGGCTTTATCAAATCGTTTTGCTCCAACGAATACAACATCGCGTCGTAGAGTTCGGCGTTTTTCTTGGCGTTCATACCGTGCTCCTGACTTATTTTGTAAGCCTCGTTTGCAAGACGGAGATTGAGCCTCGTGTCCTCGTATTGGTTTTTTGCCTTCATAGCGAGGGTGTTGCAGAGTGTAATGTAATATTGACGCGAAATCTGGTCTTTGGCAGCCTCGGCGTCCTTTTGTGCGTCCTCGGCTTGTTTTTGCGCTGTTTCGGCTTCGGCTTGTGCTTTTTTAGCGTTTTCGGCGTTTCGTTTGGCGCGTTCCTCACTGTGTTCCGCCCTTTCACGTGCCTCTTGCGCCTCTTTAAGAGCTAAGGCTGTTTCATTTTGGGCTTTTAGAGCGACATTCTTTGCGCTGTCGGCTGCGTCGCGCTGACGGTCGGCGTTTTGTTTTTCTCGGACAGCTTCATCCTCTTTTTCTTTGGCTTTTTGCGCGTTATCGTTGGCTCGTTTCTCGCTTTGTTGCGCTTTTGCTGTTTCGCCTTCGGCATACCGTTGCGCCCGCATTGCCATTATGGAAAATATCGTAAGTCCCACAACAAACACAAGGAGTCCGACGATTGTGGCGATTAATTTTTTGCGGTGGGAACGTTCTTTGGCTTTGATAGCCTCGTCGCTCTGTTGGAGGAAAGTCTCGCAAAGTTCGTGTCGGCTGGTGGCGGCGCGTAGTTTTTCTTTGTCGGAGCGCAATGATGCGTCGTGTTTCAAAATCCAATGCGGATTTGGTCGGCATTTCTGATACCAATCGTTGAAAAAAGCATAGTTGCCCTCCGCGAGAAGGAACTCCGGGCTGCGGTTGTTGTCGATCCAACGCTGCACCTGACCATTGAAATCGTTGAAGACATTGAGGTTGTCCAATTCTTCGACGTCCCATTTGGAGAGCAATTGCCAATTACGTATCAATGCCTCGTGTGTAACGTCGAGCACGATGTCGCCGCTGAGATATTGGGTTTCGAGCCGACCTTCCATCGCAAACGGGCGCAGCAATGTGTTGTCCTCTGTACGGAAAATATTCAACACGCCGCACACCGTGGCGGATGTGATGTCGGGATTGTTGATGATGCCGGTGATTTCGTTGAGTGTGCAACGGTTGCGGACTTGACGGTTGTTGTCTATCTTTGTGAGCGACTTGAACGCGGTCTCAATGATTTTTTTGCTCTGTTCGGGCGTGATGCCCTTGTCAGCCCAATCGGCGTGCTTCATAAAATAGTCGTATGCCGATTCGTATAGCGTTCCGGCGTGGGCGTTGAGCACGTTGTTGAGGTCGGGCGAGTCGTAATATTTTTTGCGGTATTCTGGCAATTGGAAGTACCAACGGTCAAATTCGCGTTGCTCCTCGTCGCTGAGAACGTCTTTGGCAATGCCGGCGATTTTAGCGAGGTGGATGAGGTCGAGTTGGTCTTTTCCGTTGTTGGCTGTCTTCCAAAGTAGGTTGAGCGCGTGCTGCAACACCGGCAGTTGGTCAAAACCTGAATTAAGATTGTTGATGAGCACTTCGGCAAGACGCGACGACACGCTGCCGCCCGCGAGTTGCGCGGGTTGTTCGATTACCTGGCGGATTTCGGAGCGTTTTAGTTGCGGTACAAAAAATTGCGAGTATGCTATAAATTCTGGCAAATCCTTGAAGACGGTGCACTGCGAAATATAGTCGCTACGCATCGTAAATATCACGTATATCGGGAGGTCTTCGCGGATGGCAATCCTGATGGTCTCCAAGAGGAGGTTGATGGCGGTGTAACAATCGTTGCTGGGCGTGCCGTCGTGGAAGTTTTCGTTCATTGTGAATACTTCCTCAAACTGGTCGGCGATGATGAGCAGGTTTTTGCCACGGTTGGCAATGTCGTCGCCGTCCTCGATGTAGTATTCGGAATTTACATACATGTGGGCGAGCGTCGAGAATCCACGCTTAAACTCCCTCAGCATATAATCGTAGGGCATATCCATTTCCTTGGCGGCACTCTCGGCGAGGCTTGCGAGCGGGTTGCGCTGCGGCTTGAAGTCGAATATGAGCCAGCTATTGAATTTTGCCCTTGTAAAACCGGCGCGTATATAAGGCAGTACACCGGCGTACACCATCGACGATTTGCCGTCGCCAGATGCACCGGTGATAAACGCCATTTTGTTTTCTTCCAAGAGCTTCGCGATCTGGCGAATGTGAGTGTCGCGCCCCTTGAAGAAAATTGATTCTTCTTCTGTGAAAGGTCTCAGACCCGGATATGGACAGATGCCGTTTTTCATTTGCTTTGGTTATTTTTGTCCAAAAACATATTGATGTCCAATGGGATGCGCAGTTGCTCGTCGATGGCACATTCCATTATTCCGTTGAAAATTTCGAGTTGTTTGGGTTTGGCGTGGTCGCTGTTGCCAACTACGCAAATCGGTGTCGAGCCGCTCTGACCGCCCGTGTCTTTCCACACCTGCCGTGCGAAAGACACAGCCCAGTCGCCCGCAAAGTTGTAATACACAACTCCAATCTTGCTGACAGCGAGCTGCTGCTTGATGTATGTATTGTAATCCACCTCGCTCGACATGCTGATGCTGAGTTTTGTGACTTTTCGGATGTCGCCGAGCATTGTGCAGATGTCGTTTGCGGTGTCGTTGTCGAGGTCGTTGTATAGGAAGAAAATGTCGGATGCCACGGTCTCCTGTACCGCCGACTGCTTGACAGTCATTATATTGCGGATGTCTTCTACGAATACAATTGGCGACGGTCTGTCGGAATAGATGATGTTTTCCTCGATGTCGCGGCGGATTACGTTGATGTATTTGCTGCGGTTTTCGCGGCCCCGTGGATTCCAGACGAACATCTTGAAACGGTCGGAGCAGAGATTTTTGGCGGCGTGGTATTGCGTCCCTGCCAACGAGCTGTCGGTGCCTTCCTCGAAAATGTCGGTTTTGCCGAGTAGGTGGACGCTGCAATCGGTCTGCTGCATCGCGTCCAATAGCTCCTTAGACGGTACATCGCGCCCATCAACAATTTCCATACCAGCACGATGGAGTATCACACGGAGTTCTTCGCGTGTGTCCTCCATATCTGCCGAACTGTCTGCAAAAAAGACTTTTATACTTTGGTTGTACAGGTTGATGAACATAATTCAATTAATTATCTGAAACAGACCAATAATTTTGCCAAAATTACAAATAAATAGCGATGTCACAAAAGTTTTTTTATTTTGTATAAATCTCCACTTCTGTGCCTTCAAGCCCGTCGGCGGACGCTCTCACCACTACCCTGCCGTCATTGCCACGGATGGAGCGCACGATGCAAAGGCACTTGCCGTTGAAAGCCGAATGTTGCGTCCCCTTGAAACTCTCATGGCAACATTGGTCGCCATTGTCAAGTCCCACAATCTCTGCCGGACCTTCCACAGAAAACTTAATCAAATTGTTTGCGTCAGGCACTCTAACGCCTTTTTTATCAACTACATCCACAGTTATAAAACTTAAATCTTGTCCGTCTGCCGAGAGCGAATATCTGTCGGCGGAGGAGGCAAGGCGTGACGGACTGCCCGCCGTGCGAACGATGTCAGTAATTTCTATGTCGTCGATAGAATGACCCACAGCCTTCAATTCGCCGGGTTTGAAGGGTACTTTCCACATAAGGTGCAAGTCACCTTCTTTAACTTCTTGTTTGCCAAGAGATTCGCCGTTCAGGAAAAGTTCCACATCTTTCATATTGGAATAGGCAATCACATCCACCGTGTCGCCCTCCTTCCAATTCCAATGCGGCAAGAGATGCAGCACAAGGTCATCTGTCCACAACGATTTGTAAAGGTAATAGACATCCTTCGGGAAGCCAGCGAGGTCTATGATTCCAAAATACGAACTCCTTGCAGGCCAGCCGTATGGCGTGGGTTCGCCAAGGTAATCAAAGCCTGTCCAGACGAAAATGCCTGATACCCAGGGATATTTCATGTATTCTTTGAGCGTGGTCTCGTGCGTGGAGCCCCACGGAGCGCGTACATTGTCGTAGGCGGAACATTTGTGATGCTCGGTCTCAAACGGAATGTCCCAACGCACAGGCCACAGATACTGTGTGTCGGCGGGCGCGATGTAATTGCCGCGAGTCTGCAACGCCGAGGTCGATTCAGTGATTACAAGCGGCATATTTGGGAACTTCTTCTTGAACGCCTCGCCCCAATTGTATTCGTGGTAATTGAAGCCAATGATGTCGAGCGCATTTGACTTGAAAAGAAGATTGTGCGGCTCGGTCTCGTTGTTGCCAGTGAGGACTGGGCGTGTTGAATCAATACTTTTAACCAAATCAACCAACTTCTTGCACAGCAATGAATTAATATGCATTTCGGAAGTCTTGTCGTCGTCCTTGTTGGAGAGTTGAGCGGCGAAGTTGAACATCAAGTTTGCCTTCTCGATGCTGAGGGTGTCGGTATTGATGTCAGGCCATTGTTCGAGGATTTCGTTGCCGATGCTCCACATAATTACAGAGGGGTGGTTGCGGTCGCGCTTGATGAAATCAATGAGGTCGCGCTCGTGCCATTCGGCGAAATATTTGGCGTAATCGTTGGGCGACTTTTTGCGCGCCCACATATCAAACGCCTCATCCATCACGAGAAAACCCATTGAGTCACAAAGATTTAATAATTCAGGCGCAGGAGGATTGTGCGACGTGCGGATGGCATTGCAACCCATCTCGCGCAATATCTCCAGCTGACGCTGCAACGCCCTGTGATTGACCGCCGCACCCAACGCGCCGAGGTCGTGGTGATTGCATACACCGTTGATTTTCATTGGGTTGCCGTTGATGGAAAAACCTTTGTCGGCATCAAATTCAAAGTATCGTATTCCAAACGTCGTGGAATATTCGTCCACAACCTTTCCGTTGCTGCTTGCCGTAAGGCGCGCCTCATACACCCTCGGCGACTTTGGCGACCAAAGTTTTGGACTATCGACAGCAATGTCCTCGAATGTCTTCACGACGCCCGCCTGCACCTTGTCGTGCACCGTTGCAACAATCTCGCCGCCTGGCGCAAGTATCTCCACTTTGACATCGCAATCCTCAGTACCCGACACCTCCAAAGCAACGTTCAATTTTGCGGATTCGGCGGTGATGTCGTGGGCTGTCACAAAAACTTCCTGACCTATAAAATGCGTCTTGTCAAGTACTTTGAGCCTAACATTCCGATAAATACCTGACCCCGAATACCAACGCGAATTTGGTTGGTTGGTATTATCAACAGTAACGGCAAGCACATTGTCGCCGCTCTTATTGAGGAGGTCGGTGACGTCGTATTCAAAACCGATGTAGCCATTGGGACGGAAGCCCGCCTTCTTGCCGTTGACATATACGGTGCTCTGCCAATACACGCCGTCGAAACAAATGTAAACACGCTTGCCATCAGCAAGGTCGGGGGTCTTGAAATGCTTGCGATAGACGCCATATCCGCCCGGCAACGCGCCTCCGCCCGGTGTAGCAGGATTGTCGGCACTAAATGCGCCCTCGATGCTCCAATCGTGCGGCAAATTGAGCGTGCGCCATTGTTTGTCGTTGTATTCTGGCGCAACAGCGGTGGAATCGGCATCCAACGAAAAACGCCAGCCTTCGTTGAAATTGTCATTCTGCTTGGCACAGGATGCCATCAACGCTATTATAGGAATCAAAAGTAATGTCTTTTTCATATTGCTGTCAAATTTTTATCCGAAACAAAGTTAAACTATTGGCAGCAATTACGCAAAAAAATTATTCATTAAATAAAATATTAATACGTCCCAAATAGGATAGCCCTCACGGGTTACCCTTAGCGATGTCGCGCCCTTGGCGCTACGAATAGCACCAAAGGTGCGACACCTTCAAGGGTAGTCCGTGAGGGCTACCATGCCATACCCAATCGAACAAATTCAATACATTATGCGGATGCCCAATTATGAATTATGCATTATTACATCATCCCCGCATATTTCGTGTAAATATTTGCAACCTTTTCAGCCTCGTCCTCGGCACCATTGTCGACGAGTTGCTGCGCAAGGTAGCCAATTATCGATACGCCCATATTAAATTCTCGCTGCTCATAAAATCCGTCACGGCGGAGTTTGTCGAGCCAATTAAGAATCTGGTCGTATTCGTCGGCCATTTGCAAACAGATGGAATTAGCTTCGTCGTTGAGGCCAGCTGAGTACATCGCGCCGATGACAGGGAGCATCGTGTAATCGTAGGGAACTTTGTCGGACGGGATAAGCTCAATACATTTTTTGATGACTTCCTGTGCCTTCTGCTTGTCACCCTCGGCAACAAGCCTTTCGGTAAGGCGCGACATCATGCCACGAATGTCCATAATGCTTATCTGACGGCGGTTGTTTTCCTCGATTACCACATCAGGCTCGTTCATGCGACCCCATTTAAACTTATGCATAAAATTCTCATACATACGCTTGGTGTCGATTTCGCCAGTTTCGTGGTCTTCGGGCTTCACGACGTATGGCACAATGCGATACGCAAAACCTTCGAGCCTCATATACTTGTCGAGACTGATGTAATCGCTCGGGCTGCCGCTCGCCGCAAAATATACAGGACGCTCCCAATTGTTGGCGGCAAGGATGTCCATAATGACGAGGTCGCTCTTGGTGAAATAGTTTTTGGGAATATCCCAATGCAGCTCATCAAGGGCACGCGACATATTGCTCTCGTCCAACGTTCCACATTTCAGGCAGTTTTGCTTGTTGACCGGAATGGAGATTTTTTTGGACGGTATATAATTGTAACTCTCGCCATATTGAAGCATCTGATTGTCATCGCCAGCCACTGCAAGTGCAAGATTGATTGGCATATACATAGCATCAACCGAGTTCAACAAAGCATCTGTGCGGGCCTTTATAGACGTGATGCCGGCGGTGTTGCCCTCGCCAAAAAACTTCTTAGCCAATTCGGGGCTTGCCAACTGGTTGATTAACTTTGTAAACAAAGCTATACTTACATTCTCGCTGCCGCCCGACACCTGCTTGTAATCATCGGGATATTGGGTGGCAAAATTCGTAGTAGCAATCAACTGCATGAAATCGTTGTAAATACTTGCGTATTCCGGCGCAAACTTAGCCTTGTTTTGCTCAAACTTTTCCTTCAAGAAACGCCCCTTTTGGTCGCTGCAAATCACGATGTTGCGCTTGTCTTGACGATACTTGGAATAATTGAGAAGCATCGGCACCGGCGCACTCTCGTACTTGCGCTCCTGAGTCTGTTTGATATACCAATCGCAACCGGCAAGAGAGAGGTTGACAACCCTCACATCGCGCCTGATTCCCTCCACCTCCTGGCAGTACCACAAGGGGAAAGTATCGTTGTCGCCAAAAGTAAACAAAATTGCATTGGGCGCACACGACTCCAAATAGTTGGCTGCAAAATCGCGGCAGGTGTAACGTCCCGAGCGGTCGTGGTCGTCCCAATTCTGCGACGCCATCTGGATGGGCACAAGCACAGCCAAGCAAGCAATCGCGCCAGCCATCACCGATGTAAGAACTTTCTTCTTGCCGCCGAGGTTTTTGAGGATATCCCACAACGCAAGCACGCCCAATCCGCACCAAATACAGAACGCATAGAACGAACCCGCGTATGCATAGTCTCGCTCACGGGGCTGGTACGGAGTCTGATTGAGGTAAACCACAATTGCAACGCCAGTCATCAGGAAAAACATAAAGACCACGAAACAATTGCGCCCGTCATAATTGCAACTTATAAAAATGCCCAACAATCCCAACAGCAACGGCAACAGATAATACACATTGCGTCCGTGATTCTTGGCGTAACGGTCAGGCAGGTCAACGCTGCTTGCGCCCTTGATGCCGTCTATCCAGTCGATGCCCGTAATCCAGTTGCCATTGATATAACTACCCGCGCCATTCTGCACGTCGGTCTGTCGTCCGGCAAAATTCCACATGAAATAGCGGAAGTACATGTGTCCGAGCTGATAAGTGAAGAAGAACCTCAGATTCTGCCCGAACGATGGACGGTCGGTAACATTGTCCAAACCACCCCATTGCTTGTAAACCTGGATATGATTTTCGGAAGTGGAATACATCCTCGGGAAGAAGCCCTGATTCTGCTCGTCGTACTTGTACTTGGGCGACGGCTTCTTGATTTTCAGGTACTTGCCATTGTCGGGGATATAAGTGTATTCGTTTTCGCTGCCCACCACGTCAGCCGTGAAGTAAGGGCCGTAGAAGAGCGGGTTGTCGCCATACTGTTCGCGGTTCAAGTAACTCAGGAGGCTGAAACCGTCGCTCGGCTGGTTTTCGTTGATGGGCGGATTGCTGAATGAGCGGATTACCGTCATCGCAAACGACATATAGCCCAGCATTATCATAAAAATCGCAAGCGCAATGGTATTAGCCAAGACCTTGCCTTTTTTGAACGACGTCCAAGCCCAATATCCGAGTCCACCCATCACCAACAATACAAAGGTGATGATGCCCGAATAATACGGCAGTCCGAGTGTATTTACGAAATACAAATCGAAATACGCACCGATATTGACAGTCTGAGGTATTATGAAATACAATACAAACGCCAATATCAACACCGACAATCCAAGCGCGAGCAATACACCCTTGGTATTTCGGCTGTCATACTTTTTATAATAATATACAAGCACAATTGCGGGTATAACGAGCAAGTTGAGCAAGTGGACGCCGATGCTAAGACCCATCAAATAAGCGATGAGAATGAGCCAACGGTTGGCATACGGCTCGTCGGCGTGCTCCTCCCAGCGGAGAATCAGCCAAAATACAACAGCCGTAAAGAGGCTACTCATACTATACACCTCAGCCTCCACAGCCGAAAACCACGCCGTGTCGCAGAATGTATAAATCAAACCGCCCACAACGCCGCTCGCGATGATGCCGATGGTCTCGCCAGCCTCGTAAGACGTCTGCCTTACACCGTTATAATACCTGCGCTCCACAATCCTGCGGGCGATGTGCGTGATGCTCCAAAAGAGGAACAACGACGTAAAAGCCGCCGCAAGCACTGCGGTACAGTTCATCATCAACGCCATACTTGCGTCGTCGGGCGCGAGCAGAGCCGCAACCCTACCAATAATCATCCACAAAGGTGCTCCCGGAGGGTGACCTACCTCCAATTTGACAGCGGTGGCAATAAACTCGCCGCAGTCCCACCAGCTCGCGGTAGGCTCCACGGTCAATAGGTAACAGACAAGGGCAACAGCGAAAGTGCCCCACCCGATTACCCGGTCGTAAAACTTAAAATTGTTCATTTATAAAATGCTTTTTATCTTTTTCAGACTGCAAAGGTAACAAGAATGACACATAATGGCAAAAAAAATACGAAAAAAATTTGGCGGATTCAAAAATTGTCCATACCTTTGCACCGCAAACAGCAAAAAATGGTACAGACCTATGGTGCAATGGTAGCACAGCAGATTTTGGTTCTGTTAGTTGAGGTTCGAATCCTCATAGGTCTACAAGCCCTGCGGCAGAAATGGCGCAGGGCTTTTTTTAAAACAATTTCCCCTCCCTGTCAACTTTTTTTAATTTTTTTTCGCTAATTTTGCACCCGAAATTCATACATTTTAACACAAAAAAATGGAAAAACACACAACAACCTCAAAACACCTCGCCAAGGCGGCAATGCTCCTCCTCGTGGCGATGCTCACCTCAATGGCAGCGTGGGCAACAGTCGATACCTACACCTACTCCGTATCTTGGTGGGTGCAATCCATGAAGCATTACGGTAGAATCACTTCTGTAAATTCTGGAAAAACATGTCTCGATTTTTCATCAAACAGCATGACGGATAATGTGCTTTTGGAAGGCGGCACCGACACCCCTTACATTACAGAGAAGGCTTTCACCATCACGTTCGCTTGCAGCCAAGACATCTCTACGGGAACGGGAACTAACAGCGGCAGCACATTCAAAGTAAAGTATCAGAATACTCAATTCACAATTTCAATCACCAACAAGAACAGTGTTGCCTACAAAATCAAGAAAGTAACATTCCTGAAATCAAATGATGATGTAATAACCTCGGTTACACAAATCCCTACGGAATCATCAGTCAGCGTTTTGCTGTCGGAGGCTAACACAGAATTTGCCAAAATCGTAGTAGAACTCACAGACGATACCTACTACTCGGTAACGCCCGCCAACGACCTCAAAATCGTCAACACCGATGGCTTTGCAACCAGCGACAAGACCTACTGCCTCCCCAACACCCCCATTACCCTCGCTCCCAAAAGCGACATCCAAGTAATCACCGCGACTTCAGGCACTGTCAGCGAGGCAACCATCGCCGCCGACAAGCGCAGTGTCTCCTTCATGATGCCCACCCAAAACATCACCCCTTCGGCTACGCTCGTAGAAGTACACACCGTAGCAATCTCTGGCGACGTCAGCATCTCCGACCCCCTCTTCACGTATAATGGCAAAAACTACTACGAGAAAGGCTCCACCATCCGAATCACCGCCAAAAATACCGACGACATCATCGATGCCATCAGCGGTTTTAGCGGTACTATCACATACGGCGACGACTACAAGTCTGCATCCTTCACAATGCAGACTTCTGACCTCACCCTTACCGCCACTACATCCGAAGTCCACACCGTGAGCGTATC
>JAEEGK010009152.1_pt1 | contig 23200 bp, 16 predicted proteins | sample 8958771 | NCBI WGS metagenome assembly JAEEGK01 (sample SAMN16246547, study PRJNA631951) | gut metagenome | biome: gut microbiome; feature: rumen; material: SC-attached | host: Bos | place: Iran: Karaj | collected 2018-10 | reverse complement strand
TTCCCCAGCCTTTGATGCTTGTAGGGTATTCGTAGCGGTAGGGGATGTTTGCGCGTGCTAGTGCGTCTGCAATGATGACTTCGGATTTTGAGCGCACGCGCACGCCGTTTGCTGTGTAATACTCGGGCGAGTTTATTTCAAAAGGCTTACCGGTGTAAGGGTGATGCAGCCATGCTGCGATGTATTTTTCATCAGGTTCACGCACGGGAATTACAAGCGCACGGCGACCTGGGTGGAGCTTTGTATATGCTTCGTCGATTGCTTCGGGGTGGTAATTGGCGAGTAGCGATTTAATGGCTTTTATCTGTTTCTTGATGATGCCCACTGTGGCTTTGTTGTAATCGCGTTGCGCAATTGCTGCTGCCTTGCGGATTTCTTTGTGGGGAATGTATTTGCCTTTCGTGTCACCGTGTTCTGATACGATGTAGTATTGGAAGGAATTTCTGCATCGGTCTATTCGCAGGTTTCCGACGACGGCCTTTGACTTGGGAAACTGCGATAGCAGTTGTTGTAGCTCAGCCTGCTGAGATTGCACGAAATTTGTCAATGCGTCTAACGGAGTGTGGGTGTGTTCTTGATTTTTCTGCATAATGCTTTCCCCTTCTTGGTGAAGGCAATATACAATGAACTTGCTGTAAAAGCAAGCATTTTGGAATAGCGTGTTCATTTTGCAAACAACAGTTATCAGCATTTCAGAAAATGCGCGAGATAATTGCGTTTGCAAAATTTCGGGGAGGCTTTTTGTGACGCTTTGAACTGTTTTAAAGGCGTTAGGTGTTTGTTTTGGGCGCGTTGTTGGAGAGATGTACCTATAAATTTTGTTGAAGTTGTTTTTTATAGGTACGAAAAGGGCTGTAATGCCGGGAAAAATGATGCTATAGAGAATGAACGTACCTATAAAAATGAGAGATTGTTGTTTTTATAGGTACATTTTAAAGAAAAAAGATTGAATCATGTTGTTAGTTTGTTTGCTAACATGAAAAATGTACCTATAAAAAGATGTATTTGGGTGATTTATAGGTACGGTAGCCTGTATTACGATTGTGCCGTACCTATAAATAGTGGAAAATGCTCTGTTTATAGGTACGGCTCGGTGTTGCTGTTTCTGAAATTGATTAAATTCGGGTGCTAAAAAAATAGCATGTGTGAAGATGCTCTAATTTCCGCCGGTTCCGCCCCACTTCCAGGTAGAAGCGTCCTTCAATCCGTTGAAGTTGACTTTCGTGGTCCAATTATCCCCATTCCATTTCTGCCAGAGGTGGATTACTTTTCCTTCTTTTGTCGAGATGACGTATTCTATTGCCGTGCTGTTCTTGTCAGATGCTTCGTACATCTCGATGTTTGTGATGGTGACAGGTACGGTCTTGCTCATTTCGGTCGTTTCGACATTGGATGTGGCATAGCCGGTGTTGCCGACGGCAACTTTCCTTAATTCAGGTTCTTCCCAGGTGAACTTGAACTCGACTTTGCCTTTTGTTGTTACGGGGAGGAATAGCACAACGTTGTCTTGAACATGGATCATCAAGCTTTCCCAACTGGCCGGTTCTTTCTTGGTGTATGCTTTGGCTATTTTGTCGGCGTTTTTGTAAATGAATCCGCAGTCGCCTTTACTCTTGGAAAATTCGTCGATGGCGTTTTTGACTTTGGTCGCTTTTTCGTTGAGTTCCTTGAATTGCGCTTCAGCGTTTTGTGCGCTTTCTTGTGTTTCGCTGGCAAGGCCTTGTTGTTGCTTTGCCCATACGGCTTGCTGCATGGCGTATCCGGGCTGGTTTCTGATTTTTTGTGCCATTTGTTCGACCATTTCTTCGGTCATTTCAGGATTTGCGATTCGCATTTGTTCTGCTTGTGCGTAGGCGGCGTCTCTGTTTTTGGCTCCACCGCTTTTGGTGGCGTTTGATGTAGAGGGCGCTTCTGTATTTGCTGTTTGGGGTGCGGATGCACTTGCGCGGCCTGCATTTGTCTGATCCATTTCTTTCATCAAGTTGACGATAGCTTTTTCGTTCGCCTTTACAACCTTGCAATCTTTCTGATTGGTGTTTGCTCTCAGTTCGGCGAAGGGATCGACATTCATCTTCTTTAGCATCGCCATTGTATTCGGATCTATGCCTGAACCGGCTCCGTTTTCGGCCAGAACGAGAGTGGCGCACTGGTTTATCATTGCATATTTTTCGATGCTGTTTGGCGCGGTGATGCCATATTTCTGGAGGATGGACTCCGCTTTTGCTTTCTCTTGCTTGCCAGCGTCTGCGATGTTATCGCGAGAAATACCGGCCTCATTAAGGCTCTGCTCGATTTGCTTTTGGTTTTTGATCCAACTCTGCACGTCTTCTTTGGTGACGCCGGCGGATTTTGCGTTCTGGGCGAACGCTGCAGAAGCTGTGATAAGTGCGGTGATTAGAATGAGCGGTTTTTTCATCTTTCCCTCCGTTGTAGAAATAAATATACCATAATTTTGCAAGAGCGGAACATCAAAAAAGCCCCCGTGCGGGGGCTTCAGAAGAACTTTGATAATTTAGTTAGTTGTATTCTCGTAGGAATCCGTCATTAAGCGCTGTGACAGGGATTGTCGTAGTTGTGCCGTCAGGCCCAACGATGATTGCGACTCCGGTCAGGTAGTTTATCCAGTAATTGAAATTGTTTTCGTGCTTGTGAAATCGTAAATCGCTATTTTTGTCATCGTGAATTTGCTTGTTACTAATGGCGACAACGAATGGTACAAGGAACTGATCGTGTGATATAGCAAGGGTCATTTTGTGCATGTTATCGTATGTAAAGTATGTGTCAATGAACTCTTGGGTTCTTGATTTGATGTCGTAAAAAACGGATTTGCACGCATTCTCGATTGTGCTGTTGTCGTATTCTTCATAAGCGACTTTTGAATACATGCTCCATCCCCAGCTATTTGGCTTTCTACATGATTCTTTTGCTTCTTTTGTGGCATTTTTTTGTATGTACCATGAATCTAGAAGATCAAGGTTTTGTGCATGAAATCCATTGAACATGGAACTTGTCCAAGTTTGTTCGTCTGCAGTGGTTTGGCCTTTGTTGTTAGAGATGATGAATGCTGTTTGCTGGGTCCGATAGACGTTTGTATGCATGTAGAAAAAGTCGCCGATGTCGAGTTCTTTGAGCGTTGTTCCAACTAGCTTAGACTGTGCCTCGCCATTGCTGTTGAGACCATCAGTTGATCCAGTTTTATTTTTGTCGCGGGCAGCATGGCGGAGGATGAATGCGACTTTTTCATAGGAACGGAGACAGCCGAATACATCATACATGGAATTGAATTTATCTGTGGAAGAACGTAAGGCGGTGCATTTTGCGCTAAGTTTTTCTGGGGTTACGCTTTTGCCGTTTGTGACTTTGACAGGTTCTTCATTGCCGCAAGTGATTTCCACGCCGTCTTCGACTTCTTTTGCTGTGCACCCTTCGCCTTTGAGCGAGGCGAGCCATTCGTCAATGGTGAGGTTCGGGTCTTTTTCCTTTGCAATATCGAATGCACTCTTGCCATTTTCGCCATTCTTGATGGTTGTCGATTCTGCATTGCCGCAAGTGATTTCCACGCCATCTTCGACTTCTTTTGCCGTGCATCCTTCGCCTTTGAGCGAGGCGAGCCATTCGTCAACAGTGAGGTTCGGGTCTTTTTCCTTCGCAATATCGAATGCACTCTTGCCATTTTCGCCATTCTTTATGGTGACCGATTCTGCATCGCCGCAGGTAATCTGGACGCCATCTGTAACCTTTGCCGCAGAGCATCCCTTGCCTTTGAGCGAGGCGAGCCATTCGTCAACGGTGAGGTCCGGATTTTTTTCCTTCGCAATATCGAATGCGCTCTTTCCGTCTTTCCCGTTTTGCACGGTAACGACCTTGCCGCCGCAGTTCAAGTCGTAGCCGGTTCCGTCGGTACGTTCGCTTACGGTGCAGCTGGCACCATCGTTTCCTTTTTCAAGGATTTCTTCGAAGTTCGAGCCGCAGGTAATTTTGATGTTTCCGTTGGAAAGTTTTTCGCCTTTGCAGTTGTCGCCTTTGAGCGCGGCGAGCCATTCGTCAACGGTGAGGTTCGGGTCTTTTTCCTTCGCGATTTCAAAAGCGCTCTTTCCGTCTTTTCCGTCTTCTCCGTTTTTCACGGTGACTGTATTACCGCCGCAAGTCAGGTCGTAGCCGGTCCCGTCGGTACGTTCTTTCACGGTGCAGTTTGCGCCGGCAGCACCCTTCAAAAATTCGAGCCATTCCTTTTCGGTGCCGGTGAAACCGTTATCTTTTGCGATTTCATAAGCGGATTTGCCGGCATCACCTTTACCTCCGTCGTTGCCTTTGTCTCCTTTGTCGCCTTTTTCACCGTTTTTCAGTTCACCGACCTTCTTGCCGTCGCAAATGACATCGTAACCGTTGATTTGGGAGTTCTCTTCGACGGTGCAGACGGAATTGTTCTTGCCGTCTTCGCCCTTGTCGCCTTTATCACCCTTATCTCCCTTATCGCCTTTGTCGCCCTTGTCACCTTTTTCGCCATCTTCGCCATCGGTTCCGTTTTTTCCGTCTTTACCATTTTTGATGGATCCGACTTTTTCATCGTCACAGAAAACGTCATAGCCGTTGTTGTCATCATTTGCCTTGACAGTACAGGAACTGCCATCTTTGCCGTCGGCACCATCTTTTCCGTTTTTACCATTCTTGCCGTCCTTTCCGTTCAGGACGACACCAACGGAATCGCCTCCGCAGATAATCTTGACGCCACTATCGTCGTCTAGAGTCTCTGTTGTGCAGGCGAGTTCGGACAAATCTGGTGCTTCGGTAATTTCATCAAGACAGCCTCCAAGCATGAACAGGCTGAGAAATGATGTTGCGAAAAGAATTTTGGATTTCATACACTTGCTCCCATCTATATTTTTCGCCAAAATTAGAATTTTTCTTACTAGAATCGGAAAAAAAGAGTGCGTTTTTGTTGAGAATACGAAAAAACTTGCTGAAAACAACAATTTTTGTTATCATTATACGCATGAAATACATTGCGATGGCGTTTGCTTTGCTTTTTTTAGGTTGTATGTTCAGCAATACGGATGCGTACAACATCAATATTCTTCCTCCAATGAATACGCCTGATGGCAAGCAAATGAACAAAGATGGTCGCGATGCCGTATCGACTCGGATGACAAAAATGCCGGACCCGCCATCAGAATCGGCGGAACCGCTCAAGCCTATCGATGTCAGGGTGGATAACCCAAACGAGCCAATTGATATTGATCATGGGCTTGATTTTAGCAAAGTGAAATAGCGCACAGAAATCCTAGTATATATTCCAAAGTGTAATAAGTGAAATCCAGCGAATTTCACTGTGAATGCGCACGGGGGGTAGATATAGATTATATTTATAATCACTAGGGTTTTAGTTAATGATGAGTCTGCTGGACTATGCATGTCATGTGTTCTTTGTCCCGTCATGGTTGGTCGGAAGCTTTTTCTTGACTGCGCTTATACTTCTTGGCGAGAAACGGAACTTGAAAGGGTTACTGCTGTGGGGTGCCCTTTTTTCGCTATGCCCGTATATGATTTTTTCGGACGGAATTTATCACGGGTTGATACATTTGCTTTCGGGCACGATGGACAAAGTTCCGTTGATGATGGACGTGATTATCGACTATATGAGTCGTCTGGTACTGATTCCAATCGCGATTTGGGTTTTCAATAAAAAGCTCGCTATTCATTGGTCTCAGTCGCTGTTCTTGCTTTCGGCGTTTGGCGGCATCGGCTACCTTGGCATGGTGGTGGGCAAAACGCAGCTTGTGGCGTTCCTTGTCGACTTGGTGGCGATTTACATCTGGTGGAAACTGCTCTTGAATGAACTTTTGTTTGTTCGTAACACTCAGGCTTTTAGACGGTTCGGGTTTCTTGGTTTTGTCACCTTCTTTAGTTTGCTTGTAAATCTCGCCATGTACGTGAGCGTGCGCATGATCGAGGTGACTCCAGAATTTTTGGATTATCTGGTGTTTGTTTCTTGGCTGTTCTGGCTTACACTTACGATTGCGGTGAAATTGATTTTTAGGACGGTCCGTTTGACGCAACAGGCGGAGATTGCGCGCAACCACGATGAATTGACAGGCCTCCCGAATACGCTCCTGTTTGAAAATTACGTGCAGGAATTGCTTTTTAGAAATCCGAAGAAACGCTTTGCTTTTGTCGTTTTTGATTTGGATAATTTCAAGGCTTTTAATGAAAGGTTCGGTTTTGATGAAGGCGATTCCTCTTTGCGGTTTATGGCGGATACGCTCAAGTCGCTATTCGGCGAACGTTATGTGACTCGTGTATCTTGCGATATGTTCCGTGCGGTAGGCGATGTCGCCGGGATGAGTTTTAAAATCAAGGAAGCCCACGACAAGATTCGCTTCTTTTCGAAGAAGGGCGTGCTGGAAATCAAGGCGGGTGTGTATGTCCAGCGGGAACCGAACGAGGAAATTGAACGGTGCTTTATGAGGGCCCGCCTGGCGGAAGCTGCCATCAAGGGCTTTTTTGACGAATACGTATCTATTTACGCGGACGAGATGAGCGCACGTGAACGCTTGAAAATGTACTTGATTGCACATATTGACGAGGCTGTGGAAAAGGAATATATCAAGGTCTATTACCAGCCTATTGTCGATATAAATACGAATAAATTATGTGGATTTGAGGCGCTTGCGCGTTGGGACGATCCGGAACACGGTTTTTTGCCGCCTTTGGATTTTATCGGCATTCTCGAAGACGCGCACTTGATTCATAAACTTGATTTGTTCGTGCTTAAAAAAGTTTGCGAGAGATACCGCACGGAGGCGGATTTAGGCCATAAGTGCGTTCCGATATCGTTTAACCTTTCCCGTTTGGATTTTAAACTATGCGATATCTACAAGGAAGTGAAGCTGTGTACGGAATTGTATAGGGTTCCGCATGACATGCTTCACATCGAAATTACGGAATCCGTGTTGGATGACGATGACGGTTTTATCAGGCGACAGATTGTGCAGTTCCAGAATGACAATTTCGAAATTTGGATGGACGATTTTGGCACTGGATACTCGTCGTTGAATGTACTCAAGGATTATGATTTTAATTCGATTAAAATTGACATGCTGTTCTTGCAACGGTTTACAAAAAAGTCGAAGATGATTATACAGGCCATTGTGGATATGGCGAAGCGCTTGAATGCTGGCACGCATTCGGAAGGTGTAGAAACAAAGGAACATCTGGATTTTTTGAAATCGATTGGTTGCGACCGCGTGCAGGGTTATTATTATTCAAAGCCGCTCCCGTATGACGAGGTGATGGCGGTGCTCAAGGAAAAAGGCGTTTCAATATAGAAAAAGCTGGTTTAAAACCAACTTTTGATTTTTTCACATTGCTTTTCGTTTAGCTTATAGTATTCTTCTTTTGTATAAATTGAAGAATAGTACTTTTCGTACATTAAGTCTACGTTGCAGATTTCGGGACGATGCTCGTATATGGAACAAAGATTGTCGTCTCTTAAGTGGATGCAAACGCCGTCACCCCTGTCAAAGTTCGCCAGGGCGGGAACCTTTTTCAGGGAACGGCAGCATAGACCGCAACAGTCACATTTGAACGGCATCTACTTTGCACACGCCTTTTTGCCCTTAGTCTTATATATCGGCAATAAATTGTGAGAATGCTTTGGCTTGTCTTTTTTGCTTTTATCAGCTATTGCTTTTGCTTTCTCGGACTGTTGATTTCCGTTATCAACTTCAATCGCCATTTTTTTCGCCAAACTGCCTGATTCCTTTGTCAGCTTGCCATTTTCCTTCAATATTGGAGTGTCTAGAATGCTCTTCACTGCCTGCACCAGTGAACAAGCTGCAGCAAATAATTTTTTTTCTTCTTCGTCGAATTTTCTAAAATCGACATTTCCTTTGTCATCCGCATATTTTTTCACGAGTTGCTTAAGGAATGCGTTTGCCTTGTGAAGTTGCTCTGATAATCTATTCAAAATTCCGGTAAACAAGTTGCAACGTTCACTTATAGCATTGCACATTGTACAAATTGTGGTACATTGTTCAGCTATTTTCTCGGCTTCGGCACGGTTCGCTTTGGCATTTTCAAGATTTTCCTCTGCTTTAGAATTCAGAACAAAACCCATTACGGCAAGAGCGGGACCCGCAACTAGTCCGCCCAAAACACATGCTCCTCCTGCCATTCCGAAACCACCAGCGGCAAGGGAGCCACCACCTAAGAATGCTAATGTTGCATTGGTTGCGGCCACGCCAGAAAGAGTTCCGATTGCAGTTCCTGTTCCTGCAACTACTCCAAATGTCGTTGCCGCGCCATAAGCGCCAATGGCTGCTAGCGCACCTGCAGCCACTCCTCCGGTGGCACCGTTCACAATCTTTTCTGCAATTGAACTTAATTTAGCAATGGAATTAAACTCTTCTTTAGTTAATTCCATTTTGGATAGTTCATTCAATCCTTTGCTATTACGAAATTCAATGTTGTGGATTTTCTTAAAATTCAGAACAAACGGCATTATCTCGTTCTTTAGAATATCGAGTTTTGTCATTCCCAACTTTTCCAAAGATTGCTGACACGTATTGCGACTTTTCTTCGCATTCGATTTGGCGTACTTTACTGAGTTGCGGGCTTTATTGTTAATACGCTCTGCCCTCTTGTTTGTCTCGTGTGCATCATAAGCTTTTTTTGCGCCCAATAGACCGGCACCGACTGCTAAGCCCCCAATAATAATTGGTATTGGCATGCTATACTCCTTGTTTATGTTTAAAGAATGAACGCTTCGTCTGATTCCATTAGATGATTAAATTGTTCGCTATTTTCAAATTGTGTTTTATATCCCATCGCATGTGTGATTTTATTCGCTCCGCGAATGTATGAATCAAAATCACCAGTTTGGATAGCGTTGTCCATCATATCAAAGGCAGAGACAAACGTTTTGGTCGTCTCTTTGAGCCATGTTCTGGATTTGGCTTCAAATGCCTTCCTATAAAGTTGAAGTGCCTTTATTTGTTCTGCGCATTCCGCCTCAATTTGCAGACGATATTCTCTCGCAATTTTCGGTGCCTTTAAGGCATTTTTGATTACGGAAACGCTTATGGATGCCAAGGTGTAAGCGGTCCGCGCGATGAAGACTGCTTGGCCGATGGGGGTTAGATTTGCAACAGCTAGCGAAGCGCTGACAGCAAGTTGCTTCATACAATCGACTCCAGAAATTGTTCCGTTGTAATAATTGTAAAACGATGATGCTGTATCAATGACAAAACTCACAATTTCTGTAGGTGCTTTCGCGTTTTTCAATAGCTTTGGCAAATCATCTTTGTAATGCTTTATTCCGGCATCAATCAATGTGGCTCCGTTTGCAACTGCGTAAGAACGAACCGCGGATTTCGCAGATTTTGCCGCAACGTCCTTTATTGCTTCTTCAACAGGTTTTCCCTTTAGGACTTCATCCAAGTTAAAGACGATTGCCATTCCTCCGCCAATAATTGCACCTGATTTTGCTGCTTCCTTGCCTGCTTCATGGGCTGTTCCAAGCATAGATTGAACAGTATATTTCCCGGGGTTATCATGAGCATAAGAGGCTTCCTTGTTCGTCGTCTCACTACTAAGTGTTTTTTGACGGATTAATTTATATTTTTCTAATTGCGCCTTTTTGGACGCGATGAGAGACGGGGCGGCCTTGCTAGCTTTTAACGCCTTGATTTCTTGTTTTACGCCATCAATTTTGTTGTCAGCTCGCTTGCAAAAATCTTCATAAAAGTCTTTGGGAATTTTTACTGAGACTCCATTTTTGAAATATTTTTCGTTTTTCGATGCGCAAAGCTTATCAAATGTTTCACTGCCGTTTTTCCCGATGAATTTCATCTGGACTCCTGTGCCGGAAATTTCTTTCCATGAACCATCTGGCATTTTTTCCGCATCTATTACATCAACGAGCGGGTCATTCGTTTTGCCAAGATCATCATAGCGGAAACTGCGCATGCTTTGCCCTTTAATAATACGCTGTTTATTGATTTTCGTGGTTTCTATGACTTCTGCTGAAAAACCCGATTGCTGGCGTTTATTGCGAAATTTCTCAAGATCCGTATTTCCGAGTTTGCTTTCTGAAATACTCTTTAAACTTCGCTTGCTTTGCTCGATAAGTCCCCCTTTGCCATCGTATGCCGCTAAATCGAGTGACGCTGCTTCCCCATAACGGGATACTAGTTCATGTAGTGCCCTGTTTACGGCTGCATTGGTGAAAGCGTCGTTTGACATATTGTGAAAATGCTCCTTGCTTATAGGCTATAATTTAATTATTGTTTTAAAAAAAATCTTTATAAAAAATTTTTTTTGGAAAAGACTTATAATTCGTTTTGATAAATGCTTTATAGCGTCCTGAATAGTGCTTCTGTTTTTAGAAATTGATTGTGAAAGCTTGCAATCCGGATTAGGCTAATGTAGTGCAGAATTAAAGTTTTTGGCGTATCTAACTGTGTTTACTTGATCTGTTTGCATATTACACCCTTATTGTGTTTTGTGAATAATATAATATCATTTAAGGTGTAAATGCAAGCTTGTGGATCTCTGCGTTGAAATGCAAAAAAAGCCGCAGCGGAGTGCTGCGGCTTTTTCTGTAAAAGGAGATTCCCGCTCAAGGCGGGAATGACAAGCGACTAAGCCTGGTGAGCCTTGAACCACTTGATCAGTCCGTTGGTGGAACTGTCGTGGTGGAGTTCGGCATCGGCCTTTGCAAGTTCCGGAAGAATCTTCTTGGCGAGCTGCTTACCGAGTTCAACACCCCACTGGTCGTAGCTGTTGATGTTCCAGATAACGCCCTGCGTGAAGATCTTGTGTTCGTACATGGCGATGAGAGCGCCAAGGCGTTCCGGGCTCACGTAGTCCATCATGATGGAGTTCGTCGGCTTGTTGCCTTCGAATACCTTGTGCGGAGCGAGGAATGCGATTTCTTCTTCGGACTTGCCGGCGGCGCGGAGCTCTTCTTGAGCCTGGGCGAGAGTCTTGCCGTTCATCAAAGCTTCCGGCTGGGCGAAGAAGTTGGAGAGCAACTTCTGGTGGTGATCGCCAATCTTGTTGTGGCTGTTTGCCGGGGCGATGAAGTCGCACGGAATCATCTTGGTGCCCTGATGGATGAGCTGGTAGAAGGCATGCTGGCCGTTCGTGCCCGGTTCGCCCCAGAGGATCGGACCCGTCTGGTAGTTCACGCGCTTAGAGTCGCGATCGACGGTCTTGCCGTTGGATTCCATGTCGGCCTGCTGGAAGTAGGCGGCGAGGCGGTGGAGGTACTGGTCGTACGGGAGCATGGCGTAGCTGGATGCGCCGAAGAAGTTGTTGTACCAAACGCCGATGAGGGCGAGGATGACGGGCAAGTTCTTGTCAGCCGGAGCGGTCTTGAAATGCTGATCCATTTCGTAGGCGCCCTGGTGGAGCTTCATGTAGTTTTCGAAGCCGATGCGGAGAGCGATGGAAAAATGTCTTTGGGCGTTCCCCGCACAGCCCGTGCGGGTCGGGCTATATTGCAAGGCGTTCCGTGCGTACCTGCGGCACGCCCGCACCGCTCTTGCAACGGCACCACAGTGCCGCCCCAAGGGGTCACTATCCCTAACGCTAATGTGCCTGAGTCACTCTATTAAAACCCAAATAAGAACCAAACCCAAGCATGTACATCGCTAAAGCCATACGAAGATCTTCATCTCTATTTGAATTTAATGTCATTTGTTCTAGATCGTTGTACACAGCATCCTGTGATATGGTGTACGGGTTAATAGTTTCCGTACCAACAACATCTCTAATAATTTTAGGCAATGCCATACATATTTTGAAGAATGCATGGCTATCGTTCGTTACTATACCATAAAACTCGTCTATACTAACGCGACGAATGCGTCTATTAGGATTTGCACTGCCAACAACCCAGTTTATGTTTTGAGAATGTTTCGCAATCGCTTCAACAAGAAAACAAGCACAATCATCATCGGCAACAATCTGTTGTTGCATCTTTTTGAAGGTTTTACTAGAAGCACTTGAATTCATTGTATTGTGTTTATTTTTTACCTCAACATAGATACGACTAACGGATGTTTGATTATCGATAAAAATTCTTGCATCATTTTCAAATGCAACATCCCACCCACTCTGTCCACCTTTATCGGAGAATGCCGAGGAGCCATTCTCAGGCACAATGATTGTGCACCCTTCTCGATGAATATATTGGAATATTTTCTGATGAAAATAGCCAATAGAGTTATTAATTGTTTTGTCCTTCTGACGGAGGATTTCCTTTTTTATTAAGTCATGCCATGAGAGACCGTAAATGGCTTTATCAAAAGCAAATTTAACGGGGTCTACAATATTTTTGTTGAATTGCTCTAAACTTACAGAAGTTTGCAATGTCCTTTTGTATTCGTCTATAGTATTTTTCACATGAGTTCGGAAATCACTTTCTGAAATAAAGTCTAAATCCCACATAATTAAACCTCTTTCAGAACTTTTGCGATTTGAACACCGATGTCTTTTGCCAAATTGACAGGAACAGCATTGCCGACTTGTTTGTATTGTTCCATCAATTTTCCTGCAAATTTCCAGTTTTCGGGGAATGATTGGAAACGAGCGTTTTCACGAACGCTAAACGGGCGCACTTCTAAAGGATGACATCTGTCGGTTTGCTTCATTCCGGGATTGGTAAGCACGGCCAGCGAAGGTTCTTCAAGACTTATTCTACGTAGAATACCGGTTCTTCCGCCTTCCATTTCCCAGCAGGTTTTCATGTATTCTTTTGCAATGTCAGGATCTATGTCCCGCCAGTATCCGCCGGGAGGAACTAATGCGAAAACTTTTTCTTTAGCTTCGGAGTATCTGGCGCAATGGTCTTTATCGGGATTGACATCGAGTTTGACATCTTTTAAAACGGGCTTGTATTTATGGGGTTTTGGAAATTCAAATTTTACCCTTGAGGCTAAATCCTTGCGAATTCCGATTGTAATCAGGCGTTCTCTTTTCTGAGGATTGTTATAATCCCAAGCGTTCAATACTTGATGGAATGTCACGTATCCTTCATCCTCAAAGATGTTTAAGATTGTCTGATAAGTTTTTCCTTTATCGTGGGATAAAAGTCCTTTGACATTTTCAAAGAGAAACATCTTGGGTTGTAGTTTGTGCAAGAATGTCGCGTAGTGGTAGAACATTGTCCCGCGAACATCCTCAAGTCCGAGCCTTTTTCCGGCATAACTGAAACTTTGACAAGGTGCACCACCGGATAGCAAATCAAGTTCGTTTCGCTTGATTTTAAATTCCCTTGTCAAATCACGTTGAGCAACTTTGGCAACATCCTCACACAATACGTTCCAATCGGGCCGATTGATTTTTAGAGTTTCTGCAGCAGCCTTGTTGAATTCAACTAGGCCGATATGGTCAAATCCGGCTTTTTCAAGACCTATCGCTAAACCACCGGCTCCGGCAAACAGTTCAATTGATTTGAAGTGTTTTGCCTTGTTTTTTCCCGTTGCCATTTTTGCTCCGTTCCGAGGTGAACGAGTTCACTCTCGTCGGAGCTTTTATCAAGACATTTTCATAGAATCAACGACACGCAATACCCTGTGCATACAATACGCACAGGGTACAATACGCCCATATACAGTACGGGCGTTGCGAGTTTCGTCTTATTCCTTGTATCTGAAAGTGTCTAGGTTTCTAGCCAAGAACAAGAGTTAAACTCTGGATGCGAGTTTAATCCTATTCAGGCATTGAATCACGGATTTTAAGAAAAAAAGGCGTGAAGTTGAATGCATTTACCAGCTAGAGGCTCTAGACATGCCCGATACAAATAAACACAAACAACTCACGCCCCATAAAGGCCGTAAAGCCAAAAGACAATAAACCCGTCTATAGCCGAACGATACGGCAAACAGAATTTGCCGCAGACGTGAGCGTTCGTCTTACTCTCTGTATCTGGAAAGTGTCTAGGTTTCTAGCTGAGAATAAGAGAAAACCCTATTTTCAAGGGTAAATATAGATTATTCCGTTGTCAAAAGGTGTCGACGGGTCTAGGCCATCTGACAAGAATGGGATTTTCAACCGGTAACAGGGGAGGAGACATCCCCAAAAATTCGTTTTTAGTGAAAAAAAGCAGAAATCGTCTTTTTTATGGTAAATTTAGGCATGCCTTATCAGGAATGATTGTATATTCCAAGGGATGGACAAGAGATTAGGGAACGAACTGGAGTTAAAACCGATATCTGAAGAGGCTTTGGAGCAAGAGCGTTTGCAATTGCTTGATCGCCTGAAAGAGATAGAACATATTCTTGAAGGGATGCGGGCAGAACGTAAATCGCCTGTTCGGCAGAATGCGGAGATTCCCGAATTGAAAGGGGTGAATAAGTATTCTCCTGTCGAAGAAAAACTCAAGTTGTTCAAAAACCTGTTTCAAGGGCGACAGGATGTTTTCGCAAGGCGGTTCGAAAGTGCAAAAACCGGGAAATCGGGCTATCAGCCTGTTTGCGAAAACGAATGGAAGGCTGGAGTCTGTGAAAAGCCGAAGGTAAAATGCGCATTTTGCTCGCATCGCAAATTTGTGCCATATGGAGATTCCGTCATTGCAAAACATTTGCGTGGGGTTGAGCAATCTGGCAGTTTTTCACGACCGTTTGTCGCTGGGATTTACCCACTATTGAATGATGACTGTTGTAACTTCCTTGCTGTTGATTTTGACGAGCAGACTTGGCTTGACGATGCGAGAGCATTTATAGCAACTTGTGAAAAGGAAAATATTTTTGCGTATCTGGAACGGTCCCGCTCAGGGGATGGAGGCCATGTCTGGATTTTCTTTGAAGATAAGATAAAAGCGAAAGTGGCTCGTGATTTGGGAACACTCCTGCTGACAAAGACCTTGGACGCCCGCCCTGAAATCAAGTTGGCTTCTTTTGACAGGTTCTTCCCGAATCAGGATCATATGCCGAAAGGTGGCTTGGGCAATCTAATTGCACTCCCATTACAAAAGAAGGCTCGCGAAAAGAATCATTCCGTTTACATTGATCCGGCGACATCGAATGCATACGAAGACCAGTGGGCTTTTCTTTCAGCTATAAAGAAAAATGCGAATGTTTTTGTGGAGCAAAAGGTTTCATCGGCACAATTGCACCATGAGATTTTACCTGCCTACGAAAATGAAACCAGTGACGAGGATGTTCCGTGGCTATCAAGACGGGCTGATTTTCCCAAAATAGAAGCGACGCTCCCAAGCAAGATTGATATCGTTCTCTCAAATCAGATATTCATCGATTATACAGGTTTGCCAGCAATTTTGAGAAATCGCATTTTGCGGCTAGCTTCGTTCCAAAATCCCGAATTTTATCAAGCGCAGGCCTTGCGTCTGCCGGTTTGGGGCAAACCTCGGATATTATACTGCTATGACATACAAGCGAAATATATTGGGCTCCCAATAGGATGTCTGGACAAACTCGCAGAGTTGCTGGCGCATTACAAAATAACGCCGATTATTAAAGATGAACGAAATGTCGGCGCATCCATAGATGCAGAATTCCTTGGAACTCTTTATCCAGAACAGATGCTTGCCGCGGAAGCCTTGCTTAAGGATGATTTTGGCGTTCTTTCTGCAACAACGGCTTTCGGAAAAACGGTTGTCGCACTTTGGATGATTGCTCAAAGAAAGGTCAACACTCTAGTTCTAGTCCATCGTGCGCAACTGATGGAGCAATGGGTTGAACGCATTACGGAATTTTTAGGCATTCCGAAAAAAGAAATCGGACAGATTAGTGGCACAAAGAAAAAACGCTTTGGTAAAATTGATGTTGCACTTATTACGAGTGTCAGTAGGCAAGGCGTCGTAGAGGAATGGGTGAATGATTATGGTCAAATCATAGTAGATGAATGCCACCACATATCAGCATTCTCTTTCGAAAAAGCCGTCCGAGAAAGCCGAGCAAAATTCAAGGTAGGCCTGTCAGCAACGCTCGCCCGTAAAGATGGTCAACATCCGATTGTTCTGATGAATCTAGGTCCGGTGCGCTATGCGGTCAACGCAAAGAAACAGGCAGAAGAACGCTGCATCAAGCATTCTGTTATTCTACGAACAACCTGTTTTAAACCGCAAAGTGATGACCCGAAATTACCGATACAGGATGTTTTCCGAGAATTATGGAACAATGAAGCCCGCAATGCTATGGTTATAGACGATGTAATCAACACTTACCGCAATGGTCGGCAAATTTTGCTGTTGACGGAACGTACGGAGCATATCCAATTGTTCTACGAGAAAATGAAAGATGATATTCCGGCTTTATTTGTTCTAAAAGGCGGCTTCGGTAAAAAACAATTGAAACAAATTTTCGAAGACATCAATAAGGCTAAGGAAAACGGGAACATTGTGATTCTCGCCACAGGGCGTTATATCGGCGAAGGCTTCGACTTGCCGGAACTTGACACGCTGTTCTTGCCATTTCCAATTTCATGGAAGGGTACATTGGCTCAATATGTAGGTCGATTACACCGCATGGCCACGGGCAAAACCGAAGTTCAGGTTTATGATTACGTAGATGTTGATGTTCCTGTACTCATGCGTATGCTCGCCAAGCGCAAGAAGGGATATGCTGCGTTGGGGTATAGCATTGCGGAAAGTGGAATGACTTGACTTCTGAATGATATAATCATAGATTTTTGCAACGAGGAATTCAACCTTTACTATAATTCTCTAACGGAAGAACAATCGGCGTCATCGAATGAAAAAACAGATATTCATCAGCAGTGTTCAGTCGGAATTTGCCAAAGAGCGCAAACAACTTGCGGATTATATTCGGCAGGATGTTCTTTTTTCGCGCTATTTTGAGCCGTTTCTTTTTGAAGAGCAACCGGCGCAGAATACTTCTGCTCAGAAAGCCTATCTTGATGCGGCTGCGAAAGCGGATGTCTATTTGTTGCTTGTTGGTAAATGTTATGGAAATGAAGATGCCAAAGGTGTTTCGCCCACTGAACGTGAGTTTGATGTAGCCACTGAAAACGGCGCCTATCGTCTTGCTTTTGTCAAGAAGGTATCTCATCGAGACGACAAGGAGACCGTGTTCAAGCGAAAAATAGACCAAAATATTACCCGTAATCCAGTTCCTTTTGACTCGTTCGATGAACTCCGTAATAATGTTTATGCGGCGCTTATTCATTACCTGACGATAAAGGGATTGCTTCATGATGGGCCTTTCGATGCGTCAATCCATTCCTTTGCTAACATTGACGACTTGGATAAAGAGAAAATCAAATGGTTTGTGGGTATAGCTCGCGAACAGCGCCGTTTCCCGTTACAGTATAGCGAAGGAAACGTCCGCACCATTTTAAGCAGTCTGCATCTTATCAATGATGCTGAAGGCGTAACCAATGCCGCGCTCTTGCTTTTTGCCCGTGATGTGCAAAAATGGTTTCCGTCAGCCTCAGTCAAATGCGCTCAATTCTACGGTTCAAGAATGGAGAAGCCGATTCTTTCGCAACAAATATACGACGGCACCGTATTTGAAGTGGTTGACAAGGCTGTAGATTTTGTCTTAAGTCGTATTGATGCTCGTGTTGGAGAACGGACCAAGTCCGCCCAAGTAGATGTCAGTTATGAGTTGCCTATTCAGGCGGTTACCGAAGCAATTGTCAACGCTGTCGTGCATCGAGATTACGCAAGCACTGGATCTGTGCAGGTTATGTTGTTCAAAGATCGGTTGGAAGTTTGGAATCCGGGACGACTGCCTCAGGGGATAACCGTTGTCAGCTTGAGTCAAGAGCATCGGTCCATACCGGTCAATCCGATACTGGCTCGCCCTGTTTATCTTGCAGGCTACATAGAACAGCTTGGCACGGGTACTACAGACCTTATCAAGCGATGCCAAGATCTTGGTTTGCGGCGTCCAGAATTTCGCCAAGATGAGAATTTTCTTTCTATTCTTTGGCGCAAGAATGCTGGGAAAGATGATGCAACAGGCCATGAAACAGGTCATGAAACAGGCCATGCAACAGGCCATGAAAAAACAACTATTCGGCGCATCGTCATGGCTATTGGCAGGCAAACGCTAACGAGAAAAGATATTATGGAAAAATTGTCGCTGAAAGGTAGAGACAATTTCCGTAAGGGATATTTGGAGCCTTCTATGCTTGGTGGTTATGTTGCACAACTTTATCCCAGCTCCGCTAAACGCCGCGACCAAGCTTATTACCTGACTCAAAAAGGCTTGGAGTTATTTGCTTCGCTGAAAAAAGACAAATAAATAAGACCGCGACTTTTAGGAGTCGCGGCCTTTTAAGTTCCAGGATTCTATCGTTTCGCCTTCGGCTCCACTCCAGAATGACATGTCACCCTGGAGTGCAAAGCGCGAGCTAGCCGAACCACGTTTAGAATGCTTTGTAGCGCGGGGCAGAACCCCACCACTCTAGCTTATTTCTGGTGAGCCTTATACCACTTGATCAGTCCGTTGGTGGAACTGTCGTGGTGGAGTTCGGCATCGGCCTTTGCGAGTTCTGGGAGGATCTTCTTGGCGAGCTGCTTACCGAGTTCAACTCCCCACTGGTCGTAGCTGTTGATGTTCCAGATAACGCCCTGCGTGAAAATCTTGTGTTCGTACATGGCGATGAGGGCGCCAAGGCGTTCCGGGCTCACGTAGTCCATCATGATAGAGTTCGTCGGCTTGTTGCCTTCGAATACCTTGTGCGGAGCGAGGAATGCGATTTCTTCTTCGGACTTGCCAGCGGCGCGGAGTTCTTCCTGAGCTTGGGCGAGAGTCTTGCCGTTCATCAAAGCTTCCGGCTGGGCGAAGAAGTTGGAAAGCAACTTCTGGTGGTGATCGCCAATCTTGTTGTGGCTGTTGGCCGGGGCGATGAAGTCGCACGGAATCATCTTGGTGCCCTGGTGGATGAGCTGGTAGAAGGCATGCTGGCCGTTGGTACCCGGTTCGCCCCAGAGGATCGGACCCGTCTGGTAGTTCACGCGCTTGGAATCGCGGTCAACGGTCTTGCCGTTGGATTCCATGTCGGCCTGCTGGAAGTAGGCGGCGAGGCGGTGGAGGTACTGGTCGTACGGGAGCATGGCGTAGCTAGAAGCGCCGAAGAAGTTGTTGTACCAAACGCCGATGAGGGCGAGGATGACGGGCAAGTTCTTGTCAGCCGGGGCTGTCTTGAAATGCTGATCCATTTCGTATGCGCCCTGGTGGAGCTTCATGTAGTTTTCGAAGCCGATGCGGAGAGCGATGGAGAGACCGATGGCAGACCACAGAGAATAGCGGCCGCCAACCCAGTTCCAGAATTCGAACATGTTTGCCGGGTCGATACCGAATTCGGTAACGGCTTCGGTGTTGGTGGAGAGTGCGACGAAGTGCTTTGCGATAGCGGACTTGTCACCGCCAAATGCCTTGAGGACGGCAGCCTTTGCGGTTTCGGCGTTCGTCATGGTTTCAAGAGTCGTGAACGTCTTGGAAGCAACGATGAAGAGCGTTTCTTCGATGTTCACCTTCTTGAGGGTTTCAGCCATGTGGGTGCCGTCGATGTTGGAAACAAAATAGACTTCCGGGGAGGTCTCGCCTGCGATCGGCTTTTCTGCATACGGCTTCAAAGCTTCGGTGACCATCACCGGACCGAGGTCGGAACCGCCGATACCGATGTTTACCACGTACTTGATGGATTTGCCGGTGTGGCCTTTCCACTTGCCGCTGCGGACGAGGTGGGTGAATTCTTCCATGTGCTTGAGCACGGCGCGAACTTCAGGCATCACGTCCTTGCCATCGACGCAAATCGCCTCGTTGCCCTTGTAACGCAGAGCGGTGTGGAGCACGGCGCGTTTTTCGGTGGTGTTAATCTTTTCGCCAGCGAAGTACTTGGCGCGCATGTCTTCGAAACCAGAGAACTTGAGAAGGTCCTGGAGCTTTGCCATGGTTTCGTCGGTGATGATGTTCTTGGAGTAGTCGAGGAAGAGTCCGCAGGCTTCAGCGCTGAACTTTTCGGCACGAGCCGGGTCCTTTGCGAAGAGTTCCTTCATTTGCCAAGTCTTGGCGACTTCGGCATGGGCCTCAAGGGCCTTCCATTCCATAGAATCTGTCAGTTTAGACATAGATTAATCCTTTCCGCACACGCGGGTTTTTGTTACGGCACTAAATGTAGAAAAATAGTTAATCCTTCTGTGTTAATCGTTACTGAAAATTTGGGAATAGGGAATAGTAGTTTCTGTGAATGTTATGATGAATAATCAAAAAAAGTAATCAAAATAATAAAAAATATGCATTAGAAAGTATAGATTTCTAGAGGTAGATTTGTGATGTTAACAAGAAATGAAAATATTTCACAAAGGAACCTCTCATGAAAACTGTAGCCTATACTCAGATGAATTACGTTGTGGCAAGGGTCGCCAAAATACCCTTTGCAGCCTTGAAGATTTGGGGTACGTCCGAGAAAAGAAATGAGCCGAGATGATTTGGGGTTATTGAATTAAAAAGAAATTATTTATATTGAAAATAATCAAGTTTTTTGATGAAAGAAAGGGGACTGTGGTCGAATGGAACTTACGCATATTAAATACTTTCTAGAAGTCGCACGGACAGAACACGTGACGAAAAGTGCGAAAACGTTGTGCATTGTGCAGCCGGCGCTCACACATGCCCTCCATAAACTCGAGGACGAACTGGGTGTAAAGCTCTTTCAAGCGAGTGGTCGTAGCATCAAGCTTACCGAAGCGGGTAACTATTTTTACAAGAAGGTTTTGCCGCTTTATAACGATATTACGGCTCTCCCGGCAAGGCTTAGGGCGAAAGTCAACTTGCAGATGGTTACGGTCAGTTTAAAGGTCTTGGCGGCATCTTCGTTTGTAACGAATGCGGTGGTACAGTATAAAAAGCAGACTCCGGATGTACGTTTTTACCTTGTTCAAAGGGAGGAATCGACTTTATACGATATTTGCATTCGAACTTATGCCCATTACCGTCCGCAAGAAAATCTTGACGAGGAAACTTTCGTATGTACGGAGAATATCTACCTTGCTGTCCCCAATACGGCAGAATACAAAAAGCGCGATAGCATTTCGTTGCACGAACTAGGCGATACGAATTTTATCGGATTGTACGGATCCAAGCAGTTGCATGTCATTTGTGAAGAATTCTGCAACAGTATCGGCTTCAAGTCCCACGTGATTTTTGAAAGTGACAATGCCCTTGCTGTTAAGGACGCTATTGCAAGCGGTATCGGTGTTGGCTTTTGGCCCGAGTTCTCATGGGGCAAAATCAATACTCGCAAAATCAAGCTGTTGAAGATTACCGATGCCGAATTCAAGCGCGATATTGTAATTACGTGTTCTAAAATCAAACAGGACAATACTCACGTTGAAAAATTCTATAAATTTTTAGTGGGTTTATTAAAGCGTGCTTCTAAATAAGAATGTTTTGGATTCGCCCTTGTTTAGATACAGATGAATCTTTGTAGGGGATGTTATGGGGAATAAAGATTATATATTAAACATAAAGCCGTGGGTGATTTACGGCAAAGGAGAAAAAAATGTCTAGACTTAAAGAATCGTTGGTATTGGCTATTGCCGTTCTCGGACTTGGCGCGTTCCTCTATTGCGCCATGATGCACACGAAGGATAGAGACCGCGTTGTGTCGGTCAAGGGGCTTTCAGAACGCGAAGTGAAAGCGGATTTTGTCATTTGGCCGATTGTGTATAAAGAAGTCGGAAACGATCTTTCTGCAATTCATGATGCGGTGCAGGCAAAGAACGCAACGCTTGGAAAATTCTTGCGGGATAATGGCGTTGAAGAATCCGAAATTAGTTGGTCTGCTCCCGATATCGAAGATGTGCAAGGTGAACGTTATGGCGATAACAAGCGCCAGTTCCGCTACATTGCGACGGTGGTCACGACGGTTGCTTCAAAAAATGTAGATCGTGTCCGTGAAATTATGGGCAAGCAGGGCGAACTTCTCAAACAAGGTATTGCGTTCAGTGGCGACGATTACCGCTATCGCAAAATTTACAGTTTTAATGGCCTGAACGAAATCAAGCCCGCGATGATTGATGAAGCGAATAAGAATGCTCGTGCCGCAGCCGAGAAGTTTGCGATGGATTCCGGTAGCAAGCTTGGAAAAATCAAGACGGCAACACAGGGGCAATTCTCCATTAGTGACCGCGATGAAAATACGCCGTTTATCAAAAATGTACGCGTGGTAACGAACGTTCAATATTTCTTGGAAGATTAAAAGGACTGCAAAAAATGTAATTTTGGGCTATGAAACAGCCAATTCGAAATATTGCCATTTTGGCCCACGTTGATGCGGGCAAGACGACTCTTTCCGAGAGAATCCTTTTTGCCGCAGGCGAGATTCACCGCCCGGGGCGTGTGGAAGATGGCCTTGCTACGATGGACTACATGCCCGAAGAAAAGGAACGCGGAATTACGATTGAAAGTGGCGTGGCGCATTTCGAATGGAAAAATACATGGTTCAATTTTATCGATACCCCGGGACATGTGGATTTCGGCGCCGAGGTCGATATGGCGCTTACCGCTGTGGAAGGCGCAGTGCTTGTGGTGAGTGCCGCAAGCGGTGTCGAAACGCAGACGGTGGCTTCGTTCCGCAAGTTGCACGAGTCCCGCGTGCGGACTATTTTGTTCGTAAATAAGTTGGACAATCCCGATTATTCGTTAGACGAAACGCTCATCAACATTGAAGAAACGCTTGGCGTGCGTCCGGTGCTTATGTCTGTACCGCAGTTTAAGAACGGCAAAATGTGCGGTATGCTGGATGTGTTGAGCCAGAGCCGCTTGGTGCATTCGGAATCGGGTGCGGAAGTTCTCGATGATGATTGGGAATCGGATGTGAGTGCGGCTGAAGACCGTGCGCTTTTGAAAAAGTATTACGCCGAAGCGGTAGAATTTGCAAGCAACTTTGACGATGAAATTTTATCGCTTGCGCTAGACAATAAGCCTGTGCCGCCCAAGATGCTTTTGCGTGGGTTGAAAACGCTTGCTACAAGTGACGATTATGTTATTTGCTATGCGGGCTCAGCGTTGGAAGGTTTTGGCGTTCGCAGTCTTGTGACGGCTCTTTCGTTCTTTTTGCCGGAAGTCCCGACGTTTGACGAAAATGAGCTTGGGCAGGTGGTGCGCTTGAGGCATTTCCGTGGGATTGGCGAGATTTCGCTGTTCCGCAGCCATGTGGATTTGTTGCGCCGTGATTGGCCTGCTGGTTTTGAATTTTC
>JAEEGK010009151.1_pt1 | contig 23204 bp, 15 predicted proteins | sample 8958771 | NCBI WGS metagenome assembly JAEEGK01 (sample SAMN16246547, study PRJNA631951) | gut metagenome | biome: gut microbiome; feature: rumen; material: SC-attached | host: Bos | place: Iran: Karaj | collected 2018-10 | reverse complement strand
AAATTGTTATTTGAATTTTTTTTCCAATTGTTATAGATTTAACATGTATTAAATTACTAATTCATTGGTAATTGTTTTAATAAATGAATTAATATTGAAAAGTATATTATCCGAAAAATTATTACAAAAATGATATGTAAAAAATATTTTGAATGAATTCTTTTATTATCAATTAAATATTTTTAAATTAATAATTATAAAACTAAATATTTATATATAGCTTAAAATATTCAATTCTAATATTTTATTTTTCTCTTATTTAAATCAGTATATAGAATAAAAATTATTTGTATATCTTTTTCATATTTCATATTATTAATTTATATTTCAATTATTAAATTTTAAATATTATTTTATTATACATTGTATTTATTATATTTATATATTTATATTTAAGAACTATTAATTTTTATTATTGTTATAATTGATATTATAATCTAAATTAAGTTTCGTTATTAATTGATTCTAACAAATTTTCTAAATCTTGATTTGATGAAATAATAATACTAGGAATAATCCTAAAAATATTTTTTGAAATTTTAATATAATAATCTAATTTTTTAATAAAAACCATATTAACAAAGAAAAAGAAAGCCAAAACAATAATTAGAAAAACAGTAATAACAGAAACAGCAATATTATATTCATTTTGAACAAAAGTATTAAAAGCATCAATCATAATAGTATTCATTTTTTTAACAACAGGAACAACATAATTAAAATATCCTTCTTCCATTTTTCTATATGTATCTGAAGCAAAAAGAGCAAAAGAAGAATAATTTGGTTTTTGTAATAGATTATTTTCATATTCACCTAATAAATTATTCTTACATTCTTTAATATAATCTAAAAATGAATTAGTATTATTAATTAATTTAACCATAGAATTATTTAAGCATTTTGTATATTGTTCATCTTCTAAATCAAAAATAGAAGCACAAGCATCTTTTAAGAAATAATCATTATAAAAAGTTTTTAAAGTAGGAAATTTATTAAATGAATGATATAAAGTATAAGATAAATCTTCATTAAGAAAAGAATCACAATCTAAGGTATTATTAATATTACATTGTGCAAGAATACATTTTATATTAACTGTTGAACAAGAAGTTGATAAAAATCTTCCAAATAAATATGTTTGAATTTTTATCATTGTTCCATTACTTTTAATTGCATTTTGACATATGAAATATAAAAGAAAATTTATTATTATACAAAGTATAAATATTAAAGGGAAATGAATATAGTTTGTATATAATATTGTTAATTTTTTATGCTTTTTCCCTTCTAAACTAAAATCACTATTTATTTTTCTTAATTGATTATTTTGAGATAAAGTTTGACTTTGATTATTATTTATTAAAGTATTATTTTGACTTAAAGAATTATCATTCATTGATAATAAAATTTCATTTCTTTTTTTATAATGATCTGAAAAATTTTTAATTTTTTGAATCATCATTTCAACATTTTCTTGAGAAATTTTTTCAATTTTTAAAAAACCAAAAACAATATATTTATTAGTTCTATATAAAATAATAAAATAAATAACTTCTAAAATAAAAACAAAAATTAAAAATACAATCAAAGCAAGATAAACATTATTAATTTTTTCATTATTAAATTTTAAAAGTAAATGCATAATATCAGGAACTTTTTTTAATCCATTTGGAATAATAAAATCAACTGTATTTTCAATAGCACCAAAACTAATATATTTAAATTCTAAATTATCATTATTAGTAATAATATCTGGATTTAAATTAAAGAAATTTAATAATAATAAAGATTGACTTACTGTAAGAGTATTCATTAAACTTTGAATAAAACTTTCAGAATCATCTTCTGGAAAAGCAACAATATAATTTTCAGGTATTTGTTCCCATAAATCTACTTTATATTTATTTGCTGCATGAGTTAAATTTCCTTCAAAATTATTTATCATTTCATAACTTTGTGTTATCCATTCTATTGCTTGTTCTTGTAATTTATTAAAATATAAGTTTTCTTCTATGAATGTATTCATTTTATAATCTTTAAAATCTTCATTAAAATAAAAATTATATAATGTTTTTAATGATATTATGATTGATGTTGTTCCTGTTATTCTTAATTGAATAATAAATATTTTACTATTCAACGATGTAATTAATTTTAATCCTGAGTGAATTTTTTTTACAATCATAAAAAAAACAGCAGAAAAAATAGCAGAAGTAAAAACAAATAAAATCATAATAAAAATTAAATTATATATATATGATATTTTTTTTTTAGTTGTTAAAATATTTTCTTTCATTTCAAATATTCTATTTATTTTTGATAAATCTGAATTATAACTTGTTGCTGAAGTTTGAGAAGAATTTTCATCATCCATAACAGAATTATGTTTTTTTGTTCCATGAATTCTAGAAAATTTTTTCATATATTCTTTATATACTTTATACATTTTTTGCATTTGATTATCAGTATAAAAATAATTACCAAATTCAGTAATATTTTCTTCAATATTTTTTTTTTCATTGTCACAAATTTTATACATTTTTTGAAGAGAAGTTATTTTGTCTTTATCAGAAATAATTTTTTTATTTCCTAAATTTAGTCCTTCGCTTTGAGAAGAAGAATAACCTGATCCATGTTCATTTTTATTATCAACACATCTTATAATAAAACAAACTTTATTTTTATGATAAGTATATTTTTTAAAGGTAAAATTAAATTTATATACAATACAATCTTCTTTTGTATCTAAATCTATAATTTCTTCTAATTTAGTAAATTGACCATTAATAAATAGATTTTTATAAATTTTTAATTTATTTAAAAAAATTAATTCATGATTAATTTGATTTTGAGAACTTTTAAAAGTAGTTTTTTTAGTAGGATAATTATTAATTTCACTTAGATTAATAGTTTGTTCTGGATTTTGAGGAGTTAAATGAGGAGTTTGAATATTTATTATATTTACACTTCCTCTTTTTTTTCTTAAAGTAGGTTTATTTTGAATCAAAGGAGTATTTTCTTCATTAATTAATGTTGTTGATGTTATTAAATTATTTGATGTGTCGTAATTTTCACTTGAACTATTTCTTTGATTAAAATTTACATTTTCCAAATCTGAATTATAATGATATAAATTTTCATTTTTAGAAATTTTTTCAAATTTTAATATAAAACTTGGTATCTTTATCTCATATTCTAATTCTATATTTTCATTTATTTCTATATTTATATCCTTTTTTTTTACTTCATTTATTGAAGAATCTATTTCTGAATCTTGTTCTGATAAATTAAAATCATATGAATCATTTTCTTTACTATCTTTTTTTTCTTGCATGAATGTTTTATAAAAATGAATAAAATTTTTACATATCATATAAAAAGGAATGTTATAATTCATAAAAAAATATTTATTTGATATTTGAAATTTTTCAGTTAATTTTTTACTCATTCCTTGAATTATAAAATTTGAATCTATAAAAATTAAATCATCTACTTTTTCAGGGATTATCATTGATAAAAAAAACACATTTGGATTTAATACAGGAAATATTTTTAAATTTATTTTAATTAATATTATAGAATTATTCTTATCTTTACCAAAAGAATGATGACTTTTATAATTTAATAAATATTTTTTTCCAATTTGAATATATTCTTTCATAAATTTATGATGATCTTTTTCAAAAATTTTTGGCATTAAAATTGATACATTCATTCCTCTCATTTCATCAAAAGTATATTTAAATATTTTTTCAAAAGAATGATTTACTTTTTCAATTAAACCTTCTTTTCCACAATCACCATTACAAATTATAATTCCAGTTTCTTTATTAAACATCATATTATAAAAATTTTGATGAATGTGTTCTGTGGAATTTTCTGTTTTTCTTTTAATACTATCTAAATTTATTTTTAAGAATGAATCATCATTGATTTGTTCTACATAATCAATATAAAAATCAAATACTTCATTTATTCCTGAATAAATTGAAAATAATTTTTTCCATAAATTTTCTATTTCTATTTTACATATCATTATTTTTTCTGTTATTTTAAATACTTCATTATAATTTAAATATGTTTTATTTTCCCTATATGAAAATTTTTCCCAGAATTGTTTTAAAAGTTCTAAATCTTGAAATATTGAACTATAAAAATGCTCTTTGTAATATTCATAAGTATAATAATGAGATGGATTCAATTCTTCTAAATTTTCACAAATTTCATTTTCATATTTTAATTTTTCTACTAATTTTCTTGAAATTGCAATTTTTAATCTTCTAAAAAAAAATTTTTCTTGAATGGATAATTTCATATTTTTAACTTTATGTAAAAAGTAAATACTTTGAATGATATTTCCAATGACATTTAAATAATAATATGATAAATTAATGAGTAATTCAGGATTGAATAAATTAATAGAAATAAAATAATCATTAATATCAATTAAAAAATGAGATAAAAATACATCATCTAAAATAAAAGGCTTTGCTCGATCAGACCATTTTTCTGTTTTTGGTAAATATAATTGTTCATTTTTTTTAACAATACAATTTTTATTTGGACATTCTATAAGATGCAATTGGATTATTCCTGTTAAAATTGATTTTAAATCATTATCTTGAGAGTCATAATTTATCATATAAACTAAGTTTTTTAAATAATATAGTAAATGATTTATATTTGATAATGTATAATATGGTTTATTATACAATAATAAGTTGTTAAAATATTTTTTATAGTTTAAAAATGTTAATGACATAAGTATTGATGTGAGTAACCAAATTAAACCCTTTTCAGAAACTTCAACATATTTAAATATTATACAAAAAATTATTGTCCAAATATAAATTATATGAAAAATTCCACACATTGAATTTGTAATTGGATCATAATATATTATTTTTTTAAAATAATATATCAAAAAACTTATAGAAATTATTAAATTTGAAAAAAGAAAAACTTCAATTGTTAAATGATTAATTATAGAAAACATTAATGATAAAAGAAAACAATTTAAAACAAGATAAATATTATAAGGAGTACAAGTTTGAGCATAATAATTCATTGAAAGATAAAAAGAATCATTATAAAAGTTAAGAATAAATATCACGGCAAAAATAATATAAATTGTAGTTATTAAAGATATTAGAAATGTATATTTATGATCTTTAATTAAACAAGAATATCCTTCTATATATTCATTATATTTTGATTTATAACAAATTAAATGTGTAAAAAAGTCAAGAAAAATATTATAAAAAATAAAAATAAAACATTTAATTAAAAGATTTAATAAACTATGTAAAAGACGATAAAGAGAATTTTTCTTTGTTTTAAAAAAAACATATATAGAATATAATGTTAAAATAAGCATAAAAATTGGAATTATATAAATAATTTTAACATAATATGTTTTATGTTTTGAAATTATACCTACAATCCTAAAAACTTTATAAAAATATAATAATATATTATCAGATGTGTTTTCTTCTGGTTTAAATACTTTAATTCTTTTATCAAAAAAAACAGAAATAATTTGAATATAGAAAATTAAGAAAAAACAAACTTGTTCAATTCTAGTTCCTGATTTATTTGATACGAGTAAATTCATTAAAAAATAAAATCGCTCTTCAATTGAAAAATTATTGTCATCAAATAAAATAATTTCTTCTGTCATTCAGGTATTATTTTTTAAAATTATTATATTAAATTATAAATAAAATTTATGAATAAAATATTAATTATATTAATTAAAAAAAGTAAAACATTTTTATTATGATATTTTATTTTATATTAAAAAAGGAATGAATTAGAATTATTAAGAAAATGATTTAAATCTAATTAAAAAATGAAATTATTAATCTTTTATTAAAACTAATTTTTTTATTGTTTTCTTTATTAAAAAGAGTTAATTTGATTTTTAATTATTAAAAGCAATGTCTAAAATAAAAGTGATTTTTGTAGGTGATGGAGAAGTAGGAAAAACAAGTTTAATAACTCAATTTACAACCAAGACATTTAATACAGAACATATGATGACTTTACCAGGAGATAATTCATCTCAAAAATTAGAAGTAAATGGAGAAACATTAAATTTAGAAATATGGGATACAGCAGGACAAGAAAAATTTAGAACAACAAATAAAATTTTTATGAAAAATGCAAAAATAGTAATTTTCGTAGTAGATATTACAAATAAGAATTCAATAAATGGATTAAATTATTGGTTTAAAGAAGTAAAAGACAATTTAGATTTAAATAATGTTGTTACTGGAATTGCTTCAAATAAATCTGATCTTTATGAAAAAAGAGAATTTGAACAAAGTGAAATAGATAATTTTGCTAAAAAAAATAATATTGATTTTACTGATGAAACTTCTGCTCGAGATTTTGATTCCATCCAAAATTTTTTTATAGAAATAGGAAAGAAATATATTGAAAAACATAAAGGAAAGAATAATGAAGATAATGATATTAATCATGGAAGTATTAAAGTAGATAAAAAAAGCATAAAACAAAAAAAAAATTCTAAAAACGGTTGTTGTTAAAATTTTATATTTTTTCTTTTAAAGTAAATATTAAAGATAAATTAAAATTATATGTTTATAAAACAAAAATCAAAATTTTTATAATTACTATACATCTTATATTTCATTTATTAATGAACAAGAAGATGAAGGATTGGTTTCAGGAATAGAAAGTTGAAATCCTTTTTTAATTTCATTTTTATCTGAAATTGAAATATATTTTTTAACTAAAAATTGGATTAAATGGTTTATACTTTCATAATTTTTTGCAGAAGTTTCTTTTGCATAAGCACCAATGCTTTTAGCATATTTTTTTACTTCTTCAAAATTAACTTTTTCTTTTTCATATAAATCAACTTTATTTCCTGCTATTCCACAAACAATATCTTCTTTTTTTAAAATAGACATTATTTCGTCATACCAATATTTTAAAATATTTTCATAAGAACTTTTCGATGTTATATCATATACAAAAATTACAATATTTGAATTTTTAAAAAATAATTTATTCACATTTCTATAAATTTCTTGTCCTGCTGTGTCCCATAATTGAATTGTATATTCTTCATCATCTATTTTTAATTTATGAAATGATTTATCTCCTGCTACTGTTGATGGATAATTTTCTTTAAATTCTTTATATAAATATTGATTTATTAAACTTGTTTTACCAACATTTCCATCACCTACTACAATAATTTTAATTATATTTTCTTTATCCATTTAATTATTATATTAAAAAAATAAAAAACAAAACTATAAATGATTTAAATTAAAACATAAAAAAAATATAAAAAATCCGATTGTTAAAAAAAGATTTGATTGATTTATTCTTAAAAAGAAAAATTAAAAGATAAAAATTCTAAATTTTTAAAGCTTAGGATTACCAGCATTAACATTACCTTCGATATTACATTCATTATGTCCTCTAAGAATTCTAAACAATCCATTTTCTCCCCAATCTTCATTCCAAGAATTAACACAAATCCAATATTTAACACCATCATCAGTTTCTCCCCATCCAATGATTTTAATTGCATGTCCTCCAAGGTAGCTACCTGTAGTATGTTGATAAACACCTTCCTTATAAGTGAGAAAATCATTATAAACAGTGAAAGATCCTTCAACAGAACCATTTTCATATATTTCTTTCATAATATTTTTTTCTCCTGTAATAGTATAAGCATCAACCCCATAACTTTTATCACTATCTAAAGTAGTTGGATAACTACTTTGACAAGTTTCTTCACAATCTGGTGTATCTACAGTTTCAGGACAGTCACCATGAGTCCCATGAATATGATGATCACATGGTGGTAAGAAATAAGGTTGACAAGTACTCTTATCTTGGTATAATCCTCCAGTTGGGATACCATTACTCTTCCAATATGACCATGCAGATGATGGATAACCACCATTACAACCGAAACCACATGAATAACAACATGTTGTAACATATTGAGCTGATACTCTTGTTTGTAATTTACCTGCTGATTTTATACATATACGATCACTCATTGCTTCCACAGCACCAAAAGCCCAACAAGAACCACAATTTGCTTGGTCTCTAATTTCTTTTAATGATGTACAATCGGGATATGCATCACGGAGATCATAGTTTTTGGGGAGGTCGTCATCATTTGTCATGAATTCAGTCTTCTCAGGAAGTGGGTAAGGATCATCAAGGAAGGTTCCCAATAAGGGACGAGTGTCACGAGCGTATTCATTTGCTCTCCATGTAGTACGTAACTTGTTTATGTAGTGAATCATATCTTTTTGAGATTTCCATTCACGACAGGACACAAGGATGAATAAGAATAAAAGCAAAGATCTCATTTTTTTAATAATTTTTTTTTATTATTTATGAAAAGAATTTTCGGAAGATTGTTTAATTATTATTTTTGATATGGGATTAATTAAATTATCATTATGTTAATATAAAATATATATTATGATTAATTTTTTTTAAAAATAAATGCAGTGTTTTTGAAAAATAAAACATTATAATTTATTGTTATGGAATTTTTCCAGACCTATTATATAATTTTATATTTTTTATAGTTTAAATATTATCTTAACTTCAATTTTATATTTAATTTTGAATGAGAAAAACATAAAAATAATAATTAATTTATAATAAATATTTTATTAATAAAATGAACCTAATATTATTTATTATGAAAAATTAAAAATATTATTTTTTATCAAAATTCACATTTATTTTTTTTATTTTATAAAAATATTTTGTAATAATTAAAAGGCAGATATATTAAAGTGTATTTATTAAATAAAATATTAATTTAAATAATTTTTAAATTTTTGAAATTAAAATGAAAAATAATAAAAAATTTGAATATATTCCTCAAACTCCTTCAACAAAATCAGATAACGATTCCGAACTAAAGCCTATAAAAAAAGTTTTAAATTTTTCTGAATGTTCAAGTGATAATAAAGAAAATTATGAAAAAGATTCAAATATAAAAAAATTGAATAATAATATTTCAAATGATGATGAAACCAAAGAAAAATTAGAAAATATAAGAAATAATATTTCAAATATAAGAGAAAAAGTTTCTTCTTATTCTAAAATATATGATAATATTTCAAATAAAATTGAAAATGGAATTAGTAATGTTCCTAAAGATGAACTTTTAAAAATGGAAAATAATAAATTTAAAAATCAAATACTAGAATATTCTAATGAAAATTTAAGATTAAAAAAAAAAATTTCTGAGTTAGAAAATGAATTAGAAAATCAAAATAAAAATTTAGCAATTAAATATAAAAAAAAATTTTTAAATGATATGAAAGAAATTCAAAAAATTTTTGAAGAAACAATAGAAAATAAAAATAAAGAAATTGAAAAATTAAATCGTAATCAAGAATTTTTAATTAAAGAAATAGAGGTTTTAAAATTAAGTTTTAATCAAGAAAAAAATGAATTAAAAAAATATAATGATGAATTATTGGATAAAAATTTTGAATTACAAAGAGAAATAAGTAATATTCATTATAATAATAATCAAAATTTTCCAGTAAGAAATTTTAATATAATGAAAAATCAATTTGGAAAAAGAAAAAAATCACAAAACGAAGAATTAAATTTAATACCAATCACCGAAGAAGATAAATCAATTTCCTTTTCTTTTGCAAATAAGAATTTTAATAATTACAATAATAATAATAATAATATTGAAATTAATATTAATGATTATAAGAGTAAGGGAAATAAAAATTAATTAAAATGAAATATATATATTAATAAAATGAAAAATCACTTTTATATTTGTGTAAAAAACATTTTTTAAATTTAATTAATTGGTAAAAGAGAATAATTGATTATTAAATAATATACTTTCATAGATAAATTAAAGGAAAAATTCATTTAAAAAAATAATTCATTATTTTTAAAAATACTAATCAATTAATAACTATATATTTTTCACTTGAAAAAAAAAATAAAAGATTTTATTATTATGTATTAGATAAAAAATAAGTCAATTTGAATTTGATATTTTATATATTTTAAATTTGATAATTTATATGAAATAAAAATTTATATAAAAAAATAAAAAAAAAAATTAAATACTTTTAATTGTTTAACTAAAAAAACCTTAAAACTTTACTTCTAATGGTAAAAAGTAATTTAAAGAAAAAAATTTTCATATAATTAATCATTTTATACATCAATAATTACTATCATCAAAACCAATATCTTTAACATCTTCAAATTCTATTTTTTTGGTCTTTTTTTCTTCTTTAACATCTTAATCCTTTTTTAATCTATTAATAGTAGTTTTAACAATAATAGCAGTAGTATTATTAAATTCAAAAGACCTCATGCAATACTTTTTCTTCAAGCTCTGCATTTCTATATTCCCACTGCTTCTCTTCTCTTTGATGTTTTACCGTAAAATGACATATTGAATTCACTATTTGTAATATTTTTATTGGTTTTACTTGCTTTCTTAATTTTTGACTATATCGAATTATGTATTTTACATTATTCCTACTTTTGCTATTCTATTTTCCATTGATTTGAAACAAAAAACTTATCCTTTATTTTAAATATTTCTTTTTTGATACAATTATAATTAATAAATATAAATATAAATTATGTTTTAATTTAAATTAAACATTAAATGAATATAAAATGAATTAATTAATTTAATTATTTATTTAGATATAAATGCCTCATAGTTGGAGAACTCATCCAAGAACTTATGGAAAAGATGCAAGATATTGTAGAGTCTGTAGAAATACTCATGGATTAATTAGAAAATATGATATTAATATATGTAGACGATGTTTCAGAGAAAGAGCTTCTTTATTAGGTTTTACTCAAACTAGATAGGAAATATAGTACTTTATTTTTTTGAAAATAAAATTATCATTCAAATTTTTTAAAACTTTTTTATATTTAATTTTTTACCTTAATTGAGAATTTCATTCAATTTTTTCCTTCACATTAACATATTTTTTTATAATATCAGGAAATTCATTTTTTGTTGAACTTTAATTTAAACATTTAAATATTTAGAATAATAGGAAAGATTACATTTAAAATAAATAAGAATTAGACATTATGAAACAAATTATTACTTTAAGTAAATAATAATATTTTTTTATTTATAATTCAATTATTTATTTTTTTCATTAAGTAACAAATTAAATTCAAATAAAATTGCTATCTCAAAATTTTTATAAATAATAATGAACTATCAGATTCATTATAAATTCAAACATCAAAAAATTAAGATCAATTGGTAAGATGAAATTTCAATAATATCAAATTTTTATTAACATTTCTAGCATTTAAAACAAAATACTTATTTATTATTTAAATTTTATTCAAAAAAATAACTCTACAAAAAACAATAAAAAAATAATAATAAAAAAAAATAAAAAAATTCAAAAAAAAAAGTAAAACAAATGTCAAAAGGGAAAAAGTCAAGCAGTGATTTGAAAATAATGGAATGGCGTTTCAATCAATTTCTGGGAGAAAAATTAACATACGAGCAAATAAAAAGTGATCCAGAAAATGAGAGTTTCTTAGTAACAGATGTGAAATTTTCAACAGATGGAGAAAATGTGGTAGTATCAGACAAAGGAGGAAGAGTAATAATATTTAAGAAATCAGAGCAAAAAGGAAAACAACCAAAATTAGATTATTTTTTTGAATTTCCTGCACAAGAAAAAGATTTTGATGTTCAAAAATCAATTGAATATTCTGAAGAAGTTAAAGCATTATCAATTTTACCAAGTGATAATTATAATAAATTAGATATATTAACTTCTGGTTATAGAACAATTAAATTAGATAGAATTTATAAAGATAAAGTTAGTACATTTACGAATGATAAAAATGATAATAATATTATTATTCCTAAAGTAAGTTCTGTTAGAGAAGAAATTAAAAGTAAAACTAAAAGATTATTTCGTTGTTCTCAAAGTGGAGAATGTAATTCTTTAGGAATCAATAAATTTAATACTAATCATTTTATTTCTGCTGATGAATTTAAAATATATTTATGGGATTTTAATAATATTGATGATGTTTATACTCCAATTGATATTGAACCAAGTGTTGAACAATTAAATATTGAAAAAATAACTAAATGTAAATATGTTGAAGATAATCCTCAAATATTTATTTATGGTACTAATAAAGGAAATATTAAATTATGTGATTTAAGAACTAATACTGATTGCCTTAAATTTCAAACTTCTTTTTATGATGAAAAAACTAATGTTAATAATGTTATTGCAAATTCACTTTTATCTGTTCATGATATTAATACTAATTTAAGTGATAAATATTCTTTTGCAACTAGACATTATTTCCAAGTAAATTTATGGGATATTAGAATGCAAAATTCTCCTTCAAATAAATTTTTAACTTATGAACCTATTATTAATAGACTAACTTATTTATATCAAAATAATTATTTAGCTGATAAATTTTCTTTAGATTCTGATATTAATGGGAATTTTATTTTAACTGGAGGTTATAATAATATGTTTCATGTTATTGATATTAATCAAAGATTAAATACACAAATAATTATCGATGATAATAATGAAAAATTAATGAATACTAATATTGTTAGAAGAGTTAATGCTAAAGGATCTTGTGGTTATAAAAAAGATGATCCTTATGCTCAAAATATTAATTTTGATAAAAAAATTTTAAAACAAGCTTATTCTCCTGTTGAAAATTATGCTTTGTTAATTGTTTATAATTGCATTTATTCTTATAATGGAAATATTGCAAAGAAAAAATAATTTTTTATTTAAATTAGTTATATTTAAATTTTTTTTATTAATTTTTTTAATTATTATTATGGAAGAAATTAGTAAAAATGAAAATTTACAAAATGATCAATGTAATATGTGTCTTGAATTTAATAATAAATATGTAATATTTTCATGTAAACATAAAATATGTTTTAAATGTTTTTATAAAATTTTATTAAGAAAATATATTAAAGATATTTCAATTAAAAAGGAAATTAAAATAAATTGTGTTTGTAATAAAGGAGATTTAAAAAAAGATTTAGATTCAATATATAATAATATAAATGATTTATTTAAAAATGATTTTAATGAAAAAAATGGTAAAAGTGAAGTAAGATGTAATAATCATCCTAATAATTTAATTATTGATTTTTGTATAGATTGTATGGAATATACTTGTGAAAAATGTAAAGAAGTAAATGGAATTCATTATGAACATAAGTTACAAAATGTAAATGATTATTCTAAAGAAATTAAAGAAAAAATTAATAAATTTCCAGATATATCATGTTTTTTAGAAGAATATGAAAATAAATTAAAAAATTATTTTAATGATTTTTCAAAAGATATTTCTTCTAAATTTGATCATTTAATAAATGAAATACAAAGATATAAAAATGATTGTTTGGAAATAATTAAAAATAAAATAGAAAAGAAAATATTACCAATGAAAATTTGTCTTTTGTTATATAAATATTATAATTATGAAATTGAAAAAAATTCAAAAGACATTCATCTACTTCTTTTTTTATTAAATACAAAAATAATAATTCCAGAAATTAATTATCAAATAAATAGAACAGAAAATGATATTGAAAATTTAATTAAATCAGTAAATAATTTAAATTTAGATAAAAGAGTAATAGTGAAATTAAATGAAAAATATTGTAATTTTAGAAATTTTCAAAATATAGAAAATGCACATAAAATAAATATAAATTGTTTAGTTCAAATATCAGGAAATAAATTAGTTTCAGGTGATTTAGATGGTAATATTAAAATATGGAAAATTTCAGGAAAAGGAATTTTTAATATTCAATCTGAAAAAGCTCATGAAAATCAAATACAATCTATTATAGGATTAAATAATAAAATATTTTCTTCATGTTCTAATTTTGAATCTTTTATTTTTATTTGGAAAGAAAATGATAAAAATAATTTTTTCTATATTTCACAAAAAATAGATTTATTAAGTAAAATATGTTTAACTTTAAATAAATTAAATGATAATAAAACTTTATTAGTTGTATTAAATGATAACAATATTTATTCTTATAAAAATAAGAATAATGAATATATTCAAGATAATATTATTGGTTCATATGAAGGAAAAATAAATTGTTTAATTCAATTAAAAAATAATTTAATAGTTTCTGGTTCAGATGATAATAAAATAATAATATGGAATAAAAGAAAAAAAGAAAGTATATTAACTGAACATAAAGATTCTATTAATATTTTAATAGAATTAGATAATGAGAAAATATGTTCTGGAAGTTCAGATAAAAAAATAATAATTTGGAAAAAAAATAAATTAAAATATGAAAAAGATTTAATTTTAGAAGGTCATTTAGATGGAATTAAAAGTTTATGCTTTTTAAAAGATAAAAGAATAATTTCTGGAAGTTTTGATTGTACTATAAAAATTTGGTTATTATCAAGAAATGGATATATTTGTTATAATACTATTAATGAACATAATTCTACTATTTCTGGATTAATTGGATTTAATGATGATATTTTCATTTCTAGTTCTTATGATAAATCTATTAAAGTTTGGATTGTGAATAAAAATTAAAATTTTTTGCTTTTTTATTTATTTGTTTATTTATTATGTTATTATTTTATTTTTTTTTTGGTGTTTTTGAACTTTTTAATTTTGATTAATATATATATAATTTTATTGTTTTTTTTTGTTTGTTAATATATGAAAAAATTATATTTATTTATTCTTATTTTCAATTTAAAAAATTATACCTGATAATTATAATAATATATTCAATTATTTACAAAAAATGATATTAAATTTAATTGACTTCAGTTAAAAAAGGTAAATTAAATTTTCCAGAATGATAGAAATTTCTATCTGTTAAAAAGGGAATTATTTTTTTTTTCTTTTTTGAAAAAGTTAAATCAGAATTAATATTTCTATGACGTTTTTTTTTCTTTTGAAAACTTTTTATATTTTGAATTTGAGAGAAATCAAAATCATCTTTGTTTCTTTTACTTTTACTAAATAATATAGTATTAAATTCAGTAGAATTTTCATTTATTGATGAAAATGGTCTTTGAACTTTAGAAATTGAATTATTAGAAGTAATAAATATATTTGAAGAAACTTCTTCTTTTTTGTTTTCTTTTTGTTTATTTTTTATCATTGATAAAGGTAATTTAGGAATTTTTTGTAATAATTTTATTCTTGAATTTTCTTCTTTTAATTTCAATTTTTTAGATTTTATTGTTTTAAGATAATCTAAATTGTTATGCCAAAAATTTTCATTATTTTTTAATTTTATCATTTCTTCTGCATCTAATAAATAATTTTTAAATTTAACGTTGTTTGAAAATGTTCTTTTTTTTTCAACTGTCATTGCATCTTTAACTAAATTTTCATAATTATTTTTATTATTATCAACTAATCTTTTAAGATTGAAATAATTTTTAATTTTTTCTCCTCTATTTTTGATTTTATCATAAATTTTTTTTTGTTCTTCATATAAAGGGTAAACAGATTGTTTAAAATCTTTGAATTTTTCACTAATTACTTTAATATTAACTTTAAGTAAAGTAGTGAATTCTTTACTTATTAATAAGGCATTATTATAGTAAGATAAATTATCACTACAACTTTCAAAACCAGCAATTCCACCTTCATTTAATCTAGAAATAATTTTAAATCTAGATTTTTTCATTAAATAATCTTCTTTGCAAGTTGCATTATCTAAAGTAACTAAAGTACATTCTCCTTGATAAACAACATATAAATTTTCTGCTTTATCAAAAGGAGTATAAACTAATGTTTCATATTCAAAAAATAAAGGTACAATTTTAGTTAAAATATGACCAATTTTTACAGTTCTGAAAAAAGGAAAAGTTCTCAATAAAAAATTAATTTTATTTGAATCACTTTTTGCAAATTTTAATGATAAAATTCTATTAAAATATTCTTTTTCTAAATAAAATAAATCACAATCTTCAATACAATAAATTGAAGTTGTTCTTGGAATTGAATATACTAATCCCCATTCACCAAAACACATTCCATTTGATATTATAAAATTATCATATTCAAACTCTTTTATAAAATTAAATAATATTTCTCCTTCTATTTCTTCTTTTGGAGTTTGATATTTTCTTTCTGAAGGTATTACCATTTTTTTCACTTTTTTTTTCTTCTTTTCTTTTTTATTTTTTAATTTACTTGGTTTCTTATATTTTATTGTAAAATCTATTTGCCTTTTTCTTTCCCACATTATTTTCCTATCTATATCACGATCAATTTGTTCTTCTGTTTCATTTGCTACTTTTTTAAATCTTAAAGCTGCAAGCTTTTCTCTTATTTTTCTTTCATTTTCACTTTCATCAGGAGAATCTAAAATAGAAAATTTTTTTTTTGGTTTATAAGTTAATTTCTTTTTTCTTTTATTTTTAAATAATACTTCATTTTCATTTTCATTTTCACTTTCTTCATAATCATCATCTTCAGAACTTCCTTCTTCACAATCACTCATAAAATAATCAATAGGAATTTCATCTAAATTATTTTGTAAATCCTCTTCGAGAATATTTTCATAATTTAATTTTTTAAAAGTATCAATTGTTTTAACGAATCTAATAATAACTTTTCCAGTTATTACTCCATATAAAGCATCTGATTTATCTCCTTGTCTAAAAATATATTCTCCTCTTTTAAATGATATATGTCTTATAAAATATGATATTTTTCTTATATCTCCATGCTTTAATCCTTGAAAATTCATATATCGAATTAATCCTTTAAATTTTAATAAGCAAAAATATATTAATTCTACTTTTCTTGTCTCGTTTTGATCTTCTTTTTCTTTAACTTCAAATAATGAACTCATTCCTCTTTTAAATTTAGTACTTTTTACTTTTCGATTTTGATTCTTTTTTATCGAATTTATATCTATTATGTCTTTAGATGATTCTTCTATTAAAATTTCATCATAACCCATATTTTTTTTTAGGATATCTCCTAAAATTTCTTTTTCATTCATTTCTCTTATTAATATTATTAAGTATTTTGAAAGGAATTGTAATGCTTTATTATTATGTAAAAGGTATTTCCAATTTTTATCCATTTTTTATTAAAATTTAAACTAGTAATTTTAAGATGTGATTTAATTAAATAATAAATAATAATAATTTAAATATTTTCGAAAGAATATAAGTATTATTACCTTTTCTCAAAACATCAATAACAAAAAACCTTGTTAAAGAAAATTTATTCAAAAAAATAAAAAATAAAATAACATATTAAAAAAATTATTTTTTTTTCTTTTTTCCCTTTCCTTTCCCCTTCATCATTTTTTTCTTTTCTTCTGCAGTAATAAGTAAAAATTTTTCTTCAACACAATCTCTATAGAATTTATTATCTTCAGGAGTTAATGAAACAGGTTTAACATTAAGTAGAGTGACTAATTCATTGAATCCATTTCTCTTAGCCCAATAAGCAGCATTATTCCCGAATCCATCTCTCATAGTGACATCGCATCCTCGATTAACAAGTAGTAAAGCTACTTCAGAAGCACCATTCATACAAGCTAAATGTAAGCAAGGTAATCCTTGTGTATTTTTTTCTGTTGGATCTGCTCCGTAATCGAGAAGTAATTTTGCAATTTCATAATAGTCATTTATACATGCTATCATTAATGGTGTTTCTCCTCCTACACGCCATTCTGTTTTCGTGTTAGGATTTGCACCATAATCTAAAAGGAGATTTACAAAGGATAAGTTATTCACTTTCACTGCCTGGTGTAATGGCGTCATTCCTATGTCGTTTGACATATCTATTGATATTTCTTGGTCTTTTAATAATAATTGGGCACTTTCTATATTTGCATTGTTTATATAGTACATCATTATTTCTAAAGCTGTTTTGTAGGATGTGTCTGAGGTTACATTGTTCATTTTTATTATTTTTTTTTATTTGAATAACTTCAAAATTAAACATTTATTTTATCAATAAAAATAAAATAAATAAAAATGACAACTTCTGAAAGAGGAGAAGAAATTAAAAAATTTATTTCTACATTTAATGAATCTTTAGGACTAACAAAAGAAAGAACAGGGAGAGTATTAGAAATAGAAAAATTTAGAGATGAATTTAATGACAAATTGAAAAAAGCATATGAAACATTTAATGAAAATGTAAGAAGAAAAAATAAAAAAAATAACTTAAATAGGCAAAATCGAAAATTGAATTAGAAAAAAAAAGAACTTTAAGTGAAGAAGAGACTGAAAAATTGTTATATGAAGAATTCAAGGAGAAAAATAAGAAGAAAGAAATTATAAATCCTTTAAATCAAAAAGCAGAACATTGGAAACCAAATTATTTTCATTGTAGATATTTTGAAAAATATAAAAAATTACATGAAGAACATGAAATGAATAATTGGGAAATAGTAAATAAAAAAATTAATATAAATATTATAAAAATTTTTTATAGTTGAGAATAAATCATATGGTTCCAAGAGGTTATGTAAAAAGTAGAGATTTACCTCAAAAAAAAGATATGTTTCCTCAAAGAAAACCAGGTGATTATTTCGATGATCATTTAAAAGATAATCAATTTATTTGTTCTTTAGGGAAATATGGTGAAAAATTAATTAATACTTTTAAAAAACAAAATGAAAAAATGGAAAAAAATTTAAGAAATAAAGAAGAATTACTTTGGGAATATAGACATTCTAAACCTCCTCTTCACTTAAATCCTTGGAAATCTAATTTACATGCTAAAGAAGAATTTTCTAAAAGTCCTGCTGATAAAGTTCATAGTTTTAGAGTTGAAAGAAAAAAAAAATTCTTAATTACCGATCCCTTTAGAATTCCTAAAAAAGATGGAGATTATTTCTATGAAAGACCTAGTAATGCTATTAATCATTTTTATTTGTTATAATTTTTTTTTTTATGAAATAATTTTATAATTTTCTTTTTTTACATTTTTATCATATATGTATATTTTAAATTTTATATTTCTTTTCAATATTAAATCATATTTTAAAAAAAAATATTTATTTTTATGATGATTTAAAATAGTAAAAAAATGCAATTAGAATATAATTTTCTAAATATTTTGTTAATTTTGATAATTCAATTTAAATCAATATTTACAAATGAAGTATTTGAACCATCAAATGATGACCTAACAATAAATTATCCTAAAAATTGTAAAAAAATATCATTAAAAAATCGTTTTGAGTGTATAGAATGTAAAGAAAATTACACATTATTAAATGGGCAATGTCCATGTTATGATAGAAATTGTCTTTCATGTTCTTCTTCATATTTTGGAGGATGTGAAAAATGTAATATAAATTTTGAATTAGATGAAAAAACAAAATCATGTAAATGTGAAATAAAACATTGTCTTTTTTGTAATGAAAGAGGATGTGATCAATGTGAAACAGGATATAAATTAGTTAATGGAGAATGTAATGATACTTATTGGGAATGTTATGATAAATCTTGTGAAATTTGTTCTAATCAACAAAAAGGAGGATGTAAAAAATGTTATGATGGATATAATTTAGAAAGTGGAAATTGTATTTTAAATCCTTATTTAAGTATTATGGTTAATAATAGAATTTTATGCCAAGAAAATTATTTTTCTGTTTATATTGGATGTAATAAAAATTGTTTAGGACAAAATTGTACTCGTGGAATTTGTGAGAATAAGTGTTTAAAATGTAATAATAATATTTTAAGTGAAGAATTAAATTGTAAACCTTTAAATTATTGTAATGATAGTCATTGTATTATGTGTAGAAATAATGAAGAAGGTTTTTGTGATAGATGTGAAATTGGTTATAGATTACAAAATGGAGAATGTCAAAAATGTAAAGATAAAAATTGCTTAAATTGTGATTATACTGATGATGGCTCTTGTAATTCTTGTATGTTTAATTTTACTTTGATTAATGGGGAATGTTATTCAAATCATCTTTTTTTATTTAATAATTTAACTGAAGAATTTGAAGAGGAAAATAATGAAGAAAATAATTCTGAAATTGAAGATTCTAAAAATAATTCTAGTGAAAATAAAGACAATAATTTTGAAAATGAAGAAGATAAAGAAAAAAAAGAAATGGAAGATAAAAGTTTTGAAGAAGGAAGAGAAATTCAAGAATTTAATTTTGAAGAAGAAGAATTATATAATGAAGAGACAATAGAATATGAAGAAGAATATAATAATTCTTTAAAAGGATGTTTTTCATATCTAATATTAAAAAATGAAAAGAATTATTGTACAGAATGTAAAGAAAATTATACATTAATAAATGGTAAATGTAACAAATGTGATATAGAGAATTGTGAAATATGTTCATATGAAGAAGAAGACACAAAATGTATAAAATGCAAAGAAAATTATTTATTAACAGAAGAAAATACATGTGAAGAATCACAATCAAAAATAAAGCATTGTGTTCAATCTCAAAATTCAAAATGTTTTTTATGTGAGAAAAATTATGACTTATTAGAAAATAAATGCATATTTAATTCTCAAATTTCAGATTGTACATCATATGAATGTATGTCATTTTTTGATGAAAAGAAAAGAAATCAAGTATGCGAAGATAATAAATATTATCAGGAAAGAAGTCAAAAATGTACAGATTGTAATGATATAAATTGTAGAGTTTGTATAGATAAAATAGGATGTATAATATGTCAAAAAGGTTTAACTTTAATAGAAGGAAGATGTTTAAATTCAACTTATTTTGCAAATACTATTGATGGATGTGCTTTATATGATAATAAAGGAAATTGTTTAACTTGCGAAGCAAAATGTACTTTAGAAGATAATGAATGTATTTGTCAATCTTTCACTACTACTATTTTAATTATCTTATTCGTTGTTATTATTGTCATTTTAATTATTTTCTTTTTCATTTTTCTCAAAAAAAAAAACCAAGTTAGAGAATATCAAGAAAGACAAGAAGCTAATTTTAAAAAGGAAGAAATTGAATTTCAATTATTAGAAAATGCTAAATTAAAAGATGATATTATTGATGATGTTTTAAAAAAAGATTCTCAATTGAGAAAATGTAATAAATGTAAAAGTGAATTAGCAATGATTCAATTAGATTGTGGTTGTTTATTATGTAAAGAAGATTCAAAAGATTTAAATATTCCTCCTTTAAAAGATAATAGATCAATAAATAATAAAAATTTAGATCATGAAGGAAAAGATTCTTTTGATTATGATAATATTCGTTTTAATAATAATAAGAAATTTAGAGAAATTGATTTAATTAATGAAACTAAAGGTAAATCTATGGAAATAAGTACTTCTAAACAATTTATTAATTTTGGAAATAATAATAAAAATAAAATTAATATTTGTCCTGTTTGTTACAAACATTTTAATTATTCAAATCAAATTTCTTTTCAATGTGAAATTTGTTTTGATGTTACTTCTAAATTATTTAATTTTAATTGTGGATGTGCTTTAGCTGTTTGTAAAAATTGTTTTAATAAAATTATAAAAATTAAAAAATGTCCTGTATGCAGAAAAGATATTATCAACCATTAAATTACTATTAATTTATTTTATATATTCTTGTTTTTATTATATATAAATTTTCTATTATTTTTTTAATGAAATTTAATGACAGTAATCTTTTTAATTTAAAGATTAAAAAGATTCATTTAAAAAAACTTTCTTCTCATTCTTCTAAATATTCCATTCAGAAAATTCTTCCTCCAATTACTTCAAAAAGAAAAAAAGAAATGGAAGAACAACCTTCTTCAGTAATTACTAAATTTATAGAAAATTTAAGTTATGAATTTATAAAGAAAACAGATGAAAGTATAAAATTATCAGAAAAAAATTTTAAAAGTAATAAAACAGAACAAACAATTGAGAATGAAGAAACAATTGAAAAGACAGAAGATAATAAAGAAGAAATAAAAAGAATATTAAATAAATCAAATACAATTCATCCAAAATCTCTAAAAGAAAAAATAACAAAAAATGAAAATTTATTTTTATCAAAATTATATAGAAGAATAAGAACTTATCAACCTCATATTGACGGTAATTGGAAATCAAAAATCGGATTAAATAATAATAGTTCAAATAAAACATATATATTAAAATTTATTTCAAATAAAAAAGATATTGAATCTCAAGTTAAAATTCTTAATGATCAAATTAGAATATTAGATAGTAATATTTCATATTTTAAATTAAATATTCTTCCAAAAAACAATTTTTTAGAAGCTTTTAAATCTCTCTCAATTAAAACTCAAGTTTCAATTAATAAAAATTTAGAAGAAACTTGTGGAATATTAGTTTTATTACCTCAAATTTTATTATCAAATTTTTATCATTTTATTGAAAAAATGAAAGATATTAATATTCCAAATAAAGAAAAATTTCAAAAAAAATATATTTTCGATGAAGTTGAATGTTTACATTTCAATAATAATTTATTAGGTGAATCATTAGATTTTTTTAAAAAATGTTTTGAATCTTTTATTACTCTTACAAATGAAGTAGAAGATATGCATTTAACATCAAAAACTTTTGAAAATATAAATATAATAATAGAAAAAGCAAGATTTAATATTAATGCAGTTATTAGTTCTTGTGAAAATGCAATTTTAAATTATGAAACAGATACTAAAATTGTAGATAAAATTTTAAAAAGAAATCATAAACAAAGAAAATTTCAAGAACCAATTAAATTAGTAGATAAAGTTTATGAACAATTTAATTTTAAAAATAATTCTGAAAGACAACAAAAATTAAGAATTGAACATGCTTTAAAATTAAATGAAGAAAAAGAAAATCAAATATTTAAAAAAGAAAATAGAACTAATAGTTTTAAATCAATTCTTCACAATAAATTAATAGATAAATTATTAACTTATTCAACTAAAGATATTAGAAAACAAATTCATTTAAGTAGAATAAGGGAAGAAATGAAACCATATAAAGGAGATTATGGAAAAGTAAAAGTTATTAATTTTGGTTAAAAATTCAATTATTTATTTATTAATTATTATAAAGAAATTATTAACATTATTAAATTATATAAAAAAATACATTTTAAATAATATAATGTTTAAAAATTTAATTCAAAGGTAACAAATCTTTTTTGATGGGGATTGGGGATTGGGGATTGGGGA
>JAEEGK010009150.1_pt1 | contig 23205 bp, 16 predicted proteins | sample 8958771 | NCBI WGS metagenome assembly JAEEGK01 (sample SAMN16246547, study PRJNA631951) | gut metagenome | biome: gut microbiome; feature: rumen; material: SC-attached | host: Bos | place: Iran: Karaj | collected 2018-10 | reverse complement strand
CCCTATGCCATGGTTGTTTTCGAACTCGATATCTCGGGATTCGAATATGCTTACAGAGTCATTGAACTCGACGAACACGGCAAAGAAGTTTATTCGCCCCAGCTTTTGGACATGTATGCCAAGGCGGTTACGGGACAGAGAGTATGGGGAGAAAAACCCGACAGGGAAATCAAATACAAAGCCAGAGTCGTTGACAGCGAATTCGACTGGGGAAATTTCAAACAGCCCGAAATTCCTTTCAACGATTTGATAATATACGAAATGCATGTCAGAGGTTTTACGATGGATAAAAGTTCCAAAGTAAAACACCCCGGAACATTCGACGGCATCATAGAAAAGATTCCGTACCTTAAGGAACTCGGAATAAACGCTGTGGAACTGATGCCGATTTTCGAATTCGACGAACTTGAAGCCGAGCGTTTTGTCGACGGAAAACAGGTTCTTAATTACTGGGGATACAATACGGTCAGTTTCTTTGCGCCCAACACGAGTTACGCTTCGATCGAAGAGCACAACAAAGAGGGCGAGGAATTTAAAAAACTCGTAAAGACATTAAACGAAAACGGCATCGAGGTAATTCTCGACGTGGTGTTCAATCATACATCCGAAGGCAACGAGGACGGACCTACATATTCGTTCAAAGGATACGACAAAGACATTTATTACATGCTGACACCCGACGGACATTTCTTTAATTTCTCGGGATGCGGAAATACGATGAACTGCAATCACCCGATTGTAAGAAACATGATTTTAAACTGTCTCAGATACTGGGTGACCGAATACAGGGTGGACGGCTTCAGATTCGATCTTGCCGCAATCCTCGGACGTGCCGCCGACGGCGCTCCCATGAGTGCGCCCCCTCTTCTTGAAGTGCTTGCGTTCGATCCCGTTTTGGGCAAAACAAAACTCATCGCCGAAGCATGGGATGCGGGCGGACTTTATCAGGTCGGAACTTTCCCTTCGTGGAAAAGATGGGCCGAATGGAACGGAAGATACAGGGACGACATCAGAAGATTTTTGAAATCCGACGCCGGTATGGCCGATGCCGCCATAAGAAGAATAACGGGATCGCTTGACATATACGATCCGAAAGCAAGAGGACAGAGTGCCTCCGTTAACTTTATTACGTGCCATGACGGCTTTACACTTCATGATTTATATGCTTATAATTATAAGCATAATGAAAAGAACGGTTGGAACAATACCGACGGTTCCGATGACAATTACAGCTGGAACTGCGGTTTCGAGGGAGACACCCAGGATCCCGAAATAAAAAAATTACGAAACCGAATGCGTGAAAACGCTGTTTTCACCCTGATGGTAAGCCGGGGTATTCCAATGCTTCTCGCCGGGGATGAATTCGGCAATTCGCAGTACGGAAACAACAATGCGTATTGTCAGGACAATAAGATTTCCTGGCTGAACTGGGACCGTTTGCCCACGCATCGTCACCAGTACAATTTTATAAAAAATTGCATCGAATACAGAAACAACCATCCGGTAATCCGAGGCCGTACCACGCAGGCCAAATGCGGTCTGCCCGACTGCTCGATTCACAATTCCGTTCCGTGGTGCGATTATACGGATAACGAAACCAGAATGATCGGAATAATGTTTGCGGGTTACGACGAAGTCAAAAAGAAGGATGACATCGTTTTGATACTCATGAACATGCACTGGGAAGAAAAGCATTTCGAAATGCCGGTTTTGCCCGACGGATATTCATGGAAACTTGAAATGAGTACCGGAGAGGAAAGCAGATTCGATCAGGCTCACGGCGCCGATTTGACCGGACGAAGCATCATGGCTTTTACCGGAATCGGGACGAAGCAAAAGAGCGCAGCAAAATCAAAAAAATAATGCCGTGATTATCGGCAAAATATATACTCAGGAAGGAAGATACTCAAATGGAAAAGAAAAATTATTATATTACGACGGCGATAGCCTATACTTCGGGCAAGCCGCATATAGGAAACAGTTATGAAATCGTGCTTGCAGACTGTATCGCAAGATTCAAAAGAAAACAGGGTTTTGATGTTTTCTTCCAGACCGGTACGGATGAGCACGGTCAGAAAATCGAATTAAAGGCCGAGGAAGCGAAAGTTACTCCCAAGCAGTTTGTCGACACCGTTGCGGGAGAAATCAAATCCATCTGCAACTGCCTTAACATTTCTTATGACAAATTCATCAGAACCACCGATGATTATCATGAGAAACAGGTTCAGAAAATGTTCAAAAAATTCTATGAACAGGGTGATATTTACAAAGGAGCATACGAAGGTCTCTACTGTACTCCCTGCGAATCTTTCTGGACACAGGCACAGCTTGTCGACGGCAAATGCCCCGACTGCGGCAGAGAAGTAAAGCCTGCCAAGGAAGAAGCATATTTCTTTAAAATGAGCAAATATGCCGACAGACTTATCGAGCATATCAACACACATCCCGAATTCATACAGCCCGTTTCGAGAAAGAACGAAATGATGAACAATTTCCTTCTTCCCGGACTTCAGGATCTCTGCGTATCGAGAACATCTTTCAAATGGGGTATTCCCGTTGATTTCGACGACAAGCATGTCGTATACGTATGGCTTGACGCGCTTTCAAACTATATTACCGGAATCGGATACGATGCGGACGGAAACAGCAGCGAGCAGTACAAAAAATTCTGGCCGGCAGACCTTCACTTAATCGGAAAGGATATCGTAAGATTCCATACGATTTACTGGCCAATTTTCCTTATGGCGCTCGGCGAGCCCCTGCCAAAGCAGGTGTTCGGACATCCCTGGCTTCTTGCCGGAGACGGAAAGATGAGCAAATCCAGAGGAAACGTTATTTATGCGGACGACCTTGCTGCGTTCTTCGGAGTGGATGCGGTTCGTTATTTCATGATTCATGAGATGCCTTACGAAAACGACGGCGCAATCACATGGGAATTGATGACGGAGAGAGTAAACGCAGATCTTGCAAACATTCTCGGAAACCTCGTCAACAGAACGATCTCCATGAGCAACAAATATTTCGACGGTATCGTTGAGAACAAGGGCATATCGGAAGCCGTAGACGAAGACCTTAAAAAAGTTGCGGTCGAAACACATAAAAAAGTATTCGAAAAGATGGAAGAACTCAGGGCGGCAGATGCCATTACCGAGATATTCGCTCTTTTCAAAAGATGCAACAAATATATCGATGAAACGGAACCCTGGGTTCTTGCAAAAGACGAAGCAAAGAAAGACAGACTCGCGACGGTTCTTTACAACCTTACGGAAAGCATTACCATCGGCGCCAGCCTTCTTTGGCCCTATCTTCCCGAAACATCGGAAAAGATTGTTGCTCAGCTTAATACTTCAATCAGGGATTACGACAGACTCGGAGAATTCGGTTTGTACGAAAACAATACAAAGGTTACGGATAAGCCCGAGATTCTTTTTGCCCGCATGGACATAAACGACGTTTATGCCGAGGCTGCCAGAATCGCTGCAATCCAAAAAGCCGAAGCAGGCGTAACCGAAGACGGCAATAAGGATGAAAAAGAAATAGAACTTGTTGAAAAAGATCAGATCGAATACGACGATTTTGCCAAAATGCAGTTTGCCGTAGGAGAGATAATCAAATGCGAAGAAGTTCCCAAATCAAAGAAGCTTCTTTGCTCACAGGTTAAAATAGGCAACAAAACAAAGCAGATCGTATCAGGCATCAAGCAGTATTACAAACCCGAAGAAATGGTCGGAAAGAAAGTAATGGTTCTTGTTAACTTAAAGCCGGCTACTTTGGCAGGTGTCGTTTCCGAAGGAATGCTTCTTTGTGCGGAAGACGAAAACGGTGCGCTTGCACTTGTAACACCTGAGAAGGATATGCCTTCCGGAGCTGAGATCTGCTGATAAAGAGGCGTCATAAAGTGAACGAACGTTATGTAGTTGAGAGCGCCACAAAGGACGAATGGGAAGATGCCATGGCCTTAGCGTGGAGAAGTTTTAAAAAATTTGTCGCAGATGATTATACCGATGTCGGAGTAAAGGAATTCTATGACTTTATTTCCGACAACGGTATCTACAAGATGTTTCTGATTGGGGAATACAGACTGTGGGTAGCCAAACTCGAAGGAGAGATAGTAGGTATGATCTCGGTAAGAGCCAGGAGACACATATCCCTTCTTTTTGTCGATGCCAAACATCAGCGCATGGGTATCGGGAGGGATTTGGTTTACACGGCTGCGGAATACATGAACGAAAACGGCGAGAAATTCGCCACGGTTAATGCTTCTCCCTACGGTGTACCGTTTTATCATGCCATAGGGTTTAAGGATACAAGGGAAGAGTATGTGGACTCGGGTATGAGGATCACTCCGATGAGATGGGATTTCGGATAAACAAAAAAGGGGTTACCGGATGGAGTACATCAGCAGCAAAAATATCTTTCTTCTTTTGAGAGATACTCTCAAACTTATCGACAGAAGACCTATGGACCACGGTTCAAGAGTAGGTTATCTGGTCGTGAAAATGCTTGAATGCAAGGGCGGATACGAACAGTATGAGCTGGCGGATTTTCTTATGCTTGCCACTCTTCACGATATCGGCGCGTATAAGACCGACAGAATGGGCGACAGACTCAATTACGAATTCAAAGAGCCCATGCCCCATTCGGTCTACGGATTTCTTTTCTTAAAAAACATCACCCCGCTTGAAGGAATGGCGAGGATGCTTTTATATCATCGTGTACCATGTACACAGATCCCCAAGGATAATTTTGAATACTCTTTTGAAACTGAAATACTTTCGATCGCGGAAGCGGCGGAGGTTTATCATCTTGCGCTTCAGGACGGATTCGATCATAAAATGTTCAGACGTCAGGAAGGCACTTTTTATTCCGGGCGGGCACTTGATCTTTTAGACGAAGCGGTTGCAAAGTATGATGTATTTTCACATCTTGCGGATGAGTCTTATCAGAAAGAACTTGATGAACTGCTCGAATACATGATCTATACCAATGAAGACAAGACAAAATTTATTCAGACCCTTATGTTCTGTATAGGATTAAGAAGCGACCTGGCTCTTGTCGATGCGGTATCGAGTGTGTGCATCGCAAGACAGCTTGCGGCAAAACTGGATCTGAAACCCGAGAATGCCGAAAAGCTTTACTATGCTACCCTCATCCACGATATCGGAATGCTTTCGGTACCGGCCAAGATCATCGAAGCTCCCAGAAAACTCACCAAAGAAGAAACGGCCGTTATGAGAACGCATGTTGAAAGGGAGGAGAAGATCCTTTTGAACAGAATGGATCCCGAAGTGGTTGCGATCGCAGCCGCACATCACGAAAGACTTGACGGTTCCGGATATCCTAAAGGACTTAAGGAAAACCAGATGAGCAGGGAACAGAACATTCTTCAGGTTGCCGACGTGGTAACCGCTCTTACCAATGAAAGAAGTTATCGAAAGCAGTACGAGAAGGATGAGATCATCGGGATCCTGCGTGAAGAAGTCAATAAAGGGAAACTTAACGGTAAAATAGTTGATATATTGTGCGGCTCTTTTGACGAAATACTTTCACAGAGCAAAAAAGAAGCCGAAAACGCACTTAATGTGTATAAAAACCTTAAAATTAAGTATAAATCCACAATAGTGTAAAGTTTGCACAAATTTGATGTCTAAAATCATACAAATTAACCCCCGTTAACAGGGCAAATGGCAATATTTACAAGGAAAGGCCAAAAGTTTGTGTAAATGTGGTATGGTATTTTAAGGTCTTTGCCTATAAAATAGTTGCAACGGGTTAAAACCTAATAAAAATTCACAATATAAGAACATAATGTAGGAGGAAAATTTAATGGCAGGATTATCTTTAAAGAATATCTGCAAAGTTTATCCTAACGGATTCGAAGCTGTAAAAGATTTCAACCTTGAAATCGCAGATCAGGAATTCGTTATCTTCGTAGGACCTTCAGGTTGTGGTAAATCTACAACACTCCGTATGATCGCCGGATTGGAAGACATCTCTTCAGGTGAACTTCGTATCGGTGACAGACTCGTTAACGATGTTGAACCCAAGGACAGAGATATCGCGATGGTATTCCAGAACTACGCTCTGTATCCTCATATGACAGTTCAGGAGAACATGGCTTTCGGTCTTAAGTTAAGACATGTTCCCAAGGACGAGATCGACAAGATGGTTAAGGAAGCAGCTAAGATCCTTGATCTTACTCCCCTCCTTGACAGAAAGCCCAAGGCTCTTTCCGGTGGACAGAGACAGCGTGTTGCAATGGGACGTGCTATCGTTCGTAACCCTAAGGTATTCCTTATGGACGAGCCTCTTTCCAACCTCGATGCTAAACTTCGTGTACAGATGAGAATTGAGATCGCTAAGCTTCACCAGAGACTTGGTACAACTATCATCTACGTTACACATGACCAGACAGAAGCTATGACACTTGGTACAAGAATCGTCGTTATGAAGGACGGTGTCATCCAGCAGGTTGATACACCTCAGAACCTTTACGACAAGCCTCAGAACCTCTTCGTTGCAGGCTTCATGGGATCACCTCAGATGAACTTCCTTGATGCTATCGTAGAAGTACAGGGCGAGACAGCTTACCTTAACGTAGCCGGTCATTCAATTCCTCTTCCTCCCGCTAAGTCAAAGAAACTTATCGAGGGCGGCTATGACGGAAGAAGCGTAACATTCGGTATCAGACCTGAAGACGTTTACGATTCAGAAATGTATGTAGAAACATCTCCTATGAGTGTATTCGAATCCCAGATCAAGGTTTACGAATTACTTGGTGCAGAAGTATTCTTATACTTCGATCTCGAGATGTTCCCTATGACAGCAAGAGTAGATCCCAGAACAACAGCAAGACCCGGCGATACAATCAAGTTCGCTCTTGACGTTGAGAAGATCCACGTATTCGACAAGGAAACAGAACTTGTTATCACAAACTAGTATTAAAGGTGGTATCCACCATAAAAAGGAAGTGCGAAAGCACTTCCTTTTCTTATGCATTTTAGAAAAAATCCTTTCCTATATAATGGCTGCAATGCATAAAAGTGCCAAAAACCCTTAAAATTAGGGCAAAAATTTGACAACGGACTAACAATGTGTGAAAATATATAGAGTGTGTCATGAGGGGTGACGGTATGGATATTTCCAAAAAGTTAAAAGACGTAAGAGAGAGCAAGGGTTTGTCGCTTGAAGAACTCGCAGAAAAATGTGAGAGAGACCTTGACCTTATCAAAGGCTGGGAAGACGGCAGTGTTGTACCTTCGGCTTCGGATCTTATCGGATTGTCCAAAGTATACGAGATGACAATGGACGAGATGATTTACAATGATGCTGAAGCGCCTGAATACAACGCCGAAAGCGGAACCTATCAGAACATATCTTCAAAGACCGGCAAAGCAAAAAAGACAGGTAACAAAGGCCGGGGATTTACAAAGGGAGAAAAAATAACACTTCTTATATTCCCCGTTCTCTGTTTCATAGTTTTTCTTGTTCTTGGTTTCGCCATGGGTCTCTGGCATCCGGGCTGGATAGTGTTTATCATTATCCCTATCTATTATATTCTCATTTTTGTACTGAGACATATCGGAGATGATGCCGAAGAAGCCGTGGAAGAATTTATCGATGAAAACAAATAATCTATAAGGAGATATATAAAATGATAGACTTATTCGAGGGCGGAGCTTATCTCGTAAACGGCAGTAAGCTCGTAAAAGATTCTCCCGAAGCATTAAGTGAAGTTAAGAGCCTCACTGGTAAAGATGTTTCCAAGGAAGAAGCAAAAAAAGGAACGATTGCTTATGATATTTTGAAGAAGCACAACACTTCCGATAATATGGATAAGCTCAAAATAAGATTTGACAAACTTACATCCCACGATATCACATTCGTGGGTATTATTCAGACCGCAAGAGCTTCGGGACTTGAAAAATTCCCCATGCCTTACGTTCTTACAAACTGTCACAACTCACTTTGTGCGGTAGGCGGTACCATCAACGAAGATGACCACATGTTTGGTCTTACATGTGCAAAGAAATACGGCGGAGTTTATGTACCCCCTCATCAGGCAGTTATCCATCAGTTCGCAAGAGAAATGCTCGCAGGCTGCGGACGCATGATCCTTGGTTCCGACTCACATACACGTTACGGTGCACTCGGAACAATGGCAATGGGTGAAGGCGGACCCGAACTTGTTAAGCAGCTCCTAAATCAGACATATGATATCAATATGCCCGGAGTTGTAGGTGTTTATCTTGAAGGTGCTCCCGTTAAGGGCGTAGGTCCTCAGGACGTTGCACTTGCGATCATCGGCGCTGTATTCGGAAACGGATATGTTAAGAATAAAGTAATGGAATTCGTCGGACCCGGCGTATCAAGCCTTACTCCCGATTTCAGGATCGGTATCGACGTAATGACAACAGAAACAACCTGTCTTTCTTCGATCTGGAGAACAGACGATCAGGTTAAGGAATTCTTTGAGATCCATAACCGCCCTGAAGATTACGCAGAGCTCAATCCTGCTGATGTTGCATACTATGACGGAATCATCAAGATCGATCTTTCAACGATCAAACCCATGATAGCAATGCCTTTCCATCCCAGCAACACATACACGATCGAAGAGTTGAACGCTAACCTTCTCGATATCCTTGATGATGTTGAAAAGAAGGCACTTGTTTCACTCGACGGTGCTGTTGAATATTCGTTAAAGGATAAGGTAAAAGACGGCAAGTTCGTTGTAGAACAGGGTATCATCGCAGGCTGTGCCGGCGGCGGATTTGAAAATATCTGTGCCGCAGCAGACATCCTCGACGGAAAATATATCGGAAACGGCGCATTCACATTAAGCGTTTATCCCGCTTCAATGCCCGTATATATGGAGATCATCAAAAACGGCTGTGCCGCTAAGATCATGCAGACAGGTGCTGTACTCAAAACTGCATTCTGCGGTCCCTGCTTCGGTGCAGGCGATACACCCGCAAACAATGCGTTCAGTATCCGTCATTCAACAAGAAACTTCCCCAACAGAGAAGGTTCCAAACTTCAGAACGGCCAGATCTCATCGGTTGCACTTATGGATGCACGTTCTATCGCAGCTACAGCTGCAAATCACGGCGTTCTTACAGCTGCTACTGAGTTTACCGGTGATTTCAACAAGTATAAATACTTCTTTGACAAAGAGATCTACGCTAACCGCGTATTTGATTCAAAGGGCGTGGCAGATCCCAGCCAGGAGATCCAGTTCGGCCCCAATATCAAGGACTGGCCCAAGATGTCCGCATTGCCTGAAAATCTGCTCTTAAAGGTTGTATCAGAGATCCACGATCCCGTTACCACTACAGACGAGCTCATTCCTTCCGGTGAAACATCTTCATACCGTTCAAATCCTCTCGGACTTGCAGAATTTGCGCTTTCCAGAAAGGATCCCGAGTATGTAGGCCGTGCAAAAGCCGTTCAGGTCGCTCAGAAGGCTCTTGAAGCCGGAGAATGTGCCGGCAAGGCTGTCCCCGAAGTAGGCGAAGTAATGGGTGTTGTTAAGAAGACATTCCCCAATGTAGAGCATGACAACCTCGGTGTAGGTTCCACGATCTTCGCTGTTAAGCCCGGAGACGGCTCAGCCAGAGAACAGGCTGCAAGCTGCCAGAAGGTACTCGGCGGATGGGCAAACATCGCCAACGAATATGCTACAAAGCGTTATCGTTCCAACCTTATCAACTGGGGTATGCTTCCATTCCTTATTGAAAAGGGAGATCTGCCCTTCAAGAACCTTGATTACATCTTCCTTCCCGGTATCAAACAGGCCGTGATCGACAAAAAAGAGAACATCGAGGCCTATGTTGTAAAGGACGGAGAATTGAAGAAGTTCGAGATGAAGATCGGCGAGCTTACGGATGAGGAAAGACAGATCATCTTAAAAGGCTGCCTTATCAATTACAACAGAGTATAAAATCGCTGAAACGCCCTATTTCAGGGCGTTTCTTTTGCTTCTGAAAAAGAGTTAAAAAGGGGCGTTTTTTATGTCAAATATAAATGTTTTTAGTTCGTGCACATTTATTTATAGTTGATGATAAACCCCTTTTTTTTATTTTTATATGTGGTATATTTAATACAACAAAAGGAACAAAACAGTTTACCTTTTAAATCGAAAGTTTTAAGATTGCTGGTAAAGTTGAATTTTGATCCTGAAGTTTAAAATTTGATTTTCTTGTTTTCTTAAGTAAAATGAAAATGTGACGGTTTTTGTTAATTCTGTGACAAGAAAATTGAAGGTTAAGCGGACGGATTGATCGGATGCCGAAGCAGGAATTTTAAACTAGTAGATTTAGAGGAAGGGCGAATCAAGATCGAAAGATATTCGCCGAATGCTGGAATCGACATTAGTCGAGATCGGTGCATAGATCGATGAGGTGTCGAAATGAATTTAGAAGAGTTGAAATAGGAAACGGTGGTAAAAGCAGAAAGGCTTTTGGTACGGTTTCCTTTTTCATTATGTGTAAAGAATGGCGGCTTCGGCTGCTTTTTTTATTGGAATGCCGGGCGAGGGCCGATTTTTAAAATAATATTTATAGTTTTCCCGTAAAGTTGTATAATTAAGGGGATGTGTGAAAAAAAGCCCCCAAGGGACGGAATGGAGATTTTGACATGAATATAGTCGTACTTGCCGGAGGAAACTCAACCGAAAGAGATGTGTCACTGGTTTCCGGAAAATGCGTATATGAGGCACTTAAATCAAAAGGCCATAATGTTGTGCTTTTGGATGTTTATCTCGGTATTAAGGATGTTGATATCGCAAATATCTTCGAGGATAAGAGAAACTGGGCAGAGGGAATAGAAAAGGTCAAAGAGGACAATCCCGATGCAGATTATATAAAGAAGCTTAAAGGCGACGAGAAGGATTTCTTCGGTGCAAATGTTAAAGAGATCTGCGCTATGGCGGATATCGTGTTCTTAGCCCTTCACGGGGCCAACGGAGAGGACGGAAGGATCCAGGCATCACTTGACCTTATGCAGGTTAAATACACCGGTACGGACTATTTAAGCAGCGCCATCTGCATGGATAAGTCCATGACCAAGGATTTCTTTATCATGAAGGGTGTAAATACACCGAAGTCCTATACGATACATAGTGAAAGCGAAGCGGATGAAGGCTTTAAAGCTATCGGTCTGCCGATGGTCGTAAAGGCTCCGAACGGCGGATCGAGCGTAGGCGTATTTATCTGCCACGAAGAAGCCGAGGCAAGGAAAGCCGTCAGCGAATGCTTCAAACTTGACAACCATGTTCTTCTTGAACAGTTTATAGACGGTAGAGAATTCACATGCGGTATTCTCGAAGGAAAAGCTCTTCCGATCGTAGAGATCGAACCCGTAAAGGGATTTTACGATTACAAAAACAAGTACCAGGCAGGCAGCACGATCGAGACCTGTCCGGCAAAACTTTCCGATGAGATCACAAATAGGATCCAGAAGAATGCCGAGAGAGCATTCGAAGCTTTGCATCTTAAAACTTATGCCAGAATAGATTTTCTTCTTGATAAAAATGAGAATGATTTCTGTCTTGAGGCGAACACTCTGCCGGGTATGACACCGACCTCGCTACTTCCTCAGGAAGCCAAGGCGATCGGCATAGATTACCCCGAATTATGTGAGAAAATCATTGAGATTTCACTCAAAAAGTACGAAAAGTAATATTAAATCCAGATTTAACAAAACGGTAAAATGCTCTAATTCTAAGCATTCAGCTTTTATACAATGAAAGGTTTACGAAATGAAGATACTTACGGTCGAAAATATAGTAAATGCCCTTCAGGCGACCCTCGTTAACGGTGAAGAATTTAAAGAAAAGGCTCTCGAGGGAGCAGCGATCGACTCGAGAAAGGTCGAAAAGGACAATCTGTTTTTTGCCATCAAGGGTGACAAAGTTGACGGTCATGACTTTATAAAGGCGGCGTTTGACAACGGAGCCGGAGCTGTCATTTGTGAAAGAGTACCCGAAGGCGAAGAAGGGATCTGCATCGTAGTCGAAGATACGGTTGAGGCATTAAAGAAACTTGCGGCTTACTACAGAGAACAGCTCGGCATAAAAGTTGTCGGCGTGACAGGTTCGATCGGAAAGACCACGACCAAGGAGTTCATCGCCACGGTCCTGTCTCAGAAATACAATGTCTTCAGAACGGAGAAGAACCAGAACAATCTCATCGGTCTTCCACTTTCCATTTTAAATATAAAAGAAAACAACGAGGTGGCTGTCCTCGAGATGGGTATAAGCGAATTCGGCGAGATGACCAGATTGTCAGAGATAGCCAAACCCGATATCTGCGTTATCACAAATATAAGCGCATGCCATCTTGAGACTCTCGGATCTCTTGACGGAGTATTCAAGGCCAAGACCGAGATCTTCGAGCATATGAACCCCGAAGGAAGCGTATGCGTATGCGGCGATGACGAAAGACTTGCCGGCATTAACGAAGTTAAGGGCAAAAAGCCCGTTACATTCGGTTTTGACGAAAAGAACGAAGTTCATCCCACAAAGATCGTCAACAGAGGTCTCTGGGGAAGCGAATGTACGATCGAAAACGGCGACGGTATCTTTAACATAAGCGTACCCCTTGCCGGAAAGCATATGATCATGGATGCACTTGCAGCCATAAGCGTTGCAAAGATCCTCGATGTATCCGCAGAGCAGGTAAGTTTTGGCATATCATGCGTAAAGGCACTTGCCGGCAGAAACAATATCATCCAGAAAAACAGCATCACGATCCTTGATGACTGCTATAACGCAAGCCCCGAGTCCATGAAATCGGCTCTCGATCTTCTGACCGAGGCCATCACGCCCACGGTTGCGATCCTCGGAGATATGTTCGAGCAGGGCGAGAATGAAGACAAGAGCCATGAGGAAGTCGGAGCCTATGCGGTAGAAAAGAACATAAATACGATCGTCTGTGTCGGACCTCTTTCCAAAAAGATGTACGATAAGGCCCAGACCGAGGCTTCCGTAAAAGAAGATGTGGAAGTTCTCTATTTTGCGACAGTCGACGAAGCGATCGAGAACTTGGGTAAATTTATAAAGAAAGACGATACGGTCCTTATCAAGGCTTCGAACGGAATGAAGTTCAACAGGATCCTTGAAGCCGTAATGGACGAAAAGAACCAGTTTGAAAAAAGAGAGGAAAGACTCTTTAAGAAACCGAACGTGGTAAATGCCAATCTCGACGAACTGATGAGCGAGATAAAGAATGTCGGTGCAAAGAAAGAAGATGAGTCTGCTGTAACCGAGGCAGCTGCCGCAACAGGCACGGTAACCGAAGGCACTCAGGCAAAAGCAGAAAAGAGTGCCGACCAGAAAGAAAAAGAAGCGGCCAGAAAACAGCTCTTTATCATCATCGGAGCCATAGCAGCCGTGATCCTTATCGGACTTATCGTATTCGGTATCATAAGACACAACAATTATAAAGATGCCACTCAGGGAGTGGTCGTATTCCTTACGGGATCAAATTACGAGACCAAGGGCATCATCGAAGACGGTATCATCGCTTCCACGGACGACAGTATGGTCTGGAGAAACGATAACGAGAACGTTCCTCTCGGATTTGACGGAAAGAATTTCTTCTTCGCAACACCCGACGGCGGAAACTTCGAACTCTTTGTATGCGATAAGAACGGAAAGAACAAAAAGTCGATCGCCAAGACAGTAAGAAGATACGACATATTAAAGAAAGACAATGTAATCTTCAATTCGGGCAACGCTCTTTATACATATAATGCTAAGAAGGACGAGACAAATCTCGTTGCCGAAGAAGTTCTTAAATACACCCTGAACGAAAAGAAGACGGAAGTCGTTTACTATACATTCTCGGGCGGTTTGTACTATATGAAGATAGGAAACCCCGAATCGCTCATCCTTCTTGACGAGAATGTCAATTCGCTCGAATATGCGGATTCCGACCTTAATAACATCTTTTATTACAAACTCGACGGATTTTACGTATGCAAGAGAGGAAAAGAGAATATCCTTCTTTCGGCCGATGCAAAGAATCTTTATTTCGCCGAGAACGAAAAGAAGACAAAAGTTTATTACAACGATGCCGATCTAAAACTTTATTTCTTTAATGCAAAGGATTCGGAAGCCGTTAAGGTTACCGACGAAGGAAAATATGTATTCGGAAAAGATTTCGGATATGCAACGCTTATGACTTCAAACAGCGCAGGCGAATGGAAGCTTGTAAGAGACGGTAAGGAATACGAGTTAAAAGACTTTACACCCGGCGGATCGATGCAGGTAGTCGGTGCGGATGAAAAGAAGGTTTATTTCGTAAGCAAGGATGCACGTACCAATGTCGCAAATCTTTATACGGCTTCGGATAAAGGATTCTCAAAGAAAAAGAAAGTCGAGCTTGAAAGCTCCAATGTTTCAGGTGTCGAATACATAGGAGAAGGAAAGATCTTTGTAGACAAAGCAGACGGCAGCGGAAACAACGATCTTTACGAAAAGGAAACACTTGTTGCAAGAAATGTTGAACCCGGAAGTTTAAAGAAGACCGAGTTCGGAAAATATTTTGTATTTGCATATCAGGTATCCGATGCGGACGGATTCTATAAGATCGTTCTTTATAACGGATCAACGATCAAGGAGATTGGAAGCAGTGTGGATAAAGATGCGATCGCTTTAAGCAAAAAACTCGTTTACTTCAGAACAAAGGGCGATACGATGTTCGATATCAAATACTACAACGGAAACAAGGTTAAATCTTACAAAGAGAATGTGACCGAGTTCAGATATATCCAGTACTGATTGACACGAAGGAAAACGGGATGATCATCAAAAACGGAAGGATAATAGATCCTGCAAACAAAATCGATTTTATCGGCGATATCAGAGTTGAAGACGGGATAATAACATCCGTTACAAAGAGAAGTGATATGTACGATAAATGGGACATATCGAAAAAGAGACTCGATCCTGCCACGGATGAATACGGCGAGGATATCATAGACGCAACAGGTTATGTTGTAATGCCCGGATTCATAGATGTTCATTCTCATTTCAGAGATCCCGGATTTGAATATAAGGAAGATATCCTTACAGGTGCAAAAGCTGCGGCAGCAGGCGGATATACGACGGTTGTTCTGATGTGTAACACAAAGCCTGTCGTAGACAATCCCGAAACTCTTGATTACGTATTAAACAAAGGTAAAGATGCGGATATAAAAGTCGAATCCTGCTCAAGCGTGACTTACGGACTTAAGGGTGAAGCGTTAACCGATTTCGATGAGATGGTAAAGCACGGTGCTGTCGGATTTACCGATGACGGGATCCCCCTTATGGATGAGAGCATCTTAAGAGAAGCTTTTAAGAAAGCAAAAGACCTTACGGTAAGCCTTCACGAAGAAGATAAGAATCTTATTAAGAATAACGGCATTAATCACGGAAAAGCATCTGAACATTACGAAGTGTACGGATCACCGAGAGAGGCTGAGATAAGTCTTATAGGCAGGGATCTTAAGATCGCACTCGAAGAAAACGGAATGATCGATGTTCAGCATATCTCGAGCAAAGAAGGTGTTGGTCTTGTAAGAGAAGCACTTAAGAAAGATATGCTTAACCAGGGTGTCAAAGAAGATCTTTTAAAAGAGAATCATGAAAAGGTCTTTGCTGAAAACCCTGAGTTAACAAGACATATTCACGCGGAAGCGACTCCACAGCATTTCTCGCTTACCGAAGATGCGCTTATTAAAAAAGGAACGCTTGCAAAACTCAATCCTCCTTTCAGAGAGGAAGAAGACCGGCAGGCGATAATCAAAGGTTTAAAGGACGGTACGATAGACCTTATCGCGACCGACCATGCTCCTCATTCAAAAGAAGAAAAAGAAAAGAGCATTACCGAAGCACCGAGCGGAATGATCGGACTCGAGACGGCATTTGCGCTTGCGATAACACATCTTGTTAACGAAGCGGGAATGGATATTTCCGATGTGGTAAAAAAGATCACCATAAATCCTGCAAAGCTTTATCATTTTGACAGGGGTACGCTCACTAAAGGAAAGGCTGCCGACATCACGATAGCCGATATTAAGGAAGAATGGATCGTGAGCGAAGAAGATTTCAGATCGAAATCATCCAATTCACCCTTCATCGGAGAAAAGCTTACGGGCAGAGTGAAGATAACGATCTGCGACGGTGAGATCGTATACAAAAATATATAATTTTTCGGAGGAAAAATGTTTTACAGGAATGTCGATGAGGGAAAGGTCATTTCCCAGGAAGAGATCTCTGACGGGATCTTCAGCTTATGGATCAAAAACAACGGTGCAAAAGAAGCATCATGCGGACAGTTTGTCGGAGTTTATCCCAAGGATAAGTCCACACTTCTTATGCGTCCTATCAGTATCTGCGAAACAAACAAAGAAGACGGAACCATGCGTCTTGTGTACAGAGTAGCGGGAAAGGGTACAAAAGAATTTTCTTCATTAAAGAAGGATGACACCGTTAAGGTTCTTGCTAACCTCGGTAACGGTTTCCCTGTTGATGAAGTAAAAGGAAAATGCATCGTCCTTATGGGCGGGGGTATCGGAATACCTCCCATGCTCGGCACAGCCAAAGCTTTAGAGGGCGAAGACGTACATGCATATCTCGGATACAGAAATAACGATACTTTCCTTTCGGATGAATTCTTAAAATATTCGAAGGTTTATCTTGCGAGTGAAGACGGAAGCGTCGGGGTAAAAGGAAATGTTCTTGATGCTTTAAGAGCGAGCGTTAACGTTAAGCCCGATGTCATCATGGCCTGCGGACCGATGCCCATGCTTCGTGCGATAAAGAAATATGCAGAAGAAAATAATATAAAGGCATATATCTCACTTGAAGAGAGAATGGCCTGCGGTGTAGGCGCGTGCCTCGGATGCGTTTGCAAGACCGTTAAAAAGGACGATCATTCACATGTAAACAACACAAGGATCTGTACCGAAGGTCCCGTATTTGACGCAGCGGAGGTGGATATCTGATGAATACTAAAGTTACCATAGCAGGCGTAGAATTCAAAAATCCCGTAATGAGTGCGTCAGGTACTTTCGGTTCGGGAATGGAATATGCGAGCCTTGTTGATCTTAATAAACTCGGAGCGGTTGTTACAAAGGGTGTAAGCAACATACCCTGGGAAGGAAATCCCACACCCCGTGTTGCGGAAGTTTACGGCGGAATGCTCAATGCCATCGGTCTTCAGAATCCGGGCGTTGATGTGTTTATAGAAAGAGACCTTGCATTTCTTTCAAAATACGATACGAACGTTATCGTTAATGTCTGCGGAAAATCTGTCGAAGATTATCTGGAGGCGGTCGAGAGATTAAACGATACGAATGCGGATATGTTTGAGATCAACGTATCCTGCCCCAATGTAAAAGAAGGTGCTATCGCATTCGGTCAGAAAGCGGATGCACTCTTTAACATAACGGATAAGATCAAAAAAGTATCAAAGAAACCGATAATCATGAAATTAAGTCCCAATGTCACGGACATCACCGAGATGGCAAAGGCGGCTGAGGCAGCAGGATCCGATGCGATCTCGCTCATCAATACGATCACCGGTATGAAGATAGATATCGAAAGAAGAAAATTCGTTCTTGCGAACAAAACCGGCGGAATGTCGGGACCCGCGATCAAACCCGTAGCGGTAAGAATGGTTTACCAGTGTGCAAATGCGGTAAAAATACCGATAATAGGTATGGGAGGGATAATGACCGGCGAGGATGCGGTCGAATTCCTTATGGCAGGTGCCACAGCGGTTGCGGTAGGTGCAGCCAACTTTATCAATCCAAGTGCTATGATCGATGTTATCGGGGGAATAGAAAACTATATGCGTACACACAATGTGTCGGATATTAACGAGATCATCGGTTGCGTGTAAAAATCATTATTGGGGAGCAGCAATATGGCAATCAACAAAACTATTAAGGAAAAAGCATACGCCAAGGTTAATCTCGGACTTGATGTGTTAAGAAAGAGAGAAGACGGTTATCATGAAGTTAAGATGATAATGCAGACGATCGGCTTATGCGATGAATTGATCATTTCCACTTCGGCGGAGACTAAAGGGGTTAACCTTATCGCCGATGTAGACAATCTCCCGTTGGACGGCACAAACCTTATCGTTAAGGCCGCCAACATCATGATGGAAAAATACAATATCAAACAGGGCATAGATGTAAAGCTCATTAAAAACATTCCCATGGCAGCAGGCCTTGCGGGCGGAAGCTCGGATGCGGCAGCCACACTTCGCGGAATGAACAGACTCTTCGGTCTCGGACTTACCGAAGAAGAACTTTGCAAGATCGCATTAAAGATAGGTGCGGATGTTCCGTTCTGTGTTCACGGAGGAACATATCTTTCGGAAGGCATCGGCGAGAAACTTACCAAACTTCCCGATGTACCCCAGTGTACGGTGCTTGTTGCAAAGCCTAAGTTCGGAATATCCACAGGATATGTATATGCGAACCTTAATGTTGATAAGATTAAGAAACATCCCGATATGGATAAGGTTATCGAATGCGTGAACAACAAGGATATCAAAGGAATCGCTTCCAATATGGAAAATATCCTCGAGAACGTATCGATCAGGGATTACCCGTTCATTCAGGTCATAAAAGACATAATGCTTGATTTCGGAGCGATGAATTCGCTTATGAGCGGAAGCGGCCCGACGGTATTCGGACTCTTTGACAATAAAGCAAATGCGGAGAGGGCAGCAGTCGCATTAAGAGAACTCGACGATGTAGGCGACGTTATCGTTACATGCTTTGAGGATCTCAGCGGTGAGGAAGTAAGAAAGAAAGCCCAGATCACGGTTCGTTCTTCGATGGACGGAGAGGAACCCACGACCGAGGTCCACGACTGCGTGGCTGTCGAAAAGAGAGGAAAGATCAGCGTAACATATTACGAGAAAGATCCCGAAACGAAATCCGAGATCAAAAATGTCTTAACGATAAGCGACAGGAGACTTGATTACGCAAAGACCGGTGCAGCGAACACCGAGATGATAATCACTCCCGATGAAGCCACCACTCAGGTTTACAGCACGCCTTACGGTGATATAGATATCGACATCATCTGCCACGAATTCGTGCTTAACGAGATCGCAGACAGAATAATGGTCGAGCTCGATTATGACATCATGCAGGGCAATGCGAGCATGAACCACTGCAACATGAGGATCGAGATAGAATACAATATCTGATATATAGAAATAAGCAATAAAAAAATGACCGTTTTAAAACGGTCATTTTTGATTTACTTCTTAATAGGTGTTGCGCCCGTCTTCTCCTGAAGCTTTTCAACCATTCTCTTGAATGCGTTTTTCTTCTTCTGGGGTACGGGTTCGGTCTTTCCGTGTGCTGCCTTAACCGATACGATGTACATACCGCTTACGACTGCCTTGACTTCTTTCTTAACGGGGATGGAATCGAAGATCTTCTCATCTGCGATAAGAGTAACGATCTGAGGTCCGATCTTGGCTTTGACAACGGGCACTTTCATGAACTTTGACATCTTGGGTGCCTGGTCAACAACGACCTGAGGGAAGCCTGCATCTTTGAATCTGACTTTCTTCTTGTCGATGATGAGCATTGAAACGTTCTGTCTGTTCTCATCAAGGAACTTCTGCTGCTCGGCCTGTTTTTTATCGAGTCTCTTCCCCAAAAAGAAAAGAACGATGACTGCTATAAGTAAAACTCCCGTAATGGAAAGCATTACGATGGAGAATGTATTAAGTAAAAGTATATTGGGTACCATTTGCGTCCTCCTGAAAAATTGCTTTACTATTCTAACAAAAATAAGAAAAAATAGCAAGAATTCTCGTAAATTCAGTGTCTTGATTTATAAAATTCACTGTGTTATCATAGACGCGATACGTTTTTATATAAATATAGGAAACAGTACATGAGCGAAAGACAGTTCAATATAATATGCGGTCATTACGGATGCGGCAAAAGCAACTATTCCATAAACCTTGCCATGGAGATGGCAGCTGAGGGCAGGAAGGTCATGCTTGTGGATCTCGATCTCGTGAATCCCTACTTCCTTTCATCCGGTTACAAGGACATGCTTGAAGAAAACGGAATAAAGGTTATCGCTCCTTTGTTTGCCAATACAAATGTTGAAACTCCTGCCTTACCCGCAGATTTAAACCTGATATTTGAAACCGACATGGATGTGGTCATGGACTTAGGCGGTGACGATGCCGGAGCGGTAGTGCTCGGAAGATATGCTTCTCAGATTGCAGCCATTGATTACGAGATGACATACCTGGTCAACAAATACAGAAATCTGACTTCCACGGTGGACGATACGGTGGAAATCATCAAGGAGATAGAAGCTGCTTCAAGATGCAAAGCAACCAAGGTCATCAATAATTCGCATCTTAAATTTGAGACAACATTCAAGGTGATTGAGGAATCGGTTGAATACGCAAAGGGCGTTGCAAAAGAGCTCGGACTTCCTTTTATGGGAAGCACGATTCCCGATTTTCTTCTGGAAGACGAGGATGTAAAAAAGAGGGTCGAAACATCCGAAGAAATCTATTTCCCGGTAAAGATTTACGTTCGTGCACCCTGGGAATAAGTTTTAAACAACTTGTTTACATCTGATAAATTAAGGAATATTATATATATTTGAACATTTTATTCCGGCTATTATGAAAGAGAGGAAAATACAATGGCAAAAGTTACGATTAACGAAACTTTATGTAAAGGTTGCGGTCTTTGTGTCGATGCCTGTCCCAAGAATTTGTTGGAACTTGCAACAGACCATATCAATGCCAAAGGATATCATCCTTCGACTATGAAAGACCAGTCACAGTGCGTGGGATGCGCTTCATGCGCTATTATGTGCCCTGACGTGGCAATTACGGTAGAAAGATAGGAGGAAAATATAAATGGCAGAGAAAGTTTTAATGAAAGGTAACGAAGCACTTGCCGAAGCAGCTATCCAGTGCGGCTGCAGACATTACTTCGGTTATCCCATTACACCTCAGACAGAGGTAGCTGCATATATGTCCAAGAGACTTCCCAAAGAAGGCGGTACATTCCTTCAGGCTGAATCGGAAATTGCGGCAATCAATATGGTATTAGGAGCAACCAGTGCAGGTGTCAGAGCTATGACATCTTCATCTTCACCCGGAATTTCACTTAAATCGGAAGGTGTATCCTACATCGGAGGTTCAGACCTTCCCGCTCTTATTATAAATGTACAGAGAGGCGGCCCCGGACTCGGCGGTATTCAGCCTTCACAGTCAGACTACTGGCAGGCTACAAAAGCTTTGGGTCACGGCGACTTCCAGCTTTTCGTACTTGCACCTTCAACAATTCAGGAAATGGTAGACTTCGTATCACTTGCTTATGAAGTAGGCGAGAAATACAGAGTGCCCGCAATGATTCTTTCCGACGGTATGCTCGGACAGATGATGGAGCCCGTTGAGTTCCCCACAAAGAAGGACGAACCTGTCGCAGACAAACCCTGGGCTACAAACGGTCACCAGAACAAGAGAAAGAAAAATATCATCAATTCATTATACATTCAGCCCGAAGAGCTCGAGAATCTCATCAAAGAGAGATATGAGCGTTATGCAAAGATCAAAGAGAACGAGCAGAGAGCTGAAGAATTCATGTGCGACGATGCCGAGATCTTCGTAGTTGCATTCGGTGCAAGTTCACGTGTATCAAGAAGTGCTGTTATGCAGGCCAGAGCAGAGGGTATCAAGGCCGGTCTTATCCGTCCCATTACTCTTTGGCCTTTCCCTGACAAGACTATCGAGAAGAATGTAGACAAAGCCAAGAAGTTCCTTTGCGTCGAGATGAACATGGGACAGATGGTTGATGACGTTAAACTTGTTGTTAACGGTCGTAAGGATGTTGAGTTCTTCGGACGTACCGGCGGAGTTATTCCCACACCGGCTGAAGTACTTGGCGAGATTCGCAGACTTGCAGGAAAGGAGAACTAATCATGGCTGTAGTTTTTGAAAAACCCAAGGCATTGGCTGATGTGCCTTTTCATTACTGCCCCGGATGTACTCACGGTATTGTACATCGTCTTGTGGCAGAAGTTTTAGACGAACTCGGAGTTGAAGGTCAGACAGTAGGTGTCGCTTCCGTAGGATGTTCGGTATTCAGTTACAACTATTTTAATTGCGATATGGTTCAGGCTGCTCACGGACGTGCTCCCGCAGTTGCTACAGGTCTTAAGAGAGCTCTTCCCGATAATGTTATCTTTACATATCAGGGTGACGGTGACCTTGCAGCTATCGGTATGGCTGAGACGGTTCATGCAGCTACAAGAGGCGAGAATATCACAGTTATCTTCATTAACAACGCTATCTACGGTATGACAGGCGGCCAGATGGCTCCCACATCACTTCCCGGACAGGTTACTCAGACTTCTCCTTACGGAAGAGATGTAAAGACAGCAGGTTACCCCATCCGTGTTTGCGAGCTTCTTTCAACACTTTCGGGAACAGCACTTGCACAGCGTGTAACAGTTGATTCCGTAGCTCATGTAAGAGAAGCTAAGAAAGCCATCAGGAAGGGCTTTGAAAATCAGATCAACAAGAGAGGATACTCCATCATCGAGGTTGTATCCACATGTCCTACAAACTGGGGACTTTCTCCCAAGGAAGCTATCAACTGGTTAAGAGACAACATGCTTCCTTACTATCCTCTCGGAGTATATAAAGATGTAACCGCAGAAGAAGGAGGAGATAAGTAATGAGTACACTTAACGTTTTACTTGCCGGATTCGGCGGACAGGGTATTCTCTTCGGAGGAAAGACTCTCGCTTATTCATGACTTCTTGACGGAAAGAACCTTTCATGGCTTCCCTCATACGGACCTGAAATGCGTGGCGGTACATGTAACTGCTCAGTAGTTATCAGTGACGATCCCATCGGTTCTCCTTTGGTAACACAGCCTGACGTGCTTGTTGCAATGAACCGTCCTTCACTTGAGAAATTCGTTAATGCAGTCGTTCCCGGAGGAATGATCCTCGTAGACAGCTCAATGGTTGACATCAAAGTAGAAAGAGATGATGTTAAGGTATTCTACATCGATGCCACAAAGATTGCAGATGAGAACAACATGAAGAGCTGTGCAATCATCATCCTTATCGGAAAGATGTTCAAGGAAATCGGTTTCCTTAACAAAGATGTTGTAAACGATGCAGTTAAGAAGGTT
>JAEEGK010009147.1_pt1 | contig 23211 bp, 15 predicted proteins | sample 8958771 | NCBI WGS metagenome assembly JAEEGK01 (sample SAMN16246547, study PRJNA631951) | gut metagenome | biome: gut microbiome; feature: rumen; material: SC-attached | host: Bos | place: Iran: Karaj | collected 2018-10 | reverse complement strand
TCATTGCCGGTGATGCTCCGGGCCGTGCCCCCTTTCGCCAGGGAGCGTATCTCCTCCGCGGTGAAGGCGTTGTGGATGACCGCGAACAGGGATTCGCCCCGATAGAGGCAGGTGCAGGGCTCATAGGGCCAGCAGGTCAGGCGGTAGGTTTCCGTGCCCGCACGGAGGAACAGCGACCCTTCCTCCTCCGTCAGGGCCAGGCCCGCCTCATGATAGAGCGTCTTTTCCATTCGTCCCTCATCCTTCCGAAAACCGGAGCTTCATGCGCAGGATGCGCAGGACGCTTTCGTCGATGCGCCCGACGGTGAGGGTCCCCTCCCCGACGGCGTCCAGCAGCGCCTGAAGGGCCTCCTCCGGGTCCTCCGGGCAGAGCAGCAGGTCCACCCCGGCCTGGATCGCCAGGACCGCAGCTTCCCCGCAGCCGTAGTCCGCCAGAGCGCCCATGGCCAGCGCGTCCGTCACTACGACGCCGCCGAAGCCCAGTTCCTCCCGCAGCAGCTCCGTCACGATCCGATAAGAAAAGGGCGCGGGAAGCGCATCCAGGGCGGGGACGGTGAGATGCCCGATCATGACCATGTCGGCCCCCGCCTCGATCCCGGCCCGGAAGGGCAGCAGCTCCTCTTCCCGCAGCTCCTCCAGGGATTTGTCGACCGTCACAGCCCCGTAGTGGCTGTCCGCCTGCGAATCCCCGTGTCCGGGAAAGTGCTTGAGCGTGCAGGCTACGCCCCCCGCGTGGAAACCCTCCACCGCGGCAGCCACCAGCTCCGCCGCCTGGGCAAAATCGTCGCTGTAAGCCCGGGTGCGGATGACGGTGTTTTTCGGATTGGACCACACGTCCGCCACCGGGGCAAAGTCCGCATTGAACCCGTGGGCGGCCATATCCCGGGCGATGGTCTCGGCGTTCTGAAAGGCTTTGTCCCGCCCCTGGTCCCGGTAGCTGAACATGGCGCCGATCTTCGCGGTGCCGACCGTGCCCATGAGACGGCTGACGGTCCCACCTTCCTCGTCGCAGACGATGAGCGGCACGGGAACGGCCATGGCCGCCAGTTCCCCGGTGAGGGCCTTGAGCTGCGCGCTGTCCTGCATATTGTCCGCGTCCAGGAACAGGCCGCCCGCCGGACAGGCCGTCAGGGCCTCCAGCACCCGCCCGTCCGCCTCGGTGACGGGATGGTACCCCGCGATATCCCCCGGCCGCACGACAAGAAGCTGGCAGAGCTTCTCCTCCAGGCTCATTCCCGCCAGGAGGCGCTCCGGCAGCGTGGGCTCCGGAGTGGGTTCCGGGGTAGGCGCGGGGGGCGGCTCCGGGGCAGGTTTCGGGGTCGGCGCAGACGTCGGCGTCGCCGTGGGAGCAGGCGCCAGCGCGGGCGCGGGCGCTTCGGCAAAGAGGGCGGCGCCTTCCCTCTTCCCCGGAGCGGCCAGGGCAAAGGCCGCCGAGAGCACAAGGGCGGCCAGGATCAGAAAGGCGGCGGCCTGCAGACTTCTTTTCAAATCCGATCTTCCCTTTTCGTCGTTTTTTCCATTCTACTACCTCCTGCCCCGTCTGTCCATTCCGCCGTGAAGAAGGATTGCCCGGCGGCGGCGATTGTGATAGAATCGAAAAAAACGGGAGGAGCCGAAATGGAATCCAAATTCTTCAAGGCGCGGAAGATCCTGGAGAACGTCACCATGATCGCGGGCCTCGCCGGGGAGCTCTGCTATCTCATCGAGGGCCGGGAGAAGGCCCTGCTGGTGGACGGGCTCTCCGGCGTGGGCAGCCTCAAGGCCTTCGTGCGGGAGCTCACCGACCTCCCCGTGGAGCTGGTCCTCACCCACGGACACCCGGACCACGGAGGCGCCGCCTTCGAGTACGGCCGGGCCTATATCCATCCGGACGATATCGCCTCCCTCTACGAGACCGGGGACGCGGAGCGGCGCTTTGCCTTCGCTTCCGGCGGGGCGGCGGGCTTCCGGCTGCGGAAGGAGGACACGGTGCCCTGCGTCCCCGTGGCGACCCTGCCCATGGAGGACGGACAGCGCTTCGACCTGGGCGGCACGGTGCTGGAAGTGATCGCCGTGCCGGGGCACACCTGGGGCTCCGTCGTCCTGCTGGACCGGGCGGCGCGGGTGGTCTACAGCGGCGACGCGGTGAACAGCAACACACTGCTGGTCACGGGTGGGGCGAGCATCGAGCAGTATCGAGAGAGCATGGAGCATCTGCGCAGCTTTGCCGGCTTCTACGACGTGCTCTGGGGCGGGCACGGGGGCGTGAGCGTGCCGAAAACCATCGTGGACGAGGCCGTCGAGCTCTGCGACGAGATCATGGCGGGGACGGACGAGCAGATCCCCGGCGACTTCATGGGCTGGACCGCCCTGTACGCCAAGGCAAAGGACGAGAGCTTCCGGCGGCCGGACGGCGGCCTCGCCAACATCGCCTATTCCAAAGACCGGATCTGGAAGCGTCAGGTGACGAAATAACGGCTCAGAGCGGCCGGGGAGGATTTTCGACATGGTATCAACTGCAAAGCGTTTTTTTGCCGACGTGGTGGTCTGCGGCGGCGGCGTTGCGGGAGCGGCGGCGGCCATCGCCGCCGGGCGCGCGGGCAAGCGCGTGTTCCTGCTGGAATACCGGGAGTCTCTGGGCGGCCTGGTGACCAACGGGTACATCACCGGCATCGCCGGCTGCATCGACGGGATCTGCAGGGAGTGGCTGGACCGGCTGGACGCCGAGGGCCACGCCACCATGCGGGCCCACCTGCCTGTGGTGGAGCCGGAATACGGCCGGGTGATGCTGGAGCAGATGGTGCTGCAAAGCGGTGCCCGCATCCTCTACGGCGCCCACGTGGTGGACGCCGAGCTGGAGGAAGGGCGCATCCGCCGGGTGATCGCCTACTGCAAGAGCGGGAAGATCGAGCTGGAGGCGGACGTATTCATCGACGCCACCGGCGACGCGGACCTGGCCGTGGCCGCGGGCTGCCCCTACGAGGTGGGCAACGCGGAGTTCATGGGGCTGAATCAGTCGGTGACCATGGGCTTCAAGCTCTCCTACGTGGATCTGGAGCGCTACAACGCAGCCTCCGCCGCCTTCCGCAGCAGCCAGGAATACGATCCCGAATCCCCGAAGCATTCCAGCTTCATCATCCACCGGGAGTATCAGGCCATGGAAAACGGCGACCTGCACGAGCTGCTGAGCCCCGGCTACCTGGTCTACGCCATGCCCGGGGACAAAAACTGCACCGACGTGACCCTGGACGCCACCCACACCTTCGACTGCCACTGCGACGACGTGGTGGACCTGACGCGGCAGATCGTGGACCAGCACCGGAAGGTGCTCTGGTTCGTGGAGTTTCTGCAGAAATATATCCCCGGCTTCGAAAAGGCGAAGCTCACCAGCCTTGCTCCCATGAACGGGGTGCGGGAGAGCCGCCGCATCATCGGGGAATACGTGATGAAGGCGGAGGACATCGCCGCGGCGCGGAAATTCGAGGACGGGATCTGGCAGCACGCGGAGGTTTTCGACGCCCACGTGCCCACGCCGGGGCATCACACGGCCAACCGGCACATCCATGCAGCCGCCCCCATCGAGCCCGCCGTCGCCCGGCACGTTCCCAAGGACACGGACTACAACATGCATCCCTTCGTGGAGCCGCTGCCCTATGAGCTGCGCACCAATCCCCGGGAATACTGCGAGGTTCCCTTCCGCAGCCTGATCGCCAGGGGCGTCGACAATCTTCTCGTGGCCGGGCGCTGCTTCTCGGCGGATTACCACGCCAACGGCTGCGTGCGCATCATCGCCGCCTGTATGGGCATGGGTCAGGCTGCGGGCACCGGCGCGGCGCTGTTCCTCGACCGGGGCCTGTCCGCCCTGCGGGAGCTGGACGGCGGCCTGGTGCGGCAGGAGATGATCCGCCAGGGCGTGAAGCTGAACGAGGCACCCGGCGGCTATTGGAAGACGATACGGGAATTTGACGGGGAGATCTTCATCAACGGCGCGGATATGGCCGACCTGCGGGACAAGGACGGGCATTCGCCGTATATCTTCTGATTGTGTGATCGCAAGGCGACACCTGACAAGCGAACCCGACGACGCGACGGTAACACGGCGACATACGGCGGGAGCGCCGCTCATATGAGCGGCGCTCCCGGTTTTTAGATTATCAGGTTGTTCCGGCGTAGTCGTCGTAGGCTGCACGGTCCTTCCAGATATAGAGCTTGCCGTAGACCATGTAGAAATCGAAGTTGCTTTCCTTGAAGCCGGCGGCCGGGGAGCTCTTGATCGAGTAGGAGAAGACGTTTGTAGTGCAGTCGTCCTTTCCGGCGGACGGGGAACGCCGGAAGGAGTCGGCGGAGAAGGAGAAATCAAGGCTGTTCCGTACAACCGTCAGGAGGCTATCGCTGACGCCGGTGATGCTGACGGTATAGTCGGATGCGATGTCGCGCAGCACGGCGCCGTTCGGAAGCTCGCCGTTATTCAATGCGGTGCGGTTCTTGGCATTGTCGTAGAACACGTTGGTGACGCTGCCGGAGGTGAGGGTCACTTCGCGGCGGTTGATGTAGAGCGTGATGCCCGGACGACCGTCCACGTCCTCAGACTTCCAGAAGAGATAGGTCTCTCCATCGTAATCCACCATGATCGCCGCTTTGACGAGGTAAACGCCGGCGTCGATGGGGATAACTTCATCCGCGTCGGCACTGTAGGTCGACGCTACGTAATACTTGTAATCGTTGCGCATGCCCGCCTGCAGATCGCTCGGTACGCCGTCCGGCATATCCGGCATGTAGCTGCCGACGAGGCCCTTGGCGGTGCCGTCGTAGGTGGCGGTTTCGTCAAATCTCATAGCGGTCTCGAAATCCAGCGTGACGTATACTCTGATCTTGACGTCATTCGCCTTCTTCGCGAATACCATGGGCTCATACTCGACCGTCGGATCATTTTCGCCCTCCTGCAGTTCCAGCCTGGCAAAGCGGAAGTTCTCCAAGCCCTCGGGCAGGGTGTAGAAGGACAGGGTCGTGAATTCGGTGCCCTTGACGGTCATCTCGCCATCGCCCGCCTCCAGCTCGACGCGGACCGGCGTTTCAGTGAGGCCGTCTTCCGTGCTGAGCAGGATGTAGTATTCCAGCGTGTAGGTCCATTCGATGTTCTTCGCCTTATACTTGAAGACGATCTCGCCGTTGTTGGTCGTCATCCACAAGTCGGTGACGGTGGCATAGACGGTGCTCTGAACCGGAGTATAGCCGTCGATGTGCTCCGCTGTGAACTTGTGGTTCTTGCCCAGCTCCACCTGCACAGTCTTCGGGTCAAGCAGCTTCGTATTGTCGTCCGCGTCCACAAACCTGACCGTCACGTCCTTGTATACCGGTTCCGGTTTGTCCGCCGCCTGAGGCACCAGGGTCATTTCCGTACGGATCTCCCAGGAATCGGGATCGAAGGAGTTCGACTCATAGAGCCAGCCCACAAATTCCTGATCATCGGAGAGAACGGGCTCGAAGTCGTCCCAGGTGCGGCCCTCGGGAAGCTGGGTATCCAGCATATAGCCGAAGGGAACGCTCTCGAAGCAGTAGCAGTTGTTCGCGTCCAGCTGACCCGCGAGCCAGGAGGGCGGGGTGAAGCCGGTGTAATCAAGATAGACGTCGTTGGGCTCATCCTTCCACACGGCGTATATATCGATGTCGCCGTTCGGCATGGTGAAGGGCTTGGAGAAATCGATGGGGGTGGAATAGCCGTCCGGGTCTGCGATATACCAGCCCGCGAAGTATTTGCCTTCCTCCTGGAAGGAGGTCTTGTCGATGTTGTCGATAAAGTTCAGGGACTGGTTGTAATAGTAGGTGGCAGGGAAGGTCTTGGTCTCCGTCGTCCCGTTGGCATTCACGACACGCACATTCGTCAGCGGCGTGTCGCCGTGCCACAGGGTCACCGTGCCGGGATTGGGATCGTAGTAATATTTGATGATAGTCAGGGTGTTCTGGTTGCCGTTTGTAGCATTACTGACCTTTCCTGTTTTCTCATCAAACTCATAGCCGAAAATCTCGAATTCTGTCTGATTGGATACAGGGCTGCTGGAGTGGATTTCATGGCTTTCGGAGGGGGAACCGGGATTGTAGGCCGATCCGGGGGCCGAGCGCAGATAGATATCATACTGATACAGCAGACGGGAGTTCTGATACCGGTTTTCCAGGATATGGGTCGGGATGTCGCCGGTCGCATCGTTGTCCGCTACGGCATCATACCTGCCGCCGTCAGTAATCAGGTCTTCCGACATAGTGGTGAATTTACCCTTGATATGCTTTGTGTTATCACCGCTCTGACGGATCCAGCTGATGAAATAGTAGGTTTTGTTGTCATACCGCAGCGGGTCCTTCCCACGGTCGGCAAACCACAGCCAGTCGGGCCACTGATCGTCGATGTTCTGCTCGAAGCGTGCGGTGATGTTATAGAAGTAGCCGATCTGGTCGCTGGGGAGGCGATCGGCAGAGGGAAGCGCCTGGATCGCCGCATCCTCTCTCGTCGCCGTCTTCGTATAGAGGCCGTTGAAGGGATTGGTGGTCGTGCTCACAGTACGCGAGAATTCGCTGTCTGTGCGTCCGTTCCTAGTGTCGTTGTTACCGTTCAAGCCATAAGTAAAGTTTCTTCCGTGGGTATAATACGTCGCTTTCGGGACGGAGACATAGCGATAATACGGACCTTCATAGCGGACGACCCTGGGGGCAGCGTCGGGCTGATAGGTGACAACGGTGCCGCTCTCGATGACCAGCGGGACGTAGCCGCCCGTCATTGAGGACCCGGCCACTGTGTCGTCATAATACTGGGTCCCTGCGTAATTGTCCGTCGCGACCTGGGTATAGGTATAGGTATAAAGCGAGCTGCTGGCGCCCCGGGTAAAGCGAGGCTCGCTCGGCGCAAGGGCCGTGCCGCCGTACACGCGGGTGAAGCGCTCCGTGCCGTTGTAGTTCGAGGTCGTGGCGGTAAAACCATAGTCCACCCTTACCTGATTGTTACTGTCGTCCAGATAGTAGTAATACATGTTGTTGTATGTACCGCCGTATCGCACCGTTTTCTGCACGTATTCGCCGTCGATCAGGAAATACCAGGTTTGATTGTAATTATAGTAATTGAAATTGTCGCCTCTTGTATACGCGGAATTGTAGGTCCAGCTTGTTGATGAAGTTCTTGTATAAACCGTACCGTTATACTGATTCGATAGAGTACCGTTGTTGTTCCTCGTTCGGTACCAGTTACCATTTGTCGCCAGATAAACCCGTATATACTCGCCGTAACGGATACCCCAATACTCGGTGCTGGGGCTATACGTGCTGGAATTATACGTATAAGTCTTATATGTGTAGCTCGTGTTTGCAAACACCCTCACGTATTCCGTGCCTACGATGCCGTACTGTTCGCCGCTGTCGCCGGCTGCCAGGGAATAGGTGTACTTCGGGGTGGCGACCGAGGTCGTGACGGGGACCGGGGTGAGGGGCACGTAGACGCCGCCCTGGAGCCCGTAGACGTTCTCCGTGGCGCCGACTGGGGCGGGATAGCCGTAGAAGGAGTTCCCGTCGGCGTCGGTATACGTATTCAGCTCGTCGAAGGTCCCGTCGCCCTTGGGATAGAAAATCTTCTCATTTGCGTTGAATTCGGAGAGGGCGGCCTGCACGTAATCGGACACCGTTTGATTGCCGGAGGCTTTCTGGCTCCTGCCCAGGAAGAACCAGAGGGTATAGAGGTTGCGGTCGTAGTAGATGTTGACGAGGGTGGTCCCATCGCCCTTGACCTTCACGCTCTTCTTGGATTTATCCCAGTTCAGATGGAAATACTTGAACCTGTCGTGGATCTTCTTTCCGTTGGTGATGTTGCCGCCCAAATTGTAAATATACTCGGGCTCACTGTCGCCGTTATGCCAGCTCAGGCGGATCAACTCCGTATACTCACCGGGCTGCCCGGTTTTCTCCACCCGGGAGGGGGTGATATACATGCCGGCATTGGCTTCAAAGCCGGTGCCCTTGTAGTCGGCCAGGGTATAACCGTCGTCATTGGCGTTCTGCAGCCAGAACAGCACGGTGAATTCGACGGGATCGCCCGTCCATACCGCGGTCAGCTTCAGCTTTTCCGCGGGCATCTTGGTATTGGCGTCGACCTTTTTGGTCATTCCGTCTTCTACATAATACCAGCCGTCGAAGTGATAGCCCCCGTTGCTGGGCGTATGGGCTTCGTCCGTCACCATTTCATAGATGGGCTTGCCGTAGGGCACGTCGGTGATGGGCTCGATATAGGTGCCGCCGTCGCTGTTGAAGACGATGTTCTGGTCCGTCTTCCGGGCAAACTGCAGCACGGCCAGGATCGTGACCGTCGTATCCGTGTTGACGTATTTGTCCTTATACTGCTTGTTGTTCGTATCCGAGATGTTCTTCGTCTCCACGTATTCAATGTGGTCGAATTCGAAGCCCGTCAGATTCAGGCCCGCCAGATAGGCCACCAAGCCCTCGTTCTCCAGGTCGATATCGGGAGCGTAGCCCACCGGCGTTTTATTGTAGAGGAATTTCTTGTCCCGGATCTCGTCGAAGGAGGAATAGCCGATGACGTAGGTGTCCTCGGTGGAATAGTCAAGGCTGCCGTCGGTCTCCAGCAGCTCGACGAGGACCTCATAGCCGGTTTTCTCGATCTTTTCCTCACCGCGATAGGTGATGTTGTAAACCAGGTCCGCCGCCGGGAGGTTCTCGTAAAGCACTGCCGGGATCGTAAAGGTGATGGCGGGAGGATCTTTGAACTCACCGTCTTCAATCTCCGCTTTTGTCACGTAAGAACCAGGGGAATTGCTGTTTCCGGCCGCCCAGGACTTGGGCCAGAGGCTCTCCTGGTCGCTCTTGTCCAGACCGGGGAGAGGAAGCTCGGCAGAGAAGCCCTTTTCCGCATCGAACTTGATCTGATAGCGTCCGCCGAGACTGGTGAGCAGATTGCCGTCGCCGTCTACGAAGTTCACCGTCAGCGTACGCATGGGGATCGCCTCATAGATAGCGTAAAGGTCGACATTGCCGGAGACCGTGAAATTCGACACGGACGCGTCCGCCACCAGGACGAAGCTGCGGGTGGCAGCGTCGTACTTCGTCTTATAAACGCGGATGTAGGAGCCGTCCTTCAGGTAGCCCCAGCCGCGGAAACGGTAGCCGGTCTTGTAGAGCATGGGCAGCGTCTTGCCCTGGAGGAGATTGTACAGCGTGTTCTCCGAGGCAGTATCGCTGAAGGTCAGCACCTGGGGGCTGCCGTAGGCGTCGTAATCACCGTCCGGCGGGGTCATATCGTAAAGCTGGAGGAAACTGAGGGTGGAAGTCTGCTTCGTGTAGGTGCTGACGAGGGTGATGTGCAGATCGCCGGTGGGATACAGCTCCTTCGCCTTCCTGATCTCGTTGTAGGTAAGCGCAGGGCTGGTGCCATTGTCGATGCGGGAGAACGTGCGGATGCTCTCCGCGTCGGGCTTGTCGTCCACCCACTCGTCCGTATCGGACCAGTCCCCGGCGTACATGATCCAGCCGCCGGTATCGTAGCCCGTCTGAGGCGCCACGTAGGGCAGCATGAACGACGTCTCCCTGTAAGGATCCTGAATGGCGATCTCCTGCTTTTCGTTGCCGGAAAGCAGACCCGCATGCCACTCGTTCACTTCCGTGGTCGCAGGATCATCGGGATAAGAGGTCATGAAATGGATGTGGAGACGCCGGGTTTCCTTGATCTCCACGGGCTCCCAGTCGCCGTAATAATGGTGGATATTGCTTTCACCGCCGAAGGAGAACCGCGTCCAGATGGCGAAGGGGAACTCATGATAGCCTTTCAGCTGAGCGTCATAAGGGCTGGTCTCCTGCTCCAGCAGGTCGTAGCCCGCGGACTCGGAGCCGATGATCCAGTTGGATACCGCGGATGCGTTGGTATTCACCAGGTAGGAGGCGAGATATACATTCTCCAGCTTGCCGGCGCCGATGGTCTTGATGTTGCTTCTGCCGTCCAACAGGACGTAGGGATTGGGATCGGCATAAATGTCGGGAAGGAAGAACAGCCCGTAGCCGGAAATGGGGTCGTCCTCGTCGCCGGTATTGTCAGCGGTGCCGATGATGCTGCCCGCGCTGCCGACGGCGGTCACGTAGGACCACGTGTCCTCCTCGGCGTTGTAGACCCTGGTGATCTCCTGCACGCTGGCCACGGGGGCGATGACGTAAACAAGGTCGAAAACTCCCCGGCTGCTCTTGAACTGCGCAAAGCTGCCGTTGGCAACGCCCACGATGCCGCCGGCCAATCCGTCGACATCAGTCCCGCTGACGTCCGCGCCGGAAAGCACGGTGGCGGCATTGAAGCTCTTTTCGATCTTCGCGGTGCTGCCGCCTTCGATATAGCCGATGAAGCCGCCGGCCGGGCCGGAGAGGGAAACGACGTTCCAGTTTCCGCCCACCGTCGAATCGGCATTCACCCAGGTATATTTCCCATTGGTGGTATGGCCGCCGACGTAGCTCTTATAAATGACCGCCGTGCCGGATTCCAGCTTGCCCAGCAGACCGCCCGCCGCCGCATCGTCGGAGGACGCGCTGCTGCTGCCCGCGGTGACATAGACGGTCGCCGCGCTGCTGTCGATCGTAAGACTGCCGGAGCCGCTGTAGAGGCCCACCAGGCCGCCCACGGCGGCGGCATCCGCCGCAGCCGTAACAGAGGCGCTCGCGCCCTCCGCCAGCACACATTTCAGATAGAGGGAACCGGTGACTTCGCCGGCAAAGGCGCCGGCATTCTCCGTGCCCTCGACGCTGATATCCTTCAGGTGCAGATTCATCACCACAAGGTCGCCATCGACCATGCGGAAGAAGCCCGCGTCGCCGGTGCCCTTGGACACAACCGTCTCCACTGTCTGGGTCACTCCCTCGACCAGGGAGGTGGTGACAGTCTTCACCTTGCTGAAGTCTTCGTCGGCCGGCTTGAGCAGAATTCCGCTGATGGTCGTGTTGCCGCCGTCGAAATAAGCCAGATTGGGATTGTAGATCCCGCTGAAGGGCAGAGGCTGTATCACACCATCGACGACTTCGGTGCTGAGTCTCATCGTGCCGAGGTAGTTGTACACCTGGGTGTATTCCTCGGTCAGGTCCACCCACTTCACCTCGGCGCCGGGCGTCAGGTCGTTCACGCCGTTATTGTCAGAATCGAGGAACAGCTTCAGCGTCGCGCCGGTGACATAAGAGCTCACGTCGGAAACGGACTGATCCAGATTCTGCAAATGCCGGTAATAGAGGATGTCGGCGTTGTTGCCTTCGAAGCTCTTGATCGTGACCGCATCTGCCGTGCCTTCGTCAGAATCCTTGATGGTCTGCTCGGCAGCTTCCGTTTTTCCGAAGAGGCTGTTTTCCGTCTTGGCATAGGGGTTGCAGATCCGTTCGTCGGCGGTGACGGCCGCCTGTTCCTCAGCGGTGAGGGCGTTGTAATAGTCCGCAAAGGTGGTCTTCTTCAGGGTCAGCAGCTCGGTCCAGCTGCCTTCGCCGCCGCCCACCAGGAGGGTGACGTTCTCGCCGGGGGTGAGGGGCGCGGTACCCTTATTGAAGAGCTGGGTGAAATGGCCGGTGCTGGTGGTGATATCGTCGAAGGTGAGGCGGAAGGAACCGTCGCCGGTCGTATCCAAGGTAATGTAATACTTATTGTCTTCCGCATTCTTTGTGCCGATGGTGAAATTATCGTATATCCAATTTGTGATGGTGCCGCCGGCCGCGCCGCTCAACACAACGCCTTCCTTGGCGACCCTGATCGCCGTAGGCTTCTTGTCGGCGTCGCGGTCCACGTCCAGGATGAAGACGCGGGCGTTCGTGCTGTTCTCGCCGTACAGGGCGACGGTGACCTGAAGCGTATCGGTATCCAGCTTGACGTCCGTATACAGCGTGTGCTGGTTGATGAAGGTGTAGTCCAGCGGCGTCAGACCGGGGATCTGCCAGTCGCCGTAGTGCTTCAGGGTGAAGCCGCCGATGAAGGTAGTCTCCGTCAGCGTGACAGTGTCCGATCCGGAACCGACCGTCAGGGTACCGCCGTGCAGCTGGGCGATCGTGGGGAAGAAGTATTTGCCGCCGTAGTCCACCAGCAGGGTCTTGTCGTAGACCTCGGCATTCTGGCGGTTCGCCACAGCGATGATGAAGTTGGTCTCCTCCGTCTGCCCGTTGGTGACGCGCTTGACAAGGGTCTCGTAGCCCGCGCCATAGTCCTGCGCCTTGTCGGACACGTTGGCAAGATAATAGTTACCGCCGCCGCTGAAGGTGCCGGTGCTGAAGCCGCTGCCCACGAAGGCATAGACGTTGCCGCCCGCATTCTGGAAAACCTTGCCCACGGAATAGCAGTGGCTGACGGCGGCGGAGTTGGCGACCCCGCCGATCAGGCCGCCGGGCGTGCTGCCCAGGGCGGAAGCGGTGGAATAGCTGTAGCTGACCGCCGTCCCGTCGGCATAGCCGATCAGACCGCCGGCATAGCCGTCGGACAGGACGTTGATGCGGATGCTGTCGTAATAGGTGTCCTCAACGGCCGCAAGGGTGGTATATCCCTCGGGCATGTTTTCATACCGGCCGTCCTTGGTGTGGCCGCCGGAATAGCTGTCGCTCACGCTGCCGCCGACGGCGCTGCCCACAAGGCCGCCTGCGTTGCCGGTGGCGCTGACGTAGACCGCCGCCGCGCATTTATCAATGACGCTGCCGCTGCTCACGCTGCCCGCAAGGCCGCCGGCCGCGCCGCCGGTGGACTTGATCTGCAGGGTCTTCGCAGCGTTCTGGGAATTGTGCACCAGGATACCCTGGAAATCGGAGTCGACAGCGCTGCCGACCAGGGCGCCGACGCTTCCCGTGCCCTTGACATTAAAGTCTACCAGCTCCAGATTATAAACGGAGCAGTTATTCAGGGAGCCGAAGATACCGGCGTTTCCGGAAGCGTCTACATAGACGTCGCTGATCTTGTGCTCCGCGCCGTCATAGGTGAAGGCGTCCTTTGAGCTCCGATCGATCACCAAAGGCAGGAAGGCGTTGTTGCTGCTGGAGAGGCCGGAGATGGGAACGACGTTGACCGCGGCGTCTTCGTCATCGTTGTTGCGGCTTCTGATCGCCTGCAGGAAGCCGGTCCAGCTCAGGTCGCTGCTTTGCTCGGCCTTGATGATCTCGATCGTATCGCCGTGCTCTTCGTCCTTATCGAAATTCACGCCGGAAATGGCATTGCTCAGGTTGAGGAGGTGGCGGATATTGGAGACCGTCACCGTCTTGTTATCGAAATCCAGAGATTCGAAGAGGCTGTTGACCTGGTCGGTCCCGCTCTCGGCCACGTTGGTCGCCACGTGGTTATTGTAGGCGACGGCCTTGATGAGGATATTCTCGCCGGGAACAAATACTCCGGAATAGGCGCTTGCAAAGTGCGCGGACGAGGTATCGGTCACGTCGTCCAGGACGATCGTGAATCGCCCGTCGGCATCCTGCGTATACACGATGTCGCCGTTGCGGATCAGGTCGACTTTCGCCTGCTTGGTTCTGTCCAGGGTGGACGTCAGGATCAGGGTCAGAGAATTCTTCAACGTGTCCGCTACGCCGTCGCCGCTGGACGCATCATTGAGATTCGTGACCTTGACGAGGAGCTTTTCGGCGTTGATGACCTCCAGCACGGGGGCCTTCAGCGGCGTGTTGCTCTGCTTCAGCGAGGAAGCCTCAACGCCGCCGTAATAGCCGACGACCGCCTTATTGTAATTCTTGCGCAGATCCTTGTCGCCCCGATAGTCCGGAGAGTCGCCCATCAGCGCCGTATAGTCGCTTTTCTGGAAACCGCCCGCAAGACTGTAACGCCCGGACGTGGAAACATAGAACACGTCCAGGATCACAGCGGGAGACTTCTGGTAGCGGATGATATAGCTGCCGCCGGAGCGGACCGTATCATCCACGGAGCCGAAGGGCAGCATCAGGCCAAGGGCCGTCGTTTCATCGTTCGGGTTTGCAGTCGAACCGCCGCCCACGATGAAATAATAGATGCCTGCGTCCGAGTCCTCCACCTCGCCGAAGGGATCGGGCGCAGCCTCTCCCCCTTCCGTCGTCACCGACTTGAGGCCGATGTAGCCCTGGCCTTCGGCCAGAACGATGTGGTTCTGGGCGGCGACGAAGATCTCCTTCGCCTGTCCGTCCATCTCCAGCAGATGCGTGTTGCGCATGTGGCTGATGATCGCCACAAAGCCGACCCCCATCAGAACGACAAGGATCCCGATAACGATCAGCACCTCCGCCAGAGAAAAGCCTTTCCGATTCCAATGCTTTTTCATAATTCATCCCACCTGAACGATATGTTCAAAACCGGCCGCGGTTATCAGCGCCGTCCGCGGCGTATTTTTCCTGCTGCTTCTGTCGATCCCCTTAGGGTTCCTCAGTCGGCATGACGGCGACCAGGCGGATCAGCATCGAATCCCGGCCGGCCACCTTTTTGTCCTCGGCGACCATGCTCTTCATCATCACGGCGAGCCCCTGAAGCTCTATCGATCCGTTGCCCTCTACGAATTTGCTGTAATCCAGATAGAGGTTCTTCGTTACCGCCTGGTCGGAAACGACCGGGCGGGTCGCGCTGGGATTTGCAGGCTCCTTCGTCTCCGCATTCCGGGTGATCTCATACCCGTACCAGGTCCAGATCTCGACCTTGCCGTCCTGCTTGCAGATCATGGAGGGGCTGCCCGTGGTGCCGCTGTTGTAGGTGACGTAGCTGCCGTCGGAAGAGACCTCCACGTTCGTCGCCGTGCTCAGCTCGTTGCGGATCACCGTGATCGCCGTGCTCAGCAGGACCTGGGCGTTGGATGCGTCCACCGCTTTGGTTAAGGCTTTGGACGCCGCAGGGATCGCGCCGCCGACGATACCGGCCACCATGAGAAGGATCAGTATGCAGATCAGCGTCTCCGCCAGGGTGAAGCCGCGGGCTCCCGCCAGCTTTTTCAGTGCCGCTTTCACTTTCTTATTCCCCTTCCTCTTCCGTGAACAGCCAGTAGGAAATCACCTTGGTCCTCCCGACCATAGTGTTCATGCAGTAGTTCGCCTTGATTGCCTCACCGTTCAGCGTGCGCGGTGTTTCGCCCTCCGTGAGGGTGACCGTCAGCTGTCCCGCCGCCTCTTCCTGGTCCTGGATCGCCATACTGTCGTTCTCCGCATAGTAGGCTTCCATCTTCACTTTGCTCTGGTTGACCATTTTCGTTGTGGAGGTGATCGCCGAAGCCAGCATGGTCAGGGCAAGGGCTGCGATCAGAATCGCAACCAGGACCTCCGCCAGCGCTTCGCCGGCGCTGCTTTGCAGCTTCGAGAGCACCGTTGACTTCAGCTTCATGTTTCATCCACCTTCTTTTTCACATCCGAAACGCTCCAGGTGATTCTCGTCGTTTTCGTACTCACGGTCGTCGTTACCGTTGTTTCCGTATAGGGAGCGGTCTCGCCGGAGACCGTCACCGTCTCCGTTTTCTTAACGATCGGCGAATCGGAATTGTCCTCCACCTTGGCGGACATCGTCAGCTCCAGTGCGTAAACCGGTTCGTCCGGGTCATCAACACAATTTTGAAAGGAAATGACGAGGGAGCCGTCCTGCTTCATTTTGGCTGTGATCGCAATCTTCAGCGCTTTGAGATCTTTGTTCGTAAGAACGCTGCCGGGCGCGGTGAAGGACATTTCATAGTTTTTGCCCGTCTTCCACGCGCTCGGCGTGGCGTCACCCTCTGCCTCCTTCGCAAAATCGCCCAGCTCGGCGGCATAAGCGCCCAGCAGGCCGCCGGAGGGGTCGTCGTTATCGCTCAGCGCGGCGGGGCTGCCCAGAAGAAATGTGATCACCGCACTCCGCAGTATGTCGTCGCCAACAAAGTCCCCGATGTCGTCACCTACATAACTGTTCGGAGGAAGCGCCGTGTATCCGCTTCCGTCTTCGCCTTCTACCAGCGTAAAGGTCTGTGTAAACTCAGTTGCATCCTCCGCGCCGGGAGGCGTGATTCCGAGAGAATATGCATAGTTCGTGGTGTTGGAAACCGGGATCTTCTCGATCCGGGAATAGGAATCGTCCGACGAGGAAGTATCTCCTTCGCCTTCTCCTGCGCCTTCTCCTGCGCCTTCTCCTGCGCCTTCCCCTTCGCCGGGCTCAGCGGGTTCGCCCTCCTCAGGTTCAGTCGTCTCAGAAGAACCGCCGGAGCCGATAGGCTGATAGTTTACGACCGCAGTGGTCGTCTCCGTCATCACACGCTCGATCTCGAAGGTCTGCCCGTCCAGCGAGTCGCGGAACAGCTGGGCGGCGGAGGTCACGGCATAGTAACGCTGATCCGTCTCCGCCAGGCCGGCGACACGGCCGGCAGACGCCATCCCCGCGGACACGACGACGGCGCCGACCACGGCGCAGACCAGAAAAGCCAACAGCGCAAAGGTGAGCGATGCCCCTTTGCGTGAACTCAGTTTTTTGAGCAGTGTTATGCGCACAGGCGTAGCCTCCTATCTCTGATCCGCCTCCGCCGACCGTCGCAGCGGGCGACCAGAAGCCGAATGGTAAAGCCTAACCGTACATTGAAATTCTACCACCGGCCCATGTCGATGTAAAGTTGAATTCTTTTTGAAAATGTAAACTTCCGATGAACGGAAACGCGGGCATTTCAGGAGTGAAGGGGCGTCGCCCGTAGCGGCAGGATCGGACTTACGGATTCTGCCTTAACGGAACTGTCCCGGCCGACAGAGAATCCTGGCGGCCGGGAACAGAGCTCGCTTATTCTTCTGATAATGCTCCGGTGCCGGAAGGATTTCCGGGGGTCATTACTTCTTCTTGGAGGTATCGGCAGGAAGTCCGGCGTCCGCAACGCCGCCCACCATGGTCTCGAAGAAGGTGGCCGTTGCGTTCACGGAAAGGTAGGTCGTTTGCTCCCGCAGGTTTTTGACCCGAACGGTCTTGCAGCTGCAGTTTCCGATCAGGCAACGGTAATCCACGCCGGTGAGCTGGTCGATGATGTTCTTCATGGTCTCATAATCCGGGGCGGAGAACTCCAGCTTGAAGTTCCGGCGGATCTGATCCTTGCTGCGGGTGACGTCCGTGAAGGAGACGGAATACTTGGTGGCCGTGCCGCTGAGGATATCGTTCAGCAGGGCCAGCTCCTCCTTTGCGTTGTTGTAGCTGGGCATGTAGCTGTACTTACCCGCCGCGGTGATCTCGTCGATCTCGTTCTGCATGCGCTGGAGCTCGCGGATCTTCACGTTGGCATCGGTCAGTTCCTCCTGGAGGGAGGAATACTCTTTGTCGGCCTTTTCAAGGTTCTTACGGATCGGCTGATCGACAAAGCGGTAATAGCAGAATCCGATGATGATCAGGACAAGGATAATAAGGAGTACTTTTTCCTTCGCATTGAGATCCCGAGTCATTTTCAGCCCTCCTCAACAACCTTCAGGTAAGCGATGATCTGAGCGGTCACGTTATACTCCAGCTCTTTCTCCTCGTCTTCCCCCTGCTCGCCTTCCGCCGGCGTCTCTCCGGCAGGAGCTTCTTCCGCGGGCGCTTCCTCCGCGGGGGCTTCTGTGGCTTCGCCCTCGGCGGCCTCACCGGTATTCTCACCCTCAACCGCCGCTTCAGACTTTTCCTTCTTGATTGCGTTAGTCACGGCCTTCTGCACGGCGGCGAAATCCACCATGTCGTCCTCGTTCAGGAGCTGAGCAAGGATGTTCGTATCCTGAAGGGTGTCCACCGTCACGTCCAGGGTGAGCTGATTCTGCTTCACCGTCCAGCTGTTGAGCTCCGCTTCGGGGAGAACAACGCGCTCGATGAGGTCCACCACGTCGCTGCGCTCCACACGGTTCAGCTCACTGGAGCTGAGGTCCGCCAGAGTGTAGTGGGCGTACTTCTCCTGAAGCTCGCCGAAGCTGTCCAGTCTTGCGTTCGCCGCGGAGAGCTGGTTTCGAAGGTCGCGCACCTTCTGCTGTTCCCTGCTCACAGCGTCCAGTCTGTCCATCACGGCGAATTTCGCGATGGCGGCGGCCGCTACGATGATCAGAATCAAAGCCAGGATAGCCGTGGAAATCCTCGTTTTCTTCTGGCCGACCGTGGCCATATTTATGGATCTCTTCGAGGGAAGCCGCCCGCGGATCTTGGCCTTCTTTCCGCTTGCTTCCGCATTCATTGTTGCTGCAGCCATTCCGAGCACCTCCTGTCTTTATTCCTGGGTAATGCCGATGGCCTGGACCAGGGCATTGCTGTCGCTCAGGAGGCGGCCGCCGGGGAGCAGCTCCTCCGCAGAATGGACCTTCATGCCCTCCATGCCGGATTCGATCGCCGCCGTCAGCGCGCCGATGTAAGCGCCGCCGCCGCAGAGCCAGATGTCGGAAAGGGTGCTCTCGGGATTGCTGAACCGATAGAAGTTCAGCGCCCGCATAAGCTCCACGGCGATGTTGCTGAAGGCGTTGAGGCAGACTTCCTTGCTCAGGCAGTCCTCGAAATTGTTCACCACGTAGGTGTGGGCCAGATGCTCATCCACGTTGTAGGCGTCGGCAATGGCGGAATCCACCACAGAGAGCCCGGTCTCCAGGATGCGGGTGACCTCGTGCTTATCGCCCTTGAACATATACATGCGGATGGACTGATAGCCCAGGTCCAGGAAGCAGTATTCGCCGCTCTCGGGCTTCTTGGCGGGATCCATGCTGCGGATGAGTCCCACGTAGGAGCTGACGACGGGAGCCGCCTTTACGAGCTTCAGCCCGCCCGCCTTCCGAAGCATGATCTTCGTCTCGTTCATCAGCGACACGGGCGCAGCCACGGCCAGAAGATCCATGGTGGCGCCGCCGGCGCTCTCGGCAATGTCTTCCGGCTCGGCAGGCGCAGTTCCTTGGGACTCGAAGGCCTCCAGGGCGTTCTGCTTCTCCTTCTTCGGCTGCTTTGCTTCCTTCGGCGCAGCCTTGGCCTGCAAAGAGGCAACGTCGGAAAGCATCGCGTAGTCGAAGACGTAGCTCTTCATTTCCTCCGTGATGTAGTCGCGGAATTCATAGGGGAGGTTCAGCTCCAGCTGATCCGCAGACATCAGCGGCATCGTCACGTTTCGGACGAAGACGGCTTCGTTGGAGAAAGCGACCGCAACATTGGAGCAATGGATTCCGTTCTTCTTCATCGTTTGGGCGAGAAGCTCACCCATGGCCTCCGGTGAGGCCAAACGCCCTTCGCGCATGAGGCGCTTGGGCATGGACGCGATAGCGGTCTTTTTGACCTGCTTCCCACTGACGAGAGCCAGCTTTACTGTGTCATAGCCGATATCGATGCCAAGTATACGTTTTGCCATGCTTACAACTCCATCTTCCGCAATATTATCAAGCCACAGAGATCAGGCCCAGGTACCACCGTACTATGGGGTCTCCGAACAGCAGCATGACCGCGGCAGCCGCCGCAATGGACGGGCCAAAGGGGATCGGTTCGCTGATTGCCTTCCCGAAAGTCTTTCGGAGAAACGCAAAGAGCAAGCCAAAAACGCAGGCCAGCAGGAGGGAAAACAGCGTGGCCGCGAAGCCGAGATACAGGCCGACGACGAAATAGAGCTTGATGTCGCCGCCGCCCAGCGTATCCTTCTTTAATATACTGTCCAAAAGCATAGACAGAAGCAGGAGCCCGACGCCGAAGGCGACGCCGGCAGCCAGGTGGAGCGCCGCTTCCCACCAGCTCATGGCGGAGAAGGGCTGCGCGATCAGCCATGCGGCCACCGCAATGATGAGGCAACCGTCGGGAATCTCATAGATATCCAGATCCACCAGAGAAAGGCAGAACAGACAGCAGAGAAAGATGTAATTCCTGAGGAAGACGACCGTGATATCGAAGCGGAGGAGGCAGACCACCGTGACCAGGGCGAAGAAGAGCTCCACCAGAAGATAGCGGACGGAGACCTTCTTCCCGCAATAACGGCAGCGGCCACCGAGAAAGATCCAGCTGAAGATCGGGATCAGATCCGGGATGCCCAGCGTATGTCCGCAGTCGGGGCAGCGGCTTCTTCCCTTCAGGAAGCTCTGCCCATGGGCGATGCGCCAGGCGGCGCAGTTGAGGAAGGAACCAAGGACCGCGCCCAGGACCGCGGCAACACAGCAGCAGTAGATTTGAAAGGTCTGGCTGGCATGGATGGACACGGACACGGAGTTCTCTCCTTCCCTGGGCTGTGATCAGGATTTCGTGTAAGCGTCGCCGCTCCAGTCCTCGCCTTCCTTCCAGACGGCGGCGTGATTGGCGTCGGCATAGACGAACCAGTGGAGGCGGCCCTCGGCGTTGAGGGAGAAGAAGCAGACCACACCGTCGAAATCGATGGAATAGTCTGTGCCCCGGCGGAGGCCGTTGTTGCCTTCGAGCCGGATGACCTCCAGGGGCTTGCCGTTGATCTGCCAGATAAAGGTGGTCTCCAGCATGCGGCGCCCGCTTTCGATAGTGGAATTGACCTGCGCTTCCAGCATCTCGAAAACGCGGGTGGCGTTGGTGCGGGTGCGGAGCTTCGTATCCGATTCGTGGATGCCGCAGATCACGTGCCAGCTGCCCTTTTCAGGCAGGAGATAGAAATCGCCGTCCGCGGGACAGAGGCTGTCCATGGCGAGCTTGCTGCGGTCGACCACGACGGTGGCTTCCGACAGGGTCATCTCCGGATCCGCGAGGAACTCGGCGATCAGGACGTCCTGGGCCTTCTTCATGGCCACGTTGCAGGCATAAGCCTCCGCCTTGGCCTCCTGCCGCTCCACCAGGGGGATGATCACCATCACGACCATCAGCAGAATGATGAGGACCAGCAGCGCCACAAGCCGCCCGAAGCTCTTTTCTTTCTTTTCCTCGGTTTTTGACTTTTTCGTGATGATCCGTGCCATGCCGTTTACCTACCTTAATTCCGCCCCTTCGTCACAGGGGTTGGGGATCGGGCTCCGCCCCGCTAGCAGAGGCGGAGCCCAAACGCGATTTTCGGTCGGCACAGGAAGCGTTCTTCCCGGTGAAGCCTCCTGTCCGAACCTAGGGTTTTGTTTTCTTAATCAGAACCGGAATCAACTTCCAAAGGATACAGAGACTTCGTCGTCAATCGGGAAGCTCTCGCTCAGATCGCCGAGCGTAATCGTGATCTTAGAAGTCCCGATGGTATAGGTGGCCTTGTTCTTCAGGGTGTAGTTAATGGTGACGGGGAGCTTGCCGCTGACCAGAGAAGTGCCATCGGCCAGAGCGGTGGCAACGCCCTCAGCGTAGGCGCTGCGGGTGTTGGCAACTTCGGTGGCGAGCTGGGACTTCTTCAGCTGAGCGGTGAACACGGGGATGGCAATGGCCACCAGAACGGCGATGATCGCAACGACGATCAGCAGCTCGGCCAGGGTGAAGCCCTTCTTGTTGTTCTTCTTCATCAAATGTTTCTCCTTTCGGTTTTTCCCGACGCCCACCGGGATGGGCGCCGCGTTGGCGCCGGAACGCATCCTCGCACACTAGCTGTACTTCGGACGCGCAGCCGACAGCCTTTAAGAATGTATTTTCACGCCTTCCGGGAAAAGCGCAAAAACCAAAACTACAGTTTACAGTTTACGGTTAACAGTTAACAAGTGTTAAGATGGCTGTGGAAAAATCGGCATTGCTACGGTCGTTTTTCGCTGTCTCTTTTCTGCTTTGCCGTCTTTACGATGGCTGTGAGCATTCTCGCCAGCTCTGAACAGTCGTTCTGAATACTGCCGTATTGGACGGACGTCAGGTAATCCGTCTTATATAACAGCTCCAGCCAATACTCCGTTTCCGATGCTTCCTTCAACGCGATCGACATCTTATGTATGAAATCGTCCGTGCTTTCGGCGTAACTCGCTTCCCTCAGATTCGCACCGATGCTAGTTCCGCAGCGAAGCAGCTGCTTTGACAACACTCTTTCCTGTTTCTCGCCGTTCAGGAATCTGCAAAGGCGCACGATACGAACGGCAAACTGCATGCTCTTCTTATATACACTCTGATCCATGCTTTGCTGAGGTTAACTGTTAACTGATAATTGTCAACTGATGCTTGATTACATTGCTCCGTACATGTCGAACATGGCGATGTAGATGGCGATGACGATGAAGCCCGCAATGGCGGCCATGAATACCAGGAGGGCCGGCTCCAGCTTCTTCATGGCGGCGTCCGTGGCCATTTCAAGCTCGGTGTCGTAATACTCGGAGATGGTCTCCATGGTCTGCTCCAGCTCGCCGGTCTCCTCGCCGACGTTGACCATGTCCACCAGGATATCGGGGAGATAGTTCGCTTCCTCCATGCTGGCGCCCAGGGCCTTGCCCTCCTCCAGCTTGCTCACCAGCTTGCTGGTCTCGGTGCTGAGGAAGTAGTTATCCATGGTGCGGCCGGTGATATTCACAGATTTCGTGAGAGGAAGGCCGGCGCCCATCATGGTGTACATGGAGCTGGCGAACTGGCTGGCGCCATTCAGCAGGGCGATGTTGCCCAGGATCGGCAGCTTCAGCTGCAGCTTGGCCAGGGCCATCTGACCGCTCTCCGTCTTCTGGATGAGCTTATATGCCAGCAGCAGGATAGCCGCGATCACCAAAATGTACGGCCAGCTGTGCTGGAAAAACTCAGAGATACTGATGAGGAGCCTCGTCATGCCGGGGAGCTCGACGCCCAGATCGTCGAAAATCGCCGTGAAAGTGGGTACCACCTTGACCATCAGCACGATGACGACGGCGATGGCGATGACCAGGACGAACATCGGGTAGGCCAAGGCGCTGCGCACCTTGCCCGACATCTTCGCCTTCTTATCGAAAAGATGGTACATGCTCTCGAAGGAACGATCCAGACTGCCGGATTCCTCGCCCGCGTGGATGGACTCCACGAAGGTGACCGGCAGAAGGTTCGCGCCCCGGTCCGCAAAGCTCTCGGAGAGGGAACGGCCGGCTTCCACATCGTCCGCTACGCCGGTGAGGATGCGCTTCAGGGGCTTGTTCGTGGTCTTATCGGCAATCAGGTGCACCGTACGCGCCACGGGGATACCGGCTTTCAGAATGATGGAAAACTGGCTGCACATGACGGTGAACGCCTTGGTATCCAGCTTGTTGCCGCCGATCTCCAGGTTCATCAGATTGCCGATGTCCTTCTTGACCGGGGTCAGCTTCAGGATGACGTCGCAGGTCTGCTTGATGCGTGCGACCGCGTCCAGCTCGTTATACCCGTCGATAATTCCGGTGACGCGCTCGCCGCTGGGGGACAGGGCTGCATATTTATAGGTTTCCAAAGAAGTTCACTTCCTTTGCAGTCGA
>JAEEGK010009146.1_pt1 | contig 23211 bp, 20 predicted proteins | sample 8958771 | NCBI WGS metagenome assembly JAEEGK01 (sample SAMN16246547, study PRJNA631951) | gut metagenome | biome: gut microbiome; feature: rumen; material: SC-attached | host: Bos | place: Iran: Karaj | collected 2018-10 | reverse complement strand
ATCATGTTGGTGATGCGGGCCTTGCGGGTGTCGAAGTTGTAGCGGAGCTCGTCCATCTTGTAGGACTGGCCGGCCTGGGTCATTTCCGGCAGGCCTTCCATCTCTCCGGTGGCGATATTCTTGCGGCCGGTGGCATAGACCGTATTGGTCTTCATGTCATACTCGATGTAGTCGGCCGTGAGCTTCATGTCCTGATAGTTCACGGTGGCCCCGCCGTAGTAGTAGATTTTGCGGTTGCCATTGGAAAAGTCCGTAATGATGGAATCCTTGGCGGTGGAGAAGGCCGGCCGCTCCAGCGAGCTCTTCCCGAGGAGGTCCAGGGAATCTCTCCGGGCCGATGCCGTGGAATCCGGGCGGGCCAGGGAGTCCAGCCGGGCCAGGGAATCCGGGTGCGCGGGGAGGACGAGGGAATCGGGCAGCTGGCGCAGCGCACGCGCAGACGCCTGCGGGCCGATAGGGATGGCGGCCGCAAGTGAAAGCGCTACGGAGAGATATTGCAAAAACTTCCTCAAGTTTGGATATTTTTTGCTAAATTTGTGCAAAATATAAGATGCAAATTTAAGCCTAATTCCACAAATTTCAAAACTGCATTTCCATGAAGCTGCATTGCCTTCTTTCGCTTCTTCTTATGGCTGCTGCCACTTCTGCAATCCCCGTGCCTGCCGGCGCCGAAGGGCCCCTGAAACTCAAGACCGTTGTCATCGACCCCGGTCATGGCGGCAAGGATGCCGGTTGCGTGAGCCGGGACAAGAAGACCTATGAGAAGAATGTAGCGCTCGATATCGCCCTCAGGCTGAGCCGTAAGATAGCATCGGCCTATCCCGACGTCGACGTCCGGATGACCCGCTCCGACGACCATTTCGTGGAACTGGAGCAGCGGGCTGTCTTTGCCAACAAGGCGGCCGCGAACCTGTTCATCTCCATCCACGTGAATGCGGTGGAGAAGGGGACATCGGCCAACGGATTTTCCGTCCACGTGCTGGGACAGTCCCAGCGGAAGGGGAACGACCTCTATTCGAAGAACCTGGACCTGGTGAAGCGGGAAAACTCCGTTATCATGCTGGAAGACAATTACAAGACGCGGTATCAGGGCTTTGACCCCAACGACCCGCAGTCTTCCATCATTTTCTCGCTCATGCAGAACGCGCATCTTTCGGCCAGTCTGGCCTTTGCCGAGGACGTGGCGGGCGCCATGGCGGGCGGTCCCATCCGCCATTCGCGCGGCGTGTCGCAGGATCCTTTCTGGGTGCTGTGGAGAACGGCCATGCCTTCCGTTCTCATTGAGGTGGGCTTCATGACCAACCCCGACGACCTCGCCGTCATGCGCTCGGAAGCGGGCCGGCAGGGAATTGCCGATAACATTTTCAAGGCTTTCTGCGTGTTCAAGACGCGCTATGACGGATCGGCCTCCATCCCGCCGGTGGAGGATGTGAAGCCGGTGGTGACCCCTTCCGGTGAGCCGGCGGTCCCGGCAGAGTCTCAGCATCGCAACGGCCCTAAGGATGGCGTGCTGTACGGTATCCAGGTGCTGGCTATTGGCAAGAAGATGGACCCGAAGGATCCTTTCTTCCAGGGATACGAGCCCATGGAACTCAAGGTGGGGAACCTTTATAAATATATCATCTGCCCCGACACCTATCTTTCGCAGGCCAAGAAATCCTATACCAAAGTGGTTACCATTTTTAAAGATTCATATTTGGTAAAAGTAGAGAACGGAGTCTCTAGTCCAGTTCGGTAAAAATCCTTAGATTCAGTAAGTTTAGGAGCCGATTATCTTGCAATTCATTATTTGAAATAATTCTAAATAACGTTGTCGGCCCGTGACCCTTAGAGCGCATGTTTTGCTTTGTAAGATGCTTATTTTCAGCTTGTTTGAAAAAGTGTGGTTTTAGCCTTTTGCTACTATAATTATAGCGATTAATTTTTTATAAAACAATAGTCAAATTGTTTTTTTATGAAAAATTTTTCCGCCATTTTTGCATTCGATTTAACACAAAAACAGCGCGAGTATTCTTACAGGTTCCGGCATGACAGACCAGGAAAGACATATTGCGGTATGGCAGAATTGCCTGCAGATCATTGAAAGCAACATTGATCCGCAGCAGTTCAATACCTGGTTCAAGCCCATCCGGCCCATATCGCTGGTAGAGGCCAAGCTCACCGTGGAGGTCCCTTCGGATTTCTTCCGGGAGTATATCGAGGGAGCCTACAAGGATCTTCTCCGCCTCACCATCCGCCGCGCCATCGGGGCCGATGCTCAGCTGTTCTATCTGGTTCGCCCCGTGCAGTACCGCGAAGGCATGGTCCTTCCCTCTGCCAAGAGCGCCACACCTACCAACAATCCGGTTTCGGTTCCCACTTACCAGCCTTCGGGCAGCCCCAGTCCTTTTGTATTCCCGGGCACTACGCGCGTGAAGATTAACCCGCGCCTCAATCCGGTGTACTGCTTTGGAAACCTGGTGGAGGGTGAGTGCAACAAACTGGGTATCAATGCCGGCGAGAGCATCTCGCACGCTCCTGGAAAAACGCCTTTCAATCCGCTTTTCCTCTTCGGCGGCCCCGGTCTCGGCAAAACGCACATCGCCCAGGCCATCGGCATCGATATCAAGGAACGTTTCCAGGACAAGGTGGTGCTCTACGTGACCGGCAACGAGTTCAAGACGCAGTACATGGACGCCGTCAAGGGCAACCGCATTGTGGATTTCATCGCTTTCTATCAGAAAATTGACGTTCTCATCGTGGACGATATCCAGGATCTGGTGGGTCAGGCTTCCCAGAACACCTTCTTCAATGTGTTCAATCACCTGCACCAGAACGGCAAGCAGCTCATCTTCACCAGCGACCGCGCTCCCGTGGACCTGCAGAACTTCGAGGAAAGGCTGCTCTCCCGCTTCAAGTGGGGCCTGTCTGTGGAACTGTCCCGCCCGGATTACAACACCCGCCTGGAAATGCTCCGCGGCCGTGCCCAGCGGGAAGGCGTCGCCCTGTCGGAAGACGTTCTCTCCTTCCTGGCTTCCCGCATCAAGACCAATTTCCGTGAGCTGGAAGGCACCTTCACCTCCCTTGTGGCCTATGCCACGCTGGGTCACCGCAACATTGACGTAGACCTGGCCCAGAACATTACCGGCAAGATTGTCGGTGAGGAGGAGACCGAAGTGAGCATGGAAACCATCATCTCCACCGTCTGCGAGTACTTCAACATCACCCGCGAGCAAATGCTCTCCAGAAGCCGTGTGCGCCAGATCGTCCAGGCCCGCCAGATTGCCATGTACGAGTGCCGCAACCTCATCCAGAACTGCTCCCTCTCCACCATCGGTGCAGAACTGGGCGGCAAGGACCACGCCACCGTCCTCCACGCCTGCACCACCGTCCACGACCTCATGTCCACCGACAAACTCTTCCGTCAGTGGGTAGAGGACATCGAAGGCATGATTGTGGTTCCCGTAGAGCAGTAGGGCAGCGCAGGCTCCTTCTTTTTGGCGCAGGTTCCGTCGTGAATGGCGCAGGTTTCGCCGTAAGTGGTGCAGGTCCCAGTGTAAGTGGTGCAGGTTCCGCCGTATCTGGCGCAGGTTTCGCTGTGAATGGTGCAGGTTCCAAAATAGCGTCTGAACCTGCGCCGCATATCGGCCTTCTACTGCGTTCTGTTGGCGCAAGTTCCGTACATAAAATGGAACCTGCGCCGTCCACCCTCGGAACCTGCGCCATCCGCCCTTGGAACCTGCGCCATCCACCCTCGGCCCGCTGACATATGAGTAAGAAAGAGCTGATGGGCTCTACCCCCTCATAGCACGGATGGCCGCTGCGGGGTTATCGGCCTTAAAGACGGAGCTGCCGGCGACGAGCATGGTGGCACCGGCCTCTTTTACGGCGGCGGCGTTGGCTGGGCCGATACCGCCGTCTATTTCGATGGGAACTTCGGAACGGCCGATGGCGTCGAGCTGCTTACGGACGGCGCGGACACGGTCGATGGATTCCGGGATGAACTTCTGGCCTCCAAAGCCGGCGAACACGCTCATGATGAGCACAAAATCCACTTTGGGCAGCAGCGGAAAGATCTTTTCTACGGGGCAGTCGGGGTTGATGACGATTCCGGCCTTTACGCCCAGTGCCTGGATCTGCTGCAGGATATCGGCCGATGCCTCACCGGCGGCCTCATAGTGGAAGCTGATGTAGGCGGCTCCGGCCTTGGCGAAACGCTCTACGTATTTTTCCGGATGCACGATCATCAGGTGCACGTCCAGGGGCTTGCGCGCTTTGCGGGCTATGGCCTCCACCACGGGGAAACCGTAGGAGATGTTGGGCACGAAGGTGCCATCCATGATGTCCAGATGGAAAAGGTCTGCAAACTCGTTCACCAGTTCCACATCTTTTTCGAGGTGCAGGAAGTCGGCGGCGAGCATGGAGGGTGCTATCTGTACCATATTATCTGAAGTTGAGGACGACGTCGTTCAGGTGGGCTACAAACTTGTCCAGTGAGGCCAGCTCCAGTTTTTCTCCGGGGGCGTGTACGCCGCGGAGGGTGGGGCCGAAGGAAATCATGTCCAGATCCGGGAACTTCTCCAGGAAGAGACCGCATTCCAGACCGGCGTGGATGGCTTTGACTTCGGGTTCGTGGCCGAAGAGCTTGACGTAGGACTCGCGGGAGACCTCCAGCACGTGGGATTTGAGGTTGGGCTTCCAGCCGGGATACTCGCCGTGGTGCTCTACGTCGAAGGAGCCCAGGAAGAAGGCGGCTTCCACTTTCTCGGCCATGGCGTGGAGTTCGGAAACGACGGAGCTGCGCTGGCTGGTGATGACTTTGAGCACATCTCCCTCGATGTGTGCGGCGGCCAGGTTGGTGGAGGTTTCTACCAGGCCGGGAATGTCGGAGGAGACTTTCTCCACGCCGTGCGGGCAGGCAAGGAGCGTGGCGATGAGGTTGGCGGCATCTCCCTCTGCGATGGGCTTGTCCTTGCACTCGCAGGGGGTGCAGTCGGCCCGGACATCAGGATCCGAAGCGGCGTACTCGGCGGCGAGGAGGTCGCTGAAGGCTTTGACATCGGCCTGCATTTCCTCGGCTTCGTCGGCGGGAACGGCGATGATGGCCACGGCCTCGCGGCAGATGGCGTTGGGCTTGTTGCCGCCGTCCAGGCTCAGGAGCTGGAAGTCGTACTGAAGCTCCGTGAACAGGAAGCGGACCAGTTCCTTGATGGCGCTCGCGCGGTTTTTATTGATGTCGTCTCCGCTGTGGCCTCCCTGTGCGCCGAAGACTCTGACCTTCAGTGTCTTGTATCCTTTCCGAAGCGGCTCCCGGGTGAACTCGAAGGTGGCGGTGGTGTCCAGGCCGCCGGCGCAGCCCACGAAGAGCTGGCCCTCGTCCTCGGAGTCCAGGTTGATGAGCGTCTTGCCCGTAAAGAAGCCCGGCTCCAGTGCAAAGGCACCGTCCATGCCGGTCTCTTCCGAGATGGTGAACAGGCACTCCAGCTTGCCCATGGGCAGGTCGCTGTCCATGAGGGCCAGGCAGGCGGCTATGCCGATGCCGTCGTCGGCGCCCAGCGTGGTGTTCTCAGCTACCATCCATCCGTCTTTGATGACATAGGGGATGGGCTGCGAGTGGAAGTCGAACTCGAAGCCGGCATTTTTCTCACACACCATGTCCTGATGGGCCTGCAGCACCAGCGTGGGTACATTCTCTTTTCCCTTGGATGCTTCCTTGGTGATGACGACGTTGCCGGTGGAGTCTGTCTTGCAGGCCAGCGCGCGCTTAGCGGCGAACTGCTGCAGGTACTCGGTCATTTTTTCTTCGTGGCCCGACTCGCGGGGAACACAGGTAATTTCCTGGAAAAACTTGAGGACAGATGCGGAATCCATAATATTCTTGGTTTATCTCACCAAAGATACACATTTTTCAGTGGAATTGCAACTGCAGGTTGCGGGCTGTGCGGCGCAGGTCCCGGGCTGGACGGCGCAGGTTCAGCGCTAAATGGAGCAGGTTCCATTTTATAGTCGGAACCTGCTCCACTGGAAGTACCTGGAAGGCCGAAAGGCGGTGCAGGTTTCGGCCTTGTTTTGGAACCTGCACCACTCTCGGCCCTCATCCCCACTCTCGGCCCTCATCCCCGCCATCGTCCCTCATCCCCGCCATCGGCCCTCATCCCCACTCTCGGCCCTTCTCTCCGCATTCCCCCTTCTTGGTTTCTGCGTCAGCCTCTCCACATCTTCCCGTTTTATTCTCATGCAGCGGGCGAGCTGTGGCACCGAGGTCCTGTAACAGCGGTAAATGTAGGGAACCAGGCGGATTTTCTGCTCCGGAGTGAGCTCTGCCGGCTCTTTCTGGAACCATCGGCCAGCAAGGTCGTTCACGGTGAGGAGAAACTCGGCATCGGGGCGCCATGCCCGCAGGTTGGTGACGAGCTTTTGCCTCATTTCTTCAGGATTGAGCGAGCCGATGGTTTTCAGAAAGAACGCCTGATCGTGGTCGAAGGCTGCCTCCAGGTATTGCCAGTTGCAGCAGGTGCTGTGGACCAGATGTCCGTCGCTGTCCAGCATCCAGGGGACCTTGCTCAGATCGGCATGGGTGTGCATCAGGTCTTCCTTCTCTCTTCGCGTGAGTGCGGCTACGGCCTTGTACCCGGCGTTGCTTTTTCCACCTGCGAACATGGCCCGGTAACTGCACCAGGGATAGTCGTCTATCCGGCATCCGGTGTCGGAGACGTTCCGGGGAATATACGCCAGGGTATTGCGGACGTACCAGTTGTTATCCAGCAGCTGTACGTCCACGGATGTTCCCAGAAGCACATTATTCTCGCCGTACTTGCGTGAGAGATACATGGAACAGCGCCTTTTCAGTTCGTTGGCTGCACGCCGGGCGGCCTCCAGGCTGGTAGCCAGCACGCTTATGTGCGCATGGTTGGACATGACTACGTGGATGATGACGTCGACACCGCATTCCAGCGCCGATATGAAAATGTATTTCTCCACCACGTCATAGTCTTCGTCGTCCCTGCACAGAAGATTGCTCTCCAGACCCTCCAGGCTGATATGAAATGGAAAAAACCTGGCCGATAATCCGTCCGGAAGTGTCCGGGTTACAACTCGCTCGAATCCCATGGAGCTTCCTCCTCCTCTCTATATTCTTCCGGATTATTCTTCCTGTATTGGAGTACAATGTCCAGAATTTCAGTCCCGTAGCGGTCCAGCTGATTGAGCCCGAATCCCTTGATGCTCATCAGATCTTCCTCGGTGACTGGCGACAAGTTGGATATGGCAAGCAATACCTTGTTAGTGAGGATGATATAGGCCGATAGTCCCAGCTCCCGCGCTTTCTCCCTTCGCCACTTCCGCAGAATCGAGGAGAGCTCCGGATGCAAGTTGACCGGAACGTTGTTCTCCAGCATTGTGAAGAAGTCCGGACTGTTGACCGTAATCTGGAAGATGTCGCTTTTGGCCTGGATGATACCAGCGTCATCCTGCGTGATAAGAAGTAGTGTTTTCATAAACTTTTGGTTTTAAGGTGTTATGTTGTGTTTTAGGTCGTGCGCAGGATAAGGCTGCGCGTCGTGACAAAGGAAAGAAGAATTATCCGTTTCACCTGAATATGAAACGTTTAACTTTATTTTCGGCCTCTCACGGCTCTGTAAGGCCGATTTTTCCGCCGACCGAAACGGATAAATGCAGCATTTTCATTTCCGGAAAGGCCAAAAACAGCCTCTGGCGTACGTGTAGGGCCGATTATCCGTTTCAATTTTCGCCCTATTTTTCCGGCCTTGTTTTGGAACCCCCGCCGCCCCCTGCTGCCAAAATGGCAGGAAAATGGCGGGCGGGCGGGGGGGAGGGCGGCGTGCTTGGGAATGGCTTTATTTTTGTTTATATTTGTAAGAATTATAAACACCATTTATATGATTACACACGATCTTCGGCTGATTGCCGATGCTATCATCGATAAGAAAGGAGAGAATGTGGTTTCGCTGGACCTGAGGGAAATGGGCGGTGCCATCACGGATTTTTTCGTGGTGTGTGACGGCTCCAACACAACGCAGGTGGGCGCAATCGCAGGCAACATTGCAGAGAAGATGAAGGAGGAAGGCCATACCCTGTACCGCAGCCAGGGAGAGGGCAACAACTTCTGGATCATCCAGGACTACGGCAACATTGTCGTGCACATCTTCCTCAAGGAGTACCGGGACTTCTATCGGCTCGAGGACCTCTGGGCCGATGTCCCCCGCAAAGAGTATAAAGAACGGAAGTCCTCCGCAAAAGCAAAAAAACAACAAGACTAAATGGATCAAGACAAGAAAGACCCCAAGGGTCGCAAGATATTCAGCGTCAGCTTCAACTTTTCATGGCTATATTTCCTGATTCTTCTCGGAATCGGCTACCTGATGTTCAACAACAGGCAGAGCAGCGCCCCGGAAAAGGTGGAATGGACGGAAGTTCAGCAGATGATCGGCCAGGGAGACGTGGCCGAGATTACCTTCGTGCGCAATGACTTCAAGGGCGAAGTGAAACTCCGCCCCGAGCGCATTGCCAAATACACCGACAAGTTCCGCGGCGGCATGCCCCCGAAGCGTGCGCCGCAGTTCTATTTCCTGGTCTCCACCAAGTTTGACCCCGAGCAGAGCTTTGCCGCCCTCAATGCGGAGCTCAGCCCCGTGGAACAGTTCAAGGTTGTGATCAAGAACGAGGAACGCGTGTGGATGGAGATTCTTCAGATGACCCTTCCGCTCCTTATCCTCATTGTGTTCTGGGTGCTCATGTTCCGTGGCATGAACCGCGGCGCAGGCGGCCCCGGCGGCGGCATCAACCCCTTCAATACGGGAAAATCCACCGCCCGTGAAGCCGAGAAAGGCGAGGTCAACGTTACCTTCAAGGACGTAGCCGGCCTCTACGGCGCCAAGGACGAAGTGATGGAAATCGTGGACTTCCTCCGCAATCCCCAGAAATATACCGCCCTGGGTGGTAAAATCCCCAAGGGCGCCCTCCTCGTGGGCCCTCCCGGAACCGGTAAGACCCTTCTGGCCAAGGCCGTGGCAGGGGAGGCCAACGTGCCCTTCTTCTCCATCTCCGGCTCGGACTTCGTGGAGATGTTCGTGGGCGTAGGCGCTTCCCGCGTCAGGGATCTCTTCCGCCAGGCCAAGGAGAAAGCCCCGTGCATCGTGTTCATCGACGAGATTGACGCCGTGGGCCGCGCCCGTGCCAAGAACGGCGGCTTCACCTCTAACGACGAGCGCGAGAACACCCTCAACCAGCTCCTCACGGAGATGGATGGCTTCGGAACCAACAGCGGCGTCATCGTCCTCGCCGCCACCAACCGGGCCGATATCCTGGACCAGGCCCTCATGCGTGCCGGCCGCTTTGACCGTCAGATCCATGTGGAACTTCCGGAGCTCAAGGAACGCGAGGAAATCTTCCAGGTGCACCTGAAGGACATCAAGCTGGGAGACGACTTCGACGTCGCCTTCATGGCCAAGCACACGCCCGGATTCTCCGGGGCCGATATCGCCAACGTCTGCAACGAGGCCGCCCTCACCGCCGCCCGCCGGAGTCACGAGAAAGTGATGCAGCAGGACTTCCTGGATGCCGTAGACCGCATCATCGGCGGCCTGGAGAGAAAGTCCAACACCATCATGACCCCCGCCGAGAAACGCACCACCGCCTACCACGAGGCCGGTCACGCCCTGGTGGGATGGCTCCTCCCTTACGCAGACCCCGTCTTCAAGGTAAGCATCATCCCGAGAGGCAAGGCCCTCGGCCTCACCTGGAGCCTGCCCGAAGAGAGGAAGAACTGGTCCAAATCTGTCATGATGGACCAGATGAGCATGCTCATTGGCGGCCGTGTGGCAGAGGAAGTACTCAACGGAGAACCCTCCACCGGCGCCCTCAACGACCTCGAACGCATGACCGGAATGGCCTACGCCATGGTCCAGTACTACGGTATGAGCGACAAAGTGGGAACCCTCAGCTTCTACGACTCCTCAGGCGCCAAGGGCTACAACCTCGTGAAACCCTACTCGGAGAAAACCGCCGAGCTCATGGACCAGGAAGTGAAAGCCATCGTGAAGGAAGTTCACGACCGTACGCTCCGTATCATCGACACCCACAAGGATGCCTTTATGAAACTGGGCGCTCTCCTTTTGGAAAAAGAAGTTATCTTTGCAGAAGATATCGAGAGCATCCTGGGTCCCAAGGTTAAACCTGCGGCCGATGATCAGTTTGTAACCGATACCGTCAGCGCATGAATACAACCGTAAAACGCTCCCTATCCGGAACCGTCTTCCTGGCAGTGATGCTGGGAGGACTTCTTCTTGGCCGATGGCCCTTCACCATCCTCTTCGCCTTCATCACCGCCACCATGATGGAAGAGTTCTACCGCATGACCATGGGCAAGTCCTACCGGCGCCTGCAAAGCCTGGCCGCCAGCCTTACCGTCTGCCTGTTCGTAGTTGTCAATTTCGAGCTCTCCGACGGCGAATCGGGCATAACCGCCCTCTCCTGCGGCTTCATCTTTGCCCTGGCCGTCATGATCGCCTCCCTTTTCGAGAAAGACCATACCGATTTTATGAAAACCGGCTTCCTCTATGCCGGCATGCTCTACATCGGCCTTCCGCTGGCCCTTTCCAATATGGTGGTTTTCCAGGAGGGAGGGAAGTTCAGCGGCCTTCTCATGATAGCCTTCTTCTGCATTATCTGGGCATCGGATGTGGGCGCCTACTGCTTTGGCCTTCTCCTGGGGCAGAAAATCTGGCCCGCCAAACTGTGCCCCTCCATTTCTCCCAAGAAGTCCTGGGCCGGTTACGTCGGCGGTCTTGCCACCTCCGTCCTTGCCGGCGCCATCCTCAGTTGGACGGGCCTTGTGAGTTTCCCCATGGTCCACTGCCTGGTGATGGCCGCCCTCATGCATGTGGCGGGCGTATTCGGAGACCTCTTTGAGTCCATGTGGAAGCGCTCCGCCGGCATCAAGGATTCAGGCAACATCATCCCCGGCCACGGCGGCCTCATGGACCGCTTCGACAGCGCCCTTTTCGCTATCCCCACCGGCTATTTATACCTTTTGATATTTGAATTAGTGTAGTATATGAAATGGATCAAAATTGACAACGACTCCTACGGAACCATCCTCACAAGCTGGTGCGTCTGCGCCGTCCTTATCTTCCTGGTAGCTCGTTTTGTCCCCATCCTCTGGGTCAGCATCCCGCTCTGCGCCATGATGGTCCTGTTTATGATTTTCATCACCTGGTTCTTCCGCGTCCCCAACCGCGAGACTCCCTTCCAGGACGACGAACGGCTGGTAACGTCGGTGGCCGACGGAAAAGTGGTCATCGTGGACAAGGTCTACGAAAAGGAATACCTCAAGAAGGACTGCATCCAGATTTCCGTGTACATGGATTTCTTTGACGTGCACTGCAATTTCTGGCCCATCTCCGGCAAGGTGGAGTACTACAAGTATCATCCCGGCAAGTACCTGCTGGCCTTCCATCCCAAGAGCTCCGAGCTCAACGAGCATTCCTCCAGCTGCATGAGCAACGATTACGGCCAGGTCTTTTTCAAGCAGATTGCCGGCACCTTCGCCCGCCGCATCGTATGCTACTCCGAGCCCGGCAAGATCGAATACCGCGGAGACCAGTGCGGAGTCATCAAATTCGGCTCCCGCATAGACCTTTTCGTCCCGCTGGAAGCCGATGTCAAAGTAAAGGTGGGAGACAAAGTCCGCGCCGTGGAAACCGTCCTGGCTATTCTGCCCGATCGGCAGTAATGAGCTCTACCAGTTTTTCTACAGCCTCGTCCTCGGGTATATGCCTCAGGACGGGGTCTTTTTTTCGGTACAGGGTTACCTTGCCGAAGCCTTCGCCCACGTACCCGTAGTCGGCATCGGCCATTTCTCCCGGCCCGTTCACGATGCAGCCCATCACCGCGATGACCACGTCCTTGAACTGGCCCGTCGCGGCCTTTACCTTGTTGAAGGTGTTCTCAAGGTCGTAGAGGGTGCGGCCGCAGCCCGGGCAGGCAATGTATTCCGGCTTGTAGAAGCGGCGGCGGCAGGCCTGCAGGATTTCGTCCTTGAGGTACTCATCGCCGATGGGGATGTCATCCACCTCATGGTTGAGAAGGGGAGCGCCCCAGTCGCAGGCCGCCTTGAGGATGGCCTCTTCGCGCTCTCCAAGGGCAGTGGGAGCCGGCGCGGCTGAATATCGGCCCGCCAGATACTGCGCCACCGGAATCTCGTTTTCCGGGGGTTCCGTGAGGGAGACGCGGATGGTGTTGCCGATGCCTTCGGAAAGGAGCGTGGAGATGGCTACGCAGCTCTTGATGCGGCCGCTGTCTCCGTTGCCGGCTTCGGTGACGCCCACGTGCAGGGGAAACATTTCCCCCTTTTCCTGCATGAGGCGGGCGAGCTCGCGGTAGGCCTGGACCATGACAACGGTGTTGGATGCCTTGAGGGAAACCACCACATTATAGAAGTGGGCGTCCAGGCACATCTGGACCCATTCCATGGCCGCGAGGGCCATCGCCTGCGGCGTGTTGCCGTACTGCTCGACGATATACTTTCCGAGGGACCCGTGATTGAGGCCGATGCGGATGGCCCGGTCATATTTCTTGCATTCCTCCAGGAATTTTCCGAAGAGCTCGCGGGCCTTTTCGTGATTGGGATGGAAGTTCCCCGGGTTGATGCGGATCTTCTCCACCACCGGCACGACTGCCATGGCGACCTCCGCGCTGAAGTGGATGTCTGCCACCAGGGGGACATCGGCCTGCACCCTGCGGCGGATTTCCTTCAGCGGAGCCACGTCCGAGAGGGAAGGCACCGTGATGCGGATGAGCTGCGCGCCGGCCTCGATGAGCCGCCCGCACTGGGCGACGGTTGCGTCGACGTCAGCGGTATGGGTGTTGCACATGGTCTGGACCACGATGGGATGGTCGCTGCCGATGAGGACGTTCCCTACATGGACCGTCCGGGTTTTTATTGCTTTAGTCATGATGCTGCGATTCTTCCTCGACCATCTTGCGGGCCAGTTTCTTGAGCTGGCCGCGTGTATGTCCGTGCCGGGGTGAAAGTTGATAATAGATGCCGAAAGATACCACGCCGTCCAGCGGGTAGGCATAGCGGTAGTAGTACGGACTGGCGTAGTCGGGGCGCCAGAAGCTTTCCCAGCCCCACTTGACCTGCGCGTTCACGTGAAACTCGAAGGGCGCAATCATTACGCCGAGGCCCAGGCCGCCCTGCAGTCCGTACGAGAGGCGGCGGTCGTAGTCCTGGAACGAGTACTGGTGCTCCTTGTATACGTCATAGGTCTCGTAGTCGGGGTCCAGGGTGCGCTCGATGCTCATGCGGTAACCGCCGTAGAGACCCACCTTGGCCATGATCTTGAAATACTCGCCCATGTCAATGTGGAAATGCGAGAGGAGAAAGGCCTCGGGCACTTTCATCACCACCTTGTAGGCGCCGCTCTCGGTGGCGCGGGCTCCGGTCTCGGGGTTGGTCTTGAACTGGTAGCCCTCGTAATTGAGCTGCCCGCCAAACTCCAGGCCCATGTTGGGGAACAGCCCGAACATGGTGAAGTGGCGCATGATCGAAAAGCCCACCACCGGGCCGGCCCACTGCGTGGTGGTGTTGCGGTCGGGGTTGAAGAAACCCATCTGGAGGGAAGCTCCGCCGTACGCGCCCACCAGCCAGTAGTTGTTGGGCGGTGCAATCTTGATGTCCACGCTGTCCAGGTAGGAGGTGGTGATGCTGTCGGGGAGGGAGAAGAACTCCTTGTCCAGATCTACCTGGGCCCGGGCCGTGAAGGCGGCCGCAAGAAGGGCCGCGAGAAGGAGGAGGATCTTTTTCATCGGAACAGTTCCTCCATGTCTACGTTCCATACCATCTCGGCCTTCTCCAGCACCTTGATCAGGAACTTGTCGTTCACTTTATAAAAACGGACCTTCTCCGGCTGCTTGTGCTCCAGGAGGTTGCCGGTGTCCACAATGTTGTTCCCGTTGATGTCCTCCGTCATGCGGATGCAGTAAGAGCCCGCCTTGAGGTAGGGGAAGACCACCGGGCCGTTCCCGTTCACGATGAAGCTGCGGATCACTTTGTCCCGCTTTTCGTTGAGGAGCTCGATGATGTATTTGTTATGCACGCCGCTGAGTTCCAGCGTGATGTTACTGAGTTTTTCGTCGGTGGGAAGCGTCACCTTGAGCTCCGTGGAGTCGTTGTAGAAGCCGTTGATGTCCCGGAAACCCCGGTGGGGAATCTTGAGGAAGTACTCGTAACCCACCTGGAAAGGCTCTGTGGGCATGACGCGGAAGTGGCGCAGGTTGGTGGAGTCTTTGATGAGATTGACTTTCCCCATGGTCTCCTGCTGGCGCGGGTTGCGGATGCGCAGCTTCAGGGAATCCCAGGCGGCTTCAATGAGCGGGTACTGGAATACGATGTCAAAGCCATACTGCTCGATGGTGGTGGGGTCGGCCTGGGTTGTCATGACCGCCAGGGTGTCCTCGTGTTTGCGGTTACGGGTGTCGCGCTGCTTTTTCTGGAGCTCGGCCTTGTATTCCTTGGTATAGGCCAGCTTGACGGTCTCGTCCATCGGCCTGAGTTTTCCCGTGGTGTCGGTCTTGTCGTAGCGGATGACAAGCTGCAGGGTGTCGGGCATCCTGCGCTGGTCGTTCACCCACAGCTCCAGGGAGTCTTTCTGGGGGTTGAACTGGGAGATGATCTTATCCCGGTGAAGGCCCTTGATGCGCATGTCGCGGATGCGGGTGTCGGGCGCCATGAAGGTGAGGTAGGCGGTGCGTTCGCCCACGCGCTCCTTCTTCACGATCATCTGCTTGTGCGGCTTCTCGCGGAAGAGGTTGAGCTCCAGCTGGGCCTTGCGGGCCAGGCACAGGGCCGTGTCCTTCATGTCAAACTTCTTGAACTCGTACAGGGAGTCGTTGTAGATGATGGACGGGCGGAACAGCGAGTCCAGGAAGGCGATGCGCTCGCTCTCGGGGTCGTATTTGTTGTTGTTGTTCTCGTCGCGGATGGCATACACGCGGTATACGGTATCCTGGATGTTGCGGATGGAGAAGAATCCCCATTCGTCGGTCTTGGCCGCGGCGACGGGGCGCCTCAGGAACACGGCGGAGTCGGCCTGGTCCTTGTACAGCATGACCGTGGCGCCTTTCACGGGCATGAGGGTATTGCAGTCCTGCACCACGCCCGTCACGCACATGGAGTCTATCTGCTCGCCCGTTGCAAAGACCAGCGTAAAGCCCGGGAAGAGGTTGCCCTCGTTGTTGTCGGCGATGGCGCCGGTGAGGTCCAGGGTATAGGTGGTGCTGCTGTCCAGCGGGCTCTCGAACGTAACCACCAGCGATTTGCCGCTGATGACGGCCTTGGGCTTTTTCTCCTGCGGGGGAGACAGGTACACGCCGTTTGCGTCCTTGATCTTGACGTATTCGTTGAAGGTGAACACCAGTTTGGCCTTGCCGGGGTCTACGCGGGTGGATCCCGGGAAGGGCGCCACCTTGGTGATGACGGGCGGAATGGTATCCTTGGGCCCTCCGGTGGGGGCCTGCGTGGTGTTGGCGCAGCCTCCCGGAATGAAGAGACTGGCCAGAATGAGCGATGCGGGTATGAGGGGGAGGAGTTTTGTCAGCTTCATAGTTCGCTGCGGGTAACGTTGTCGATTCCTTCGATGGAAGAGAGTTTCTTGATGAGTTTGTCCAGGATGTCGCGGGAGTTCACATAGAGGTCTATGTAGCCCTCGAACAGACCGCTCTCGGCCTGCAGGGAAAGCCGGCGCATGTTCACGCCCATCACCAGGGAGAGGTAGCGCGTGATGTCGTTGAGCATGCCCACGCGGTCGATGCCCCTCAGGGAGATGCGCACGAGGAAGGAGGTGTCCTCGGCCTGCTCCAGCCACTTGGGGACCACCACCCAGTCTCCGTGCGTGGCGGCGATGGTCTCGGCCACCTTGCAGGATTTCTTGTGGATGGTGACGGTGCCGTCGGGGGCTTTGAAGCCCACGACCGGGTCTCCGGGGATGGGGTTGCAGCAGGTGGCAATGTGGAAGTGCGGGGCATTCGGGTCAGAGCTGCCGATGATGATGGTCTCACCCGCGGGAGCCTCGGTCTTTTCGGGCTGCTGGGCGTCCAGGCGCAGCATGCGGCGGATCCAGGACATGCGCGTTCCGCTGGAACGCTTGATGATGTCCTCAAAATTGTCGAGGGAGATATTGCCGATGCCGATGCCGTAGTAGAGCTCGTCCCTCGATTCCACGTTGTAGGCGGCTTCCAGGCGCTGGAGAAGACGTTCGTCCAGTTCCAGGCCGATAGATTCCGCCGCCTGCTCCAGCGACTTGCGGCCGAACTCGACCGTCTGCTTGCGCTGCGCCTTGAAATAGTCGGTGACGAGCGTCCTCGCGCGATGGGTGATGAGGAACTTGAGCCACTCCGGCTGGGGACGGGCGTCCTCGGCCGTGATAATCTCCACCTTGTCGCCGGTCTTGAGGACGTGGTCCAGCTTGACCAGTTTCTGGTTTACCTTGGCGGCGATGGACTTGTGGCCTACCTCGGAGTGGATGAGGTACGCGAAGTCCAGCGCGGTGGCGCCCTTCTGGATGCTGCGCTGTTCCCCGCGCGGGGTGAAGACGTAGATCTCGGTGGCGGTGAGGTCGTTGTGGATGATGTCGAGGAGCTCCAGCGCATTGATGTCCGGGTTTACCAGAATTTCCTTGATGCGGTTGAGCCAGTTGTCCATCTCGTAGTCTCCCTCTCCCATCATGCCGTGCTGCTTGTACACCCAGTGGGCGGCGATGCCTTTCTCGGCGATGTCGTCCATGCGGCGGGTGCGGATCTGGACTTCCACCCAGATACCCGAGTCGCTCAGGAGGGTGCAGTGCAGGGCCTCGTAGCCGTTGGACTTGGGATGCTTCACCCAGTCCCGCAGGCGCTCCGGCATGTAGCGGTAGATGCCCGTGATGATGGAGAAGATGTGGTAGCACTGGTCTCGCTCGCTTTCCTTGGAATTGGGGTCTGTGTCAAAGATGATGCGGATGGCGTAGAGGTCGTAGACCTCGTCGAAGGACACTCCCTTCGACTGCATCTTGCGCCAGGCCGAGTACGGGGTCTTGATGCGCTTTTTGAGCTCGTAGTGGAACCCGGCGGCATCGAGGGCCCGGGTGATGGGCTGGATGAACGCCGTCATCTCCGCTCCCTTGCCGGCTACCTCGCGGTCGATGCGGGCCTTGATGTCCTCATAGGCCTCGGGCTCCTTGTAGCGCAGCCAGATGTTCTCCAGCTCGCTCTTGATGCTGTACAGGCCCAGGCGGTGCGCCAGCGGGATAAAGATGAACATGGTCTCGGAGAGGATCTTGTCCCGCTTGTGCTCCGGCATGTGCTCGATGGTGCGGCAGTTGTGGAGGCGGTCGGCCAGCTTGATGAGCACCACCCGCACGTCGTCGTTCATGGTGAGGAGGATGCGCTTGAAGTTCTCGGCCTGCAGGCTCTGCTGGGAGAGGTCGGTTCCGTGCGTCTTCTGCTCGGTGTCCAGGACGTTCTTGATTTTGGTAAGACCGTCCACCAGGCTGGCAATCTTGTCCCCGAAGCGCTCCCTCAGGTCCTCTACGGTATAGTCGGTGTCCTCCACGACGTCGTGCAGGAGGGCGGCCGATATGGATTTGTAACCCAGGCCGATGTCGTCCACCACAATCTGCGCGACGGCGATGGGGTGGAGCATGTAGGGCTCACCGCTGCGGCGGCGCACGTTCTTGTGTGCCTCGTTGGCAAACTCGAAGGCCCGTTGGACGACCTCGAGCTCGGCCTCGTTGGCGCAGCGCTTCGCCGCAGACTCACGCAGCTTGGCGTAGTCCCTTTCAATGACTTCGTAGTCCTTGGGTGTAAACTGTGAAAAGCTCATAGTGACAGGTTCTTTTGGAAGCGCTTCCTGCGGGTGCGCACCGCTTCCTCGTTCAGTTTATCGATAGTTTCGACGGTTACCCGGTGACGCTCCACGTTCTGGAAGGCGAACGAGAGCTCCGCTCCGTACAGGATGATGGTCCATGCCATGTTCATCCAGACCATGAACAGCGGAACGGCGGCCATGACACCGTAAACGGCGCTCTGCTTGGCCACCATCACCTGGGTTTCCAAGTATAGGTATTGTACTCCGGCAAAGCAGAGGCCGGAAATAAGGGCAGCTTTGAGCGCGTACCGGTACAGCACCTTGGTGCCCGGTACGTACTTGTACATGACGCTGAGGATGAGGACAATCATGCCTGCGAACGTGGTCCAGGAAAGCAGCGACTTCAGGTGCTCGGAGAAAAGCTCCTTGGTGGGGAAAATGAGGTCCAGCACATGGGAATACACCACCGAGCCCGAGAAAAGGATGATGACCACAAACGGAGCCAGGATGGTTATGCCGATGATAACCCCGATCATCTTGAGGAAGTTGCTCTCCTTCTCCACCTTCCACACATTGTTGAACACCTGCCGCACCGAGATCATCAGGGACAGCACAATCCACACGAAGGAAGCCATGGAGATAAAGCCGAACAGGCCGCTCTCGGCCGTCCTCACAATGTTGTCCGCCGCCCTGAGCAGCGCATCGATGATATTCTGCTCACCCAGGTTCGCATACAGGACCTCCGCGAACTTGTCCCGCAGGCCCAGGCCGTCGGTAAGGTAAATGCCGATGGCAATCGCCGGCACCACCGCCATCATGCTCTTGAACGCCAGCGCCGTAATCTGGAACCCGATCTTCTGGTCCGAGAACGTGTTCATCATGAGGACCACAATTTTGAGGTCCTTCACCCCCCTCGCCGTCCACCTCGAGAAATCCTTTTCATTCAGCAGCCACAAATCATGCATCAGAAAGCGCACAATCCGCGTTATCCAGATGGACACCCACCGGACAATCACCTCAATCTTATGCACTAACTTCCTGAACATGAATGTTAAAACAATGTGGGTTCGGAAGGTTCGACGGAAGGGGCGGGAGTTCCCGGCCCTTCGGCCATCTTTTTAGGGCCGGGAACTCCCGCCCCTTCCGGAGAACCGATTAGTTCGTACAAAAACTTTTCGTCAATTATCTGAATTCCTAACTCGTTGGCCTTCTTAACTTTCTCTGGACCAGGTTTTGAACCGGCAAGAAGATACGTCGTCTTGGAACTCACGGAGGAACCGTTCTTCCCGCCATTGGCCTCGATAAGCGCCTTCATGTCATCGCGCGAAATGGAAAAGTTCCCGCTGATGACAATGGTTTTACCGGTCAGCGCGTCGGAAGCTTTATCGGCCTTCCCTGCAACCGCCATCTGGAGCCCGGCATCGTACAGACGCTCGATTTCGCGGAGGTTGGCATCGGCCTGCATAAAGGCGAGGACGCTGTCGGCGATGACCTCCCCGACGTCGGGGACGGCGAGAAGTTCTTCCCGCGTGGCCAGTTTGATGGCGTCGATGCTGCCAAAGTGGCGGGCGATGTCGCGGGCGGTGGTTTCACCTACGTAGCGGATGCCGATAGCGAAGAGGACGCGCTCGAAGGGCACTTTCCGGGATTCCTGCAGACTCTTCAGAAAGCGCTGGACGCTCTTTTCCTTCCAGCCTTCGAGCTGGAGGAGCTGCGTGCCGGTGAGGGTATATAAATCGGCCGGGGAGTGCACCAGGTTCAGGTTGTAGAGCTGTTCCACGGTGGCTTCTCCGGCGAGGATGTTCATGGCTTTGCGGGACAGAAAATGCAGGATGCGGCCCTTGATCTGGGTGGGGCATCCGGTGGTGTTGGGACAGAACCAGCGGGCTTCGCCTTCGGGCTTTACGAGAGGCGTGCCGCAGTCCGGGCACACTTTGGGGAACTGGGGTTCCACTGCGCCGGGTTCCCGGCGGGACTCTTCCACGCCCGTGATCTTGGGGATGATTTCTCCGCCTTTCTCCACGTACACCCAGTCTCCTTCGTGGATGTCCAGGGAACGGATCTGGTCTTCGTTCACCAGCGTGGCACGCTTTACCATGGTGCCGCTCAGGAGGACGGGCTCCAGGTTGGCGACGGGGGTGACGGCGCCGGTGCGGCCTACCTGGTAGTCGATGGAGAGGATGGGCGTGCAGGCTTGCTCTGCCTTGAACTTATACGCCACGGCCCAGCGGGGGCTCTTGGCGGTGTAGCCCAGCTGGCGCTGGACGGCCATTTCGTTAATCTTGATGACAATGCCGTCGGTGGCGTAGGGAAGGTCCTTCCGGGCAGTGTCCCAGTGGCTTATGAAGGCCTCGATCTCTTCGATGCTCCTGGCAATCTGCCGGTGCTCGCTCACGGGAAGGCCCCAGCCGGCGGCGGCCCTCAGGGCTTCGTCGTGGGTGGGATAGTCTACCTGCCCGGCGGGAATGTGGTAGAGGGTGCAGAAAAGGCCTCTTCGGGCTACTTCTGCGGGGTCCTGCAGTTTGAGAGAGCCGCTGGCCGCGTTACGGGGATTGGCGAAAAGAGGCTCTTCCTCCACTTCTTTCTCATGGTTGAGGCGGTCGAAGGACTCGTAGGGCATGAGGATTTCTCCCCGGATTTCGAATTCTTCCGGCCAGCCGGTGCCGTGGAGTTTATGGGGAATATTGGCAATGTGGCGGGCATTGACGGTGACGTCGTCTCCCTGCACGCCGTCTCCCCGGGTGAGGGCACGGAACAGCACGCCGTCCTTGTAGGTGAGGCAGATGGCCGTGCCGTCAAACTTGAGTTCACAGCAGTAGGTGAAGGCGGTGTCGATGGATTTGGCGGCTCTGTCTGCGAATTCCTCTACTTCCTCAATGCTGTAGGTGTTGCCAAGGGATAGCATGGGATATTTGTGGGGGAACTTGGCAAAGCCTTTTGCTCCGGCTTCCTCGAGGTCCGAGCCCACGCGGCGGGTGGGTGAGTCCTCTGTAGCAAACTGCGGGAACTGGGCTTCGAGGGCTTCCAGTTCGTGCATGAGCTGGTCGTACTCATAGTCGCTCATGGTGGGAGCGTTTTCTACGTAATACTTGCGGCTGTTCTCCCAAAGAACGGCCCTGAGCTCTTCTATCCTGCTTTTTGCCTGTGTCTTATCCATGTTCACTACTCACGTGCGCGCATATGCGTGCATAGAATACAAAGATACAAAAAAAAATTGGGGAAAGGAAAAATGTGAGCGTATCGGTCTCTTTGGGACTTCTGTCTCGCTCTTGCCGTGGCGCAGACCTGCGACGCTTCCTGCCGGAGGGTAGAACATGTCGGGAAAATTTTGTATCTTCGCAAGACGACAACGAAGTTTCGTAAATTTTAACTCATGAAAAAACTATTTATTCTGCTTACCTTAGCCCTTGGGGCTGTTCCTGCATTTGCCCAGGACCTTATCACCAAAAAGGACGGCACTGACATTCAGGCCAAAGTCCTGGAAGTTACTGTCCGGGACGTCCGCTACAAGGCATGGGACAACCTGGAAGGTCCTGAGTTTGTTCTTCCGGCCTATGACATTCTCATCATCCGTTTTGAAAACGGAACCAACCATGTGTTCAATGTCGTTTCTCCGGGCTATGGACAGAACAGCGGCTTCTATACCTCGGACCTTTCCATGCTGGGAGAGGCCGGTCTTCGTTACAATAGCTTGAAAAAATACTATGACAGAGCGGATTATGCATTCTTGCAGCATCCCCGTTACGGTCTTGGCATGCCCTGGCTTAACCTCATTTTCCCGGGCCTCAGCCAGTACTGCATGGACGAGCCCGGCCTGGGTACCCGCTATCTGCTCATTTCGCTGGGGTGTACGCTCGCTTCCAGCCTGGCTGCGTCCACTTCCGTCGCTTACAGAGACGGTGATTATGTGCGCATAAGCACTCCGCCGGCAGCTCAGGTCATCGCTGTCCTGGCATCGGCCGGCCTCATTGCCAATGGGGTCTGCTCCATTGTGAACGCATACCGTGTGGCTAAGGTCAAGAGCCTCTACACCGAGGACCTTTCCCAGTATCGCCGCGCCTATTCCATGTCACTTTCGCCGTCCATGAACTATGCGTTTACGCCCTCCGGCGTGCGTCTGGCTCCGGGCGTTGGCATTAAGGTGACGTTCTAAGGCGGGGGGCATCGGCCTTGCCCGTCAGCATCTCTGGATGTGCATTTTCCTGTATTTTTGCGCATTGCGGCGTGCTCCAGCACGTGGCGATGCGCAATTTTGTGGGATTTTGCGCATTGCGGAGTGCTGTGTTCACGCTCTCGCCCCACTCCTACCGGGCGTTCCGGTATTAGAGTACTTTCTTTACACTCCAGCTGCCCATGGTGGCACCACCGTATTCGATGGTGCGGTAGTCAAAGACTTCGAAGCCGCGTTTTTGGTAGAAGGCGATGTTCTTCTCGGAGTTGGTGAAAAAGACCAGTTCGCGGCCACCGTTTTCGCGGATGTACTCTTCCCAGAACGCGATGAAGCGGGAGCCTACGCCCGTGCCCTGCACGCTGGGTTCTACCGTGAGCGAACTGGCATACCAGATGCCCGGACCGGTTTTCTGGTATTCGTGGCAGGGAATACCGGCATCGGCATCCATCTTGAGCCAACTGTCTATGGTAGCGCGGTCTCCTTCCCGGTATACCTTGAGCCAGCCGTTCAGAATGTACCGGAGGTCTGACGGCTTCTTGTACGCGGGCGGGTTCAGCTGCGCTACGCATACGATTTTTCCGTCCTGCTTGCCCACCAGATAACGCGAGGCCCTGAAGTTGGTCTTGAACTCCCTCCACAAAATGGCAAACGTAACGCGAAGGCGCTCGTCGGGGTCCGGGAACCAGTTGGTAAAGTATTCGTAGCTGTGGAAGGCACGGGCGGCTACCTGCGCCGCTTCCCGGATCTCGCCACGCTGCATGGGGGTAAAAACGGTGTTCATGGCTTAAAGAGCGACCGCGTCTTTTCGAGGGCTTTTTCCTTTATCTCGGGCGTAATGGACATGGCTACATGGTAAAGCGCCGTGGCAAGAGCTGCCCAGTCGTCTACCAAACCTGCAAAGGGCATAAAGTCCGGGATAAAGTCCATCGGCAGGATGAGATATCCCAGCGCTCCGGCAATGATGGCCTTGTACTGCATGGGCGTAGAAGGATCCATGAGGGTATAGAACAGCACTAGGGCATTGTAGACCAGCTTGGACCCCGCCTTGGCCGCAATGCGTCTGAGTTTGGCCCAGAAATCCTTTTCTGAGTAATTGCCCTCGTACTTGGGCAGATCTTCGGGGGAAAGTGTTTGCATGGGTTACATAAACTTCTTTCCGGCATTCCAAGCCCCGCCAACATTCTCTCCCACAGTG
>JAEEGK010009145.1_pt1 | contig 23211 bp, 9 predicted proteins | sample 8958771 | NCBI WGS metagenome assembly JAEEGK01 (sample SAMN16246547, study PRJNA631951) | gut metagenome | biome: gut microbiome; feature: rumen; material: SC-attached | host: Bos | place: Iran: Karaj | collected 2018-10 | reverse complement strand
TTTAAATCACCAATAACTTCACCTTCATATAAATCACCATTATCATAGAATTTTGAAATTTCTGTTCTTTTAGAACTATTAAAATCATTATTATTATCATTAAAATCATCAAAAATAAATGATTTTGATTTATAATAATCAGAATATGTATTATTATTATTATTATTATTATTATTATTATTTTTATTATTATTATTATTATTATCTTTATTATTATTATTATTATTATTTTTGTTCAAATTATTTTTACAATCTGCTAAAATTTCAATTGCTTCATCAAGAGTTATTCTATCTTGTGGCTCTTTTACTAAAAATCTTGGAACTAAATCAATTAATTGTTGTTGATATGATGAATCTTCAATAGGATCATAATTTACATTAATAATATTCCAAAACATTTTATTTGGATTTAATGATATAAATGGATGTTTTAACTCAATCATTTCATATAAAATGATACCTAAATCCCAAATATCAGTTGAATAATCATAAGGTTTTCCTTCAATTATTTCTGGACTTAAATAAGGTTGAGTTCCAATTGCAGTTTTTGCTTGCAATTCATTTTCTAATGCTTTAGCAATACCTAAATCACCTAATTTCACATGACCATCTTTTGTTAAGAAAATATTTTTTGGTTTTAAATCTCTATGAATAATTTTTTTTTCATGAATATATTTAATTGCCTCACAAATTTCAGTAAACCATTGTATAATAAATTCTTCAGGAAATTTTTCATCAATTTTTATTTGCTCTTTTATCTTAATGTCTAAATCACCTCCATCTGCATAATCCATTATAATATATGCATTATTTTTATCAAAATAAAAGTTTCTAAAATTAATAATATTAGGATGGCTTAATTCAGATAATAAAAGCCCTTCTTGTATCATATATTGTTTTGTTTTATTATCCATTGATGCTATTTCAATTTCTTTGATAACAAGTTTATTTTTATCATTTTTTGTTTCTGCTAAATAAGCTCTTCCAAATCCACCAGTTCCAATTGTTTTAATGTATTTATATTTATCGTTTAAGACTGAATCAGGTCCAAAAGACATTTTAATAAATAAAAAATATGATATATAATAAAATTAATCTTTTTCATATAAATATATAAAATTAATTATTTAATTTTTATAAAAAATAAATTTAATAAATATTCCATAAAATTAAAAATAAAGAATTATTAAAATATAAAAATTATATATTTAAAATCCTCAAACTATTTTTATTGTTTAAGAGATAAGAACATTGCAACTCCAGCTTTAATCCAAACACTTTGTGGTTTATCAGAAGGTAATTCAACAAACAATATATAATTTGTAGAATGACCAGTTGTACTTAAAGTTCCAGCTCTTGAAAGTACTTTATATAAAGGACAGAAATAAACACCATCAGTTGGTGGAACTCTATCAGCAACAGGAATAAAATGTATCATAGGAACATCAGTATATAATTCTTTTGGTAATGAATCATCTAATAAATGTGTATCATAATTCCATCTTGCACCTTCTAAGAACATTCCATAAACATATACTCCATTTTCTGGTTTTTCTGTTATATCACTTGGTTTTTTATCATCTAAAATTTTGAAATCAAATGTTAATAAATCAATTGCTGTTTTAGATGATCTTGCATAATTTTGTAAAACTGCAGTCATAAATGCTTGTGGGAATGAGAATCCTGAGAACCAGAATGTATTTGGTGTTTTACCTGATGATATCCATTCTTGGAAGAATTTAATTCTTTGATCTAAATCAATTAACCATGAACTTAATGGTTTAAGTGAAAGGAAAACTTTACTCCATGATGAAGGTACTTGATTAATATAAAGACTTTGTGACATTTCTTCAGTTTCTTCATCCATTACAATTCTACCAGTTAATCCTTTTTCTAAAGTAACAATTGATGTTTTCATAACATTAAGTAAAACATTATATCTAATAACTTCTTGTAACAATACAGTATTAAGTGATTCATTATAATCAGTTGGGAATTGTTTAAATACAGCTTCTCTATCAAATGGTTCTGGTGTTTTCTTTCTGATATCATCTAATAATTCTAATATCATACTTTCTTGACTTTTTCCACCTGATGATGATTGTCTTGGTTGAATACCTAATACAGTATTTAATAATTCAGCTCCTTCATTTTGTGCAGTAATTATATCTGCATTATCATGTAAACCAAAAACTTCAGGTTCACTATTTACAGGGAGATTTTCAATATATGTTAAATATGCATCATGTTCTCCTGGTTCTGGACAATAGTAAATACCACTTTTTGAAAATTTATATTTTGAAAATTGGAATATATTTTCATTAAGATATGTATTTAATATTGTTTTAATTAATCTTTGATCTTTATCATCTGTGACACGACCACCATAATTTATATCACCAATTAAATAATCTAAGACTTGATATGGAATATGTTCATATTCTTCTAAGAAAATCTTTATTTGTTTTCTTGATACCATCCAATCTTCATTTGTAAAATCATATCTTACATTCCATCCAATAGGACCATATTTTCTTCTATCTTGAACAATTGCATGGAAGAATGATAAACCAAATAATAATGTTTTATATTCATTTCTTTTTAGACAATCATCTTCTAAATCTTTTGGTTCAATTTTTTTATAATTTCTCAATATATTATTTTTTAATCCTTTAGGTGGTTCAACAGTAATTTTAACTGAATTTTGTAATATACTAACAGGGAAGAATGGATTAGACATTGAAGTTAACCATAAACGGAAATCTTTATCTGGCCAATTAGTATCAAAGTTTTCTACTATTTCTTCAAGTTTACTCATAAAACTCTTTGCAAGATGGCAATTTTGTAAAAGAACCCAACCTCCTCTTGTTCTCATATCTTCTAAAACTTTCATAGCTTTACCTTCTTGTCCTCTTCCTAATGAAACTGTATCAAATTTATTTTTATCATATCCTTGATCTTCAGCGAATTTTTTAATATCATTAATAGGATCTGATCCAGGTGATAATATAAATATTAAAGGTACAATATTTGATGATTGTTTATATGATTTTGCTAATTCGAAAGGTGGAGGTTCAATAAATTCTTTTCCAATATTATTCTCAATCCATAATTGAATTGAATTTATTAATTTATCAGGACGAATCATTTTAATAATCATTAATTTAATAAAATGAGCTGTTTTTGTAAAACTATTAATTTTTTCCTCCCATTCACCTGGTAAAGGATCACTTTGTGGAGTATGACTATCATATAAATCTTTCCAATCATTTGGATTCTTCATAAAATGATTTTCGATTTCTTTAGTTTCTTCAAAGTTAACATCCATATAATGTAATTGTCTATAAAATGTTGGCCATTCATTTTTATTAATCCAGTCTGTTGGATTTGTTGGAATTTCCACATCACCACTTGGTCCTGCTAAGAAATATCTCCATTCATTATTTGGTATTGATACTGGATGATCTGTAGTTCCAACTATAATTTTTTGACAAATAACAAAACTGAAAAGTAATTTATCTTTTTCAAATAATGATCTACATACATTTTCATATAAATTTTTAGTAAATATCTTATTTAAGTTTGCAATTCTTATATCTTTATTATTTGAATTTGGTGTTGTTTTTATTGAAAATTCATATAATTTACTAAACCATTGAAGTGAAAATTGATACATAGGATCAATTGATGATAAATCTAAAGTAGCAAAGAATAAAATTGAAGATCTTTCTGCTGCTGGACGATATTTTTCTCTTTCATTATCAATTTTAATTGTAGTTTCTTTTGATTCTTCAATTTTTTGTGATATTTCTTCACTTTTAGTTTTACTTTCTTTAAGTTGATCAATTAAATCATCATTTTCTAAGAATTTAGCAATATTACCTCCTTCTAAAGCATTTAAAATTTTATCTTCAGTTGCTTTTAATTCTGCCATTGATTCAAAGTTTTCTATTAAAATAGCATTCTTTCTTTGTTCTAATTCAGGCATTTCATTATTAATAAGAAGAGTCATCATTTGTTCTTGTAATCCTTGTGGAGTAATACCAAAGTTAACTATAGTAACTTTTACAAATGTTTCAGGTGAATAATGTGGATTTGGTATTGTTGTTGATAAATGAAGTTTAAATTTATTTGACCAAGGAATTAAATCTTCTCCTATTTTTATTTCTACACTTGTACCTGTTTGAATAGTTTGTTGATTTAAAATTGGTTCTAATGTAGGATCTAAATTTTCAGAAACATTTTCTAACAAAACCCATTTTTCAGCTCTAATAGCACCTTTAATTAAATTTAAGAAATTTTGATCAGAACCTTTAATAACAACTAAACATTCTTGTCTCTTACCGAATTTTTTAATATAATTAGAACCTTGATTTTGTGGATCAATCATTAAAGGCCATCTTCTAGTATTTTTAATAATAATACCATTTTCAATACTTAAATTATCATTAGGTAAACCATTAAGTTTCCATTCATTAACTTCAATTGGATTTTCAAGTAAACCTTTCATAGTAATTCCTTCAGTATGAATAATATCTAATTCTTCTATTTTTTTTCTCCAATCATTTTCTAAATTAACACGATATGAATAAATAAATGGTCCATTATAACAAATTGCAGCTGCTGCCATTAAAGAATCTCCTGCAAGATTTGCTACTTGTAATTTAAGGTCTGCTACATTTTTAGTCCAACGGGCTTGTTCTCCTGAAAGTAATGAAATTAAAAGTGTTGCTCTTCTTAATTTTTCTTCTGCTGTTTTTACTTGTTTTGATAAACTTGCTTGTTCATCCATTGCTTTTTTATAATTATCATCTAATTGACGTACTTCTTCTTCTGCTTCTCTACTTTGTTTAATTGCATTTTCTTTTGCTCTAATTGAATTATTTTTATCTTCTGTTGCTTTATCAAATTTAATTTGAACTGGTTGAATAATATTTTCAAAGTTTTCAAGATATTCTGCTAAAAGCATCATATATTCATACATACCGACTAAAGATTTTGCTGCATTTTCAATTATTTTTTTAGTAACTTTACGATTTGTGAAATATTTTACTAATTCTTTAATATGTGATTTCATTGGATCAACTTCTAATATTTCAATTGTATCACAAAAGTTTCTTAATTTTTTAAGTAATTCTCCTGTTTTGTTAAATTCTATAAATGCAAGTGCTTTTTTAATATCATACATTTTTGAACCATCCGGATTTGTTTGATCTTTAATTTCATATTCTTTAATTTTCCAATCATTACCTGCTAAAAAGATTAAAAGACCTGTGAATAAAATTTCTCCACCTTCTGTTAATTTTTTATATGAGTTTGATTCTTCTAAATGTTGTGGTTGGACTTTATTAATTGAATTTTTAGCTTTAACAATAAGTGGACGTACTTTTTCTTTTTCAGCTTCACAAATTGCTAATGTTGCTGTACATTCTTCATCAAGTTTTTTAGCTTTTGCTTCTTCTTCTTGGGCAGTTGCTTTTTTCTTTTCTGCTTCATCTTTTTTTACTGTAAGTACACTAACTAATTTTTCTGTTTCTTCTGTTGCTTTTTTCAATAAAGGTCTTTGTTTTTCAATTTGTTCTTGCATTTTACCAACTTCAACATTTGCACTATTAAGTACTGTTAAACCACTTTCAAATCTATTTATACTTTTATTAAATTCTTTTGTTTTAGCTTGAATAATTTTACTATATAAAGAAAGTAATTCTAAATATGAAGTAGGAGTTAAATATACATAACGTCTCATTTGTTCTGAATAAGATTTACTTTCACCTTCAACTCTTTTATGAATAAATTTAAATGCATTAACAACTTTAGGAATAGTATCATCATCTAAACCTAATGAATCTTCTTTGAAATTATCCATTGCAACACTTTCTAAAGCATCTTCTGGCCATTCACTAAACCAATCAAGAGTACAACAGTTAACTAATGATGGGAACATTCTTAATCTATTAATAAATGCACCTCCTAATGGACTCATAGCAAGTACAACATGAATATGTTTTTGTACACGGTTTAAATAAACTTTCATAACATTACTTTCCATTAAATTACCATATTTAGTCATAACTTCAGCTCTAACAGCATTAATAATTGCATCTTTATCACTTTGTTCTGCATAAATATTAGGAACATCACCAGTATTTAATATACCATTAATATATTCTAACATAAGACCATGAACTAATTGAGTATCTACAATGAGGAATGTTTGACTTCTTTCTTCAATACCTGCTTTCATTAAACATTCTTTAACATTTTTACCAAAATCTGACATTCCATAACCTTTAACAACATCAATTTGATAACAATCATATGTATTAATAAATGTTGCTAAACGAGCTAATGATTGTCTTCCACTACCTCCTACTCCAAGTAATAATGCATTTCCTTGAGGTTGACGTAATATACGACATATACGAGATACATGACCACATGCATCTAAGAACATAACTAATTTTAATTTTTTCTTTTTACCATCTTCATTATATTCTTCAAGACGTTGATTAATTCTCTTTATAAATGCAGGAACATCTGTTACTAAATTATAATTTCTCTTTGAATATGCATCAGCTCCCATAAAATCACAATATATAATTGTTTTACCATATTGATATAATAATTCTTCATCAGTATTAAAAACATCATTTGCTCCTTTTTCAAGTAATTCTCTTAACCAATTTCTGTCTTGATCATTAATTAAACGATCACCAAAAACTCTTGTCATTTCATGAGCCCATATACGTGCAACATCACATCTTTCTTTAGTAATTTCTAATGTAAGAGAACTTACACCTTGAAGTACTTTTGATATATCTCTTAAATTGAAAATATAATGCATTTTAGCAGGAGTTGGTAACATAACATTTTTAATTTCTTTATAATCATCAAGAGTTATTTTAATTACATCAGGAATTGCATTTTTAATTTCTTCTGGGAATTTTGCAAGGAAAAAGTTAAGTATTGTACTAAATATCATTGTAATAGATTGATCATCTAATTCATTATATGTTATTAAATTGAAATGTCTTTGGAATCTTTGTGATAAATAATTTCTTCCACCTCCAGGAAGTCCCATAGCTCCTAAAAGAATAATATTTTCAACTGTAATAAATTGTTTATTAATTAAATTATACCAACCTGAATGATCTAACCATTGTCTAAGTAATTCAATTGGAGGTTGTGCACCAGAATCTTGTCTAACAGGCATATTTAAATCATCAATGAAAATTGCAGCTGGTTTTTCTGGAGCATATCTTCCTCTACCTCTTCTTTGAATTTTACCCTGAATAGTTTCTCTTGTTTGTTTTGCTGTTGTTTGTGCTGAAAAGTTCATTATGATACTCATATATTTTTCACCAAGTCCTTTTGTTAAAACTTCATTAACATTAATAGTTTTTCCTGTACCAGTTGGTCCAGTTGTAATAACATGTTTATTTGATACAATTAATTGTTTAATAACATATGAATTACGTACACTATCTGGAGTTGGAACAATAATTTCAGTATAACCAATATTATGTGGTAATTGTAATTTTTCTATAATATTAATCCATTGAATCCATTCACCTTTTTCATAATCGAATAAATAATCATAACAAGTACCACTCTTTGGTAATTCAAATCTTTTATCAATAACTTTTTCTGACATTAATTGACGGAAATGTTCATTAAATTTAGTTCTTCCTTCTTCATTTGTTGTTACACCAACACCCCATATAATTGCAAAATAGAATATTCCTTCTAATACATCTTCAACTTGTCTTACATCATCATCCATATTTTTAAATTGGGCTTCTTGTGATCTAAATTTATCAAAGAAAGTATCTATAATTCTCATTACACTTGATGCTAAATTATTATCAACTGTTGGACATGGTTCTTTTACTTTTCTACGTACAAAATATACTAAATCATCCAAATAACTATCAAATAATTGAGTTAACTTTTTATTAATACTTTCTATTGGATTTTCTTTCTTTTCTATTTTCTTCTTTTTTTCTTTTTCTTTTCCTCCTTTTTGTTGATTTTGTTGTGCATTATTTGCATTATTTCTTGCAAGAGTTTCTAACATTTCATTTAATTTTTTAATCCAACAAATATAAAGAGGTTGAATTCCAAGAGATGAAGGTTCCATATAAACCATACCACATCTACTTACAGTAGCAGGAGAAGCAACAACTAAATCTTCTACTTCAAACATAATTGTAATCATATCATTTAATAAAATAATATCAGAAGAAGCTAAACATAATTTTTTAGAATCATCAAGTACACTATTCATATCTTCAATCCACATAGCATCAACAGGACCATCAAAAATAATCCAATATTTAGTTTTTCCAGCTGTATCTCTCTTACATTCATTAATAATAACAGGGACAATACCAAAAGACCATTCACCTGTATCAGTATTTTGTTCAGAATATAATTCTGCATGAGTAATAGCTTTTGGATTTATTATATTTGTTTGAGTTTTAAAGAAAATTTTATCATCTGCTAAACGAGAAATTGCTTCTTTTAATACATTATAATTTGATGTTTTTCCACCTCCTGCAGGACCGACTATCATTAAACCATGTCTAACTTGTAAAGTATCATATAATTGAATAATTTTATCTTTGAATGCTTGTGATGGGATTAAATTATATTGTGATGATTCACATACTTTATCAACTTCATTAAGTAAATCTCCATAATCAATTTTAGGTCTTGTTGTTCTTGGGAATAAGTCACTAATAATATTTCTAAATAATGGAATATCTTCTTTAACAAATTTTGGAACATTAACATCTTCTAAAGCTCTTAATAAAAGTTGATCTTCTGGTTTATCAGTTTCAGTTCTTTTTAATCTTCTAGCAGCATTTAATACAGATTTTACTGCTCTCATTCCAAAATCATAATGACCTTGAGTTGATAATTGTTCTGAAGATAATTTCATTGTTGAGACAACTTTAGTAGCTAATTCATTAGCTTGAACATAACCTGAAGAATAAAGATTAATTTCTGCAATTAATTTATAATCGGGAACCATCATAGAAATTGATCTGAATAAGGCTTTTAAATTATCTGGTAATTCAGTTCTTCCTGCATAACCTGGATTCATAGTAATAAATACACAGAATGTAGGTAAAATTCTAATAGTACTACCTTCAAATACAATTTCAGTTTGATTTTTATCTTTAGCACCAAATAATGTTAATAATTGTTGAGCAATAACTGAAAGTACTTCAATATTAATTCTATTAAATTCATCAAAACAAATCCAAGCACCACAACATGCTAAACCTTTAAAGAATTTACCAATCATAACATAATCTGTATCATCGGAACAATTATAAACAATACATAATTTACCTAATGTTCTTGCAAGATCTTTTGTAGTTTCAGTTTTTCCTGTTCCTGCAGGACCAGCAGGAGCACCACCTAAATTAAGTCTTAATGCACCCATAAGTGTTAAGTTACATTTATCTGTTAATGGAGTAATAACAAGGATTTCAGCATTACCAACATATTCATAACCATAAGGGAAATCTGTTTGTACTGATTTAACAACACAATTATATTCATCTGGTTTAAGTGATTGATCCCAATAATATCTCATTTGCATAATCCAATCAAAAGCATTAGTTCTTTCAACACCCTTAGAAACTAAATTTTTCATAACATTTGAATTATGTACATCTAAAGTAATTAAATTAGCCAAATTAATACTCATAACTCTAGTTTGTTTTTCTCTGACTAAATCAACAAGATCTAAAATACGAGATTCATATTCATGAATATAATCTTCTAAAGTATGTTCTAATATATGTTTTTCAACTTCTTTAGTCCACATAATTTGATTGACTGCCATGATTAATTGACCTGGATGATGTTTAACCCATTCTTTTCTTGGATTTTTTAAATAATCTTCAACAGAAAGTGACATATAATGATGAACAGTTTTAAACATTTGTCCTTCTAATTTTTTCATCCATTGTTCTACATTTTGACCATGAATTGTAACTTGTTCACATAAATCTAATTTTTCACCAAAACGAGATAATATTGCTGTAATATACATATCATCTTTTAATGTAATTGAATCAATTGGTTCAAAAATTTTATTAACATTATCTTTTACTTTTTTAATATCTTTTGTTTGTGATAAAATTTCTAAAAATTGTGCATTGGAAATAAAATAAAATCTTGGGAAAATTGCTCTTTTCTTTTCCATATAATCATTAAGTCCTTTTTCAACATTTTCAAGATTATTATTTGCATCTTTTAATTTTTCAAATAAACCTTCTTGTAAACAACATTGTTTAACATTTCTATTTGTATTTAAACTATTCATTAAATCTTGCCACATACGATCAGTCATCTTAAATTTCTTATGTTCATATGGAATATCTTTAGCAATATCACCACTATCAAATACAGGTTGTAAATAAATCCAACTTCTTTGACATTTATTCCATTCTTCTAAAACCATAGAAATTAATAATAAATCTTTATTCCATTTTGTAATTTGTTCTGCAAATGGTCCTTTAAATGGACTTAAATCTAATTGTTGAACATCCATAATATCAGTATCTAATTCTTTATTTATATCATTCCAATTTGAAATTGTTGGTAATTTTGTTAATTTATGTTCTGTTAATGCAAAGAATATATCTTTCCATTTTTTATCAATTGCAATTAATTGTTCTTCAATTTTAGCTTCTCTATATGCTTTCTCACCAACATCAGCACAAATTTCTAAATGTTTAATCATACCTTCATCTAAAATATTTTGGAAAGTAAATCCTTTACGTGGTGTACAATCAATTCCTGTTTTTTTCTTAATTTCTTCCCAATGTCTATCTTTTAATCCTCTAGTTAAAGCAACAGCTAATTCACCTTGTGGTTTAAATTCATCAACTTTCTTTTTATATTTCATACAAATATTAAATATAGCTTCTTCAACATTTTCACTTTTAAATCTAGAAAGTGCCATATTGAAATTTTTAGTAAGTTCAGTAATTGTAGAATCAATTTCATTACCATCTAATAAACTAAAATCACCTTCTAACCATCTTTTCTGTGAAGAATTCCAACGATCTAATCCAACCCATAAATTATAATATGGAGCTAACATACCATCTAATTCTTGAATTTTTGACCAATCTGTTCTTGGTTTACCAAAAAGCATTTCTCTTTCATTATACATAATACCATCTTTTTTATATTCTTCAACTTTACCTTTAATATATACTGCAAGAGTTTTTGCTGATTCTACTTTACTTTCATCATTATATTTTGCTAATTCATGAATATTTGCTTCTAAATTATTTATATTATCCATTAATTCATTTACTTTTTCAATTTGTTCTTGAGCTAATTGTTCTTTTTTCTTTTCAAGTTGTATTAATTTTTCTTCTTTTATCATTTCAATATCTGTTGGTCCTCTCATTAAATTCATTCTTTGTTCAAATTGAATATAATCTAATTTAACATTAAATCCATCTAATATATTATAAATTTCTTCAACTTGTACTGTTCTTTCTTTTAATTTATTTAATTCCATAGGAATAGTTGCAATATAATTTTGTACTTCTTTAAGATCATTAATTGTAATAACTTCTCTTGTAATTTCATGAGCCATTTGTGCATATCCAGTTTGAATATTACCATTTAAGTCTTTAGCTTTTTCTTTCAAATACTCCATTTCCATATCAGCTAATTTATTAAATTTACTTGCTAATTCATTTCTATATTCTCTTGCATTTATCATAAAGAAAGAAACATGAATAACTTTTGGAATTTCATTTAATATTTTTTCTTCTTTCTTTTTATTTTCAATAATATCTTCTTTAATTTTTTGATAAGTCCATTGTCTTTCTTCAACATCTTTAGTTTCATCATCTTTAATTTCTTTTAATCTATGGAAAGGATCTAATTCAATTAATTCCTTATATTTACCAAATGTTTCTAAATAAGGAGTTAAAGGTTCACATGCTTTCTTAAGTGATTCAACTAAATCTTCATATTGTTCACAAATCCAAATAGCATCTTCATTAAGTTCAAATCCTTCTTTAATTTCTTCTTTAGTTTTTGGTGCAGGTTTACCTCCTTTTGGTCTTGTAATAGTTTTTAAAGGAATACCATTTTTACCAGCTTTAATTAAATTAGGAAGTAAAAGTGGTTCAACTTGAGATATTTTTTGCATTCTTTCAAGACCATCATCAAATATTTGCATTATATCTTTAATTAAATCTGCTTCTTTTGTAGTATATTCTAAATTCTTTTCATCTTTTTTAATAATATTTATTTGGAATAATGCCATATATTTATTAGTATCATAAAAGAAATCTTCTTCATCTCCCATTGTTTCTGATGGCTCTTTAACTGGTCCACTTTCAACTTCTTCAACATTAATTAAATCATTTGTTGTATTCATTTCTTCTTCTACTATTTCTTCATGGAAAATATTATTTACATCATTTACATCTTTAATTTCTACTTTTTCTGGAATGAAATGTTGGAAAAATTTAACATAATTACTCATTGATTTTGTTACTAATGAATATAAAACATCTTGCATTAAACATTTAACTACTGTCATATATTTTTTTAATTTTAAATATTCATAAATTTCTTTTGATGCTACATTTAAATTGAAACTACCTTTACCAACACCTGTTAATGATTTTTCTAAAGTATCTTTTATTATTTTTACCCATTCATCTAATTTTTTTCCTACATTAATAATACTTGCTTTTTGACGTGATTTAAATTCTTGAAGACGAAGTGGTTTTTTAATATCAAAATTAAATATTGTATTTGAATTTTTAATCTTATTACATTCTTCTTTTATTTTTTGTAAACAATCAACAATTTCTTTTTTACAAAATAGAGTTTTGAAAGTAAATGATTTATATGATGTAATATAATTATATGGAGGAATAGGTTCAAGTCCTTTTTCTCTAACTTCAATTTTATGAATATCTGGATTATTAATAATTTCAGGTGGTAATTTTAAATTATCAATAATTAATAAGTTAGATAAATTTGAATAGTAAAATTTATCAAAAATGATTTTATTTGTTGTTCTTAAGTAATTATTATTTAAATCTCTTAATAAATCATCAACATTTTTTTGATCCATTTTTAAGAAAGGTAATTTTTTAATATTATTTTGTAATCTTTTCCTAACATCTTCATTAATATCAGGTAAATTTTCATTAAGCATTCTATCAACATATAAATTATATCTAATAACACTTTCAGCATTTTCTCTCGCTTCACTTGCTAACTTCACTTTCTTACAAAATAAAAATGGATTTTCAGCATCAAATAACAAATAAATTTTACTAAGAGCACAATTTTCTTTAGGATCAGCATCATTATCCCAAACACCTTCATATTTCTCAGTATCTTTATTATAATTATTAATTAAAACTCTTTTCCAAGTACCAACACCATTATTATCTCTATATAATCCAACACCTTGAATATACAATTGACCTAATTCAGGATCTTTTGCTTTTTCAATCCATTCTTCAGATGTAAAAATATCTAAATCTTTATCTTCAAAGAATTCTAAAGGTAACCATGAATCTAAAGGACTTACAGTACTAAAATCAATATCAGCTTGTTTTAATAATGTTTCTATATTAATTGTAGCATATACTTTTCTCATACGATCTATCATAACTTTTCTTGGTGGACGACCATCAATTAATTCATGAGGTTCATTTGCTTTTGGATTTATATATGCTATTCCTTCTCTTTTTGAAGAATATTTACCATTCATAATTGCATATGCATCTTCTTTTAATGGATCTAATTCATGATAATCTAATTTTGTATAATTTTCACTTTTAATAAATCTACTTGGTGCTAATTGATATTCTTCTTTACTATTTTCATATTGATTTTTAAGCAAATTTTCTTTTTGTGCAATTCTAGGATTTGCAATTCTTGGATAATTAGGTTTACCATTTAATAAATTTGGTTGATTCCAAAAATATCTTTTTTGATTTAATGATTCTTTTTGTGATATTTTCTGATTTCTTATAAATAAACTATCTTTTGGACCATGATGTTTCTGTGATTCTTCTTCTTCTTCTTGTTTCTCACTTTCAACTTTCTGTTGTTGTTCTTTTTGTGTTTTTTTCCTTTCTAAAGGTTTTTTTATTTGAGGCTCCTCAGCTTCTGTTGTTGAATTTTGAGGCTTTTCATTTTGTGGTTGTTCAACTTGAGGATTTTCTACTTGAGGCTGAGCAGGTTGCTCAGAATCATTTTGAGGTTTTTGTTCATTTGATGAACCATCGTTCATTTTTTGATTATTAATTCAAGAAGTTATAATTTAAATAATTTTTTCCAGTTTTTATTATTTTTTTTAGGATTTTATGATAATTATTTTTTTTATCAATTTTAGGATTATTATAAAAAAATTAAAAATTAAAAAATATATTAAATTGATTATTATTTACCATAAATCAATTTTTTGTCCATATCCATCCGTATGATATCCTATACCTAAAATACATATATCTACGAATTGAAAGGCTATTAATAAAATAATTATACCCATAACAACATTAATTGAAGGATGATAAATAAAATTTGTATTATTATATTTTTCATTATTATCATCAGCACTACAAAAAATAAAAAGTGTAAATCCACCAATAATAATTAAGCCTACATTAATTAATAATTTTCCAACTGCAAAAATATAATTACCTAAATAAAAATGACCAATTCCAAAACCAAAAATTAATTCTAATAAAAATGCAGCCATTTGTTTTTTTTGCTTATAACAACATAAAATAATACTTGAATTATTATATTCATCTAATAAATTATTATCTTTATAATCATTAAATACTTTATATGAATTAGGATAATAAGTTAAATAACCTTTATGACAATAACATGTTACTTTTTTTGAAAAAATATTTAAACTTAAATTTGATGATGTATCATTATAAAAATTATATATATTTAAAGCACAATTTCCATGAGTAGAACATATTTGACCATCACATGTACTTCCTATTTGACAATCATTTAAAGGTTCTGAAAATATATTTTTTATTAAATATAAAAAATAAAATTTGAAAATTTTATTCATAATTAATTTTAACAATAAAAATTAACAATTTATTTAAACAAATTTTTAAAATATAAAAAACCATTTTAATGATATATATAATTTTACCCTTTAATGAAAATATGTATAAAAACAAATATATAATTGAATATTATTATAAAATAAAAAGAAAATAATTTATGTTCACTTCAATTTTTAATTATTGATAAAACATATCTGCTTTAGTTAATAAAAATTTTTTATATATTTTTGAAGAATTATTTCTCATTAATAAACTTGGTTTATTTCTTGTTGAAAAACTTAATTTTCCTTTCAAAAATAAACTTCTGTGATCCATTTTTCTATTAATCTTAAAAATTTTAGGTAATAATAATTTTTTATTGAAATATGAAGATATAAGTGAATAATTTAATTCTTTATTTTTTATATTTTGTTTTTCATTTAAATTTGTAAATTTAATATTTTTTATTTTAGTTCCAATTACAGTGTTTTTTTTTTTATTTTTTCTTATACTATTTGAACAACTATTATTTAATTTATATTTGAGATCTCTTGATTGTTTTTCTAAAGATTCAAAATCAGTTTGTTTTAAAAATTGTTGAACTAACGTTCCTAAAGGAAGTTTTCCTTCAGCAATTGATTTAAATTCCTTATCTTCATTTATATTTGCTTTATGTTCATTTTCAATAATTGCTTTTTCTTTTATATTATCTTCTTTATTATGTTTATTATAATTTGAAAATATTGAATTTGATTGTGATAATTTTAAATTCTTTTTTATATTTATAGAATAAATATCATCCTTTGAAATTTTAATTAATGATTTTTTTGAAAATGAATTATTTTTTAAAGAAAATGATTCATTACTTATATTTTTATTTGACCATATTATACTTGAAATTCTTTTTTTTTTTGATTTTTTTTTTTTAAGTTCTAATTCTTTTTTTATTTTTTCTTCAATTATTTTTATTTTTTCTAAACATAATTTAATATATTCTTTCTTTAAATAATCAATTGTAATATTAAATTTTGAACTTAAGTGAAACAATACCTTTAAAATTTCTTTTGAAAAATATTCTAAATATTTTATAATTATTTCACTAACATAATCAGGTTTATATGAATAATTATGTGAAATTAAAGAATAATTCATTTTTTTTGGTTTAATTGAAAAAAAAACTGTTTCCCAATAAATTGAAATTCTTTCAGTTAATTTCAATATTTTCTCTTCTTCAGAATCATTTTTATTATATTTTGATTGAATATCAAATATATTTATTAAATCTTTATTTATTGATTCAATATTTATAAAAATTTCTTTGAAAATATCAAAAAACTTTTGATTAGTGAAAAATTTTAATTTATGTGAAACTTTTAGTTTTTCAAAAATATTCATTATTTAAATACATCTTTTTTATTGAAAATATATATATTATTCAATTAAATATAAATAATTATTTAAATTGAAATAATTAAATGAAAAAGTTAATTATAATTATCATAATGATATCAATAACTAAATAAGACAATTTATTATAACTATATATTAACAGCAAATTTGATTTTGACTTTTTCTTTTTTCATTAAAAGTTCTTTTATTTAATTGAATACTTCCTCTTTGTTCTCTTCTATCATATTTATTTTCATTATTTTCTTCTTCTTTCATATTTTGAAAAATTTTATTAGATAAAATATCAAAAGTAGAACCAATATTATTTCCATTTTTAGCACTAACTTCATAAAATGAAATATTATTTTTTTCAGCAAAATTTTTCCCATCATTATATTCAACTTCTCTTTTTTGATCCATATCAATTTTATTTCCAATAAGAAAAATAATAATATCACTTGGTGCAGCATCAACTAATTCTTCTAACCAAGAATCAATTTTATTAAAAGTTTCTTTTTGAGTAATATCATAAATAAGTAAAGCACCCTGTGCATCCTTATAAAATTGTTTTGTTATTGTTCTAAATTTTTCTTCTCCTGCTGTGTCCCAAATATTTAATTCTGCAATATTATCATTATCAATTCTATATATTTTTTTTGTATTAACTGCTGAAATTGTTGATTGATATTCATTATTAAATTTATTGTCTATGAAACGTTTCATTATTGATGTTTTTCCAACTGATGATTCACCTACTAATATTATTTTAAATATTTTTTTATTTATTATTTTATTATTAGAATTTTTTAGATATGAACCTTTTGTTAAAAGAAGTTTTGATTGATTATTATTATTTAAAATGTTATTGTTATTATTTATATTTGGATTAATGTTTGTAGCAATTGATGGTTGTCTTGAATCTTTTAATTCTGAAAATCCTAATGGATTATCATCAAAATTTGAATTTAATTCTGTAAATCTTATTGGATTGTTATTCATATTGTCATGAAGATATGCACTATCATTAAAATTACTCTCTAAAATGTTTTTATTATTTTCATCAATATTTGAATTTTCTTTTATGTCATCTCTCATTTTTTATAACAATTATTTTTTTGAATATAATTAAAATTTAGAATATGTTATAATACAAAATAAATGTCTATTTTTTTTATTTTTTTAAGATATACAAATATAAAAATTTAAGAAATCATAAATTTAATTTTCATTATATATTGTTTTATTATATTACTTAAAAAAATATAATATATTTTTGATTTAATAATCCCATTATTATATAAAATATATCAAATAATTTAAATAATATTTAAATAAAATACATTTTTATTCACTTTCATCATCAGCAAGAGCAATATGATTAACACCTTTAGGATTAGGAAAATTACTAATATATTTTCCATTTTCCAAAGACCAAATCTTAATAGTTTTATCACTAGAACAAGAAATTAAATAATTAGAATCTAATGAAAAATCACAATCCCAAACCCATTTTTTATGTCCAATTAACTTATTTTTTAAAGTAAATTCTTTCTTCTCTTTATCAACTCTTTCCCATAATCTAATTTCAGTATCAGCACTACAAGTAGCAAGTAAATTATGTTCAGGACTTAAAACACATTTAGTAATATAATTTTTATGTGCTTCAAAAGAAGATAAAAATTCAATATCTTTATTAGCATTATAATCAAAAATACAACAAGTACCATTTGATTTAGCACCAATTAAAAAACCTTCATCTTCAGCTAAAGCAATTGATCTAAAAGCTAAACCTTCTTCATTAACATTAGAATTATATTCACATCTAACATCTCCTTTAGTTAAATCCCATATTTTAATATGACCATTTTCATCAGCACATATTAAATCTTTATTATTATTTGCAATTGCAACTGTATTAACATAATTACTATGATAAAATACTTTAATTCCTTTCCCAGCTCTAATATCATTAATTCTAACTGAACAATCTTCACCAGCTGAAATGAAACAATTATCAAAATTTTGAGGAATTAAAATTGTACTTACTAAACCTTCATGTGATTCTATTGAAGTTACTGGAGTTGGATTTAATGTATGAAGATCTATAAATTTAATTGCATTTGCTGCTGCAAATGCTACGTAATCTTTATTAGGTGTCATTTCTAATGCATTTATTGCTGAGTCTTTATATTCTATTTGATAACGACATTGTGATTCACTGAAATCTGCCCAGAAACGAATACACATATCATATCCACTACTTACTATTACTATTTCTTTACTCATTATTTTAATTTTTATTTTTTATTTTTTTTATTTAAAAATGTTTTTATTTATTTTTATTTTAATTTTAGACTCTTTATGGATGTTAAGAAAAATATAAAATTTTTATTATTAGGAAAGAGAAATAAAAATGTAAGTTATAATTTTTTAAAACAAAATTTAAATAATAATGAAATGATGGATTTAAAAAAAAATTTTAGTTCAAATAATGCTTTAAAATTACAAAATGTTAAAAATTTACCTATTATACAAAAATTAAATCATTCAATTCAACTTAATAAAGATTCATATAATAGTACATCACAATTCATAAATGGAAATTTAAGAAAAATTAATAGTGAATCAAAATTTCAAAATATATCTTTAAAAAAAGAAAAAAGTGAAAAAAAAAATCATTTTTTATTGCATAATATCATAGAATCACATTTTGATAATTCATATATTAAGGAACAAAAAATAGTAAAAAAATTAATCATGAATAATAAAAAAGGAAATAGGGAAATAAATAAAGATATGACAAAGTTATATAATAGAAAAACAAAAAGAGAAAATTTAAATATATATGAATTGAATTTTTTTCAAAATCTTGAAAGAAAATTTTTGGAAAATGAATATGAAAAAATAATAAATAGATTAAAAGAAAAAAGGAAAAAAGAAAATGAAGAAAGAATAAAAAACGAAAAAACAAAAAGGATGAAAAAATTAATTCAAATTAAAAAAATATCAAATACAAATAATAATGATATTCCTAATTTAATAATAAAAAACTCATTACAAAAAAATTTATTGAATTTAAATGATCAAGAAACACAAACAAATCCATTTGATTTTTTTAATGTAAATTTTAGTTGATATTAAAATATAAAGTTTGTATGTTATATAATTATTTATTTAATAATATTCTAAATTAATTACTAAATTTGTTTTTAAAACAACCCAATATTTAATATTAAAATTTAATAAAACTCTAATTTATAGTAGTAATATATTCATAATTTTCATCTATTTCATAAACTCTTTTTTTTCGATTATATCTTTTTACATATTTAAATAGAATATATAATGCAATAAGAATTGAAAATAAAAGAATAATTATGAGTATAAAACTTAATGGACTATTTTTTATTTCCTTTTTATAAATTCCTATAATTTTTTCTTCTGAGTCAAATATTAAATTATACTTTTTCATAAAAGGTTTCCCTAATATCCAATGACGAAATAATTTATCTTCAATTGCCTTTTCAAAAGACATTAAAAAATAAATTTTATTATTTCTTTTCATAAACAAATCATCTTTATTTAAAATAAAAGTATAATTCAATTCTCTATTATGAAATTTTAAATCAGGGAAATTTGAATAATTAATATCTTCATCACATACATAAATATATTTATAATATAAAAGTTTTTCTTTACATTTATTATCAATAAAAACTTTGTCTAAAAAAACTTTTCTTACTTCATGAGGTCCTTCAATTAAATTAATTTCAACAGAAAAAGTTGCAATAGTTTTACATTGTGATTTTTTATCTCCTATATAAATATTATCAAAAAGAATAAACCATCCTGTCAAAAATTCTGAAAATATTATTTTAGTCCAAACAAATTCTTTTAATTTATATTTTTTTGAATTATAATTATGATAATAATCTCCTACAATAAAATAACCTTCATTTTCATTTTCATATTTAATAGTCCAAATTTTTTTATTAATTATATCTCTATATTTTAACATTGATATAAAATTATATAAATAATCTTCAGATTCTTTTTCAAAATTTAATCCTACAAAACAAGGTATTGTATCTTTTAAATCAATAGCTAAAATAAAAAAAATACCTTTTCCTTCTATTATTTCATTTTTATTATTTTTAAAAAAAAAATTATCTTTAATAACATATCCTTCACTAAATTGGGAATCATAAAATGAATATGTAGTATTTCTTTCAAAAACTCTTGTTTTTGAAATATTTTGTGAATAATAATTAGTATCATTTATTTTTTGAATTAAATGAAAACTAAAATCTTTTATATCTAATTTTGCTTTTATTTTTTGATTCGGTTCACCAATAGTTAATTCAATTATTTCGCTAGTTTTAAAAAGATATTTTAATTCATCTTCTTCTGGAAATGTATGAATTGTTTTGAATGGAAAAATAAGAACAGAAAATGTATTATTTATTAATAAGAAAAAAATAAAATAAAGTTTAGTATTCATTGATACAAAAAAAATACAAAATTTCTAAAAAATAAAATTAAATAAATAAAAAAAAGATTAAAAGTATTTAAATATTTTAAAAAAAAATTTAACTTTTTTTAGCAACAACTGAATTCTTCTTCTTTCTTATCATTCAAATCCAAAGAAATATTATGATTAGAAGTATTATTATTAAAAGAATTTCCATCAATCATACCAACTTTAATACCACAAGAATCATTTTCTAAATCATAATAATTTTCATTAATATTCTTAGAAATAATTTGAGTAGTTTTCTCAAAAATTTTAGTAATATTTAAACCAGTTTTTGCAGAAGTTTCAAAAAAAATCATATTATTATTTTTCGCAAATTCTTCACCTTCATCATAAGAAACTTCTCTTAAATTTTCTAAATCATTTTTATTACCAACAAGAACCATTATAATAGTTTTTGGTGATTGATTTCTACAATCTTGAATCCAAGATAGAACATTTTCAAAAGATTCTCTTTTTGTAATATCATAAACAACTAAAGCACATACTGAATTTTTATAATATGCTCTTGTTATTGAACGAAAATTTTCTTGTCCTGCTGTATCCCATATTTGAATACGGTATATTTTATTATTTAAATTTATATTTTTTGCACCAAATTCTACTCCAATTGTTGATTGATATTCTTCATTAAATTGATTATGAGTGTAACGTAAGAGAATATTACTTTTTCCTACTGAAGAATCTCCTATTACTATATATTTTAAAAGGTAATTAAAATTGAGTGATGACATTTTTTTTTTTTTAATTTATATTATTTTATATAGTTAAATAATATTTTTTTTTATTTTATTCATCATTTTTAATTTCTTTGTCATTTATTTTTTCTAATACTTCATCTTTATTTACATTATTATTATTAATATTTTCTTTATTATTATCTTCTTCTGTTTCATTATTTCCTTCTGCAATATTATTATTAAAATTATTATTTGTATTATTATATATATTAATTTTACTTGGCTCATTTGTTGTACCAAAATTATTTTGAAAAGCAGAATAACTTCCTTTTACATTTCTTCTTGGTGATATTTTACCATTTTCATTAAAATTTATTTCTGTTTTTTGTTGTTGTGATAAATCTAATCTTTTATTAGAAAATTTTTTTTCTATTCTTTCAAAATCTTTTATTTTTTTAATTTTCATTTCTTCTAATTCTTTCTCAAATTTCTTTTTTAAAATATCTTTTTCTAACTCATGTCTTTTATTTTTATATGATGTTTCTTTTTGAATTTTTAATTGTTTTTCCTTTTCTTTTTTTTCAATATCTTTACTTTTAATTTGTTCTTTTTTTTTTCTTACAATAGAAGCTTCATTAAATCTTTGAAGTTTAACTAATTGTTTTTCTTGATTTTCTAATTTTAAATATTCTGCAGAAGGTCTATATTTAGTTTCTTGATTCATTTCTTGTTCTAATGAATTATATAAATCATTCATTTCTTTATTTTGTCTTTCTATTATTTCTTCTTCTGCTTTTTGTGTTCTTTCTTCTAAATCTTTAAATTTATCATTCCAAAATTGATTTAATTCATCTAATTCTGTTTTATAATTTGTCTCTAAATTTTCATTTTCTATTAATTGTCTTTTTTCTAAATCTTTCTTTCTCTTTTTTTTTATTAACATTTTTATTTCTTTTATTTTTTTCTTATATATTTCTGCTTTTTTATAATCTCCTTTTTCTGCATATTCATTTAATAATCTTTCTGATTCTAATAATTGAGAATAATAATCATTGTCAGGAATTACATTTGGTTCTGTATTTGACATTAATTAATATATTTTTTTAATTTTATTATTTTTTTTTTAATTACAACTCTTTATTATAATTATTTTAAATATTTTATTTTTTTTTTATTTTTATTTTTTGCCAAATATAAAATATTTCATTATTAAAAATAAATTACTCTAATCTATTCTACTTTTTAAATATTTAACAAAAAAAAGTATATTTGATTAAAAACAAATTTAAAAGAAAAAACTCAGAGATTATAAAATTGAATTTTCATTTAATATTAAGGAATAAAAATAATATAAATATATTATCAATTTTTAATAACATTAATTTTAATGATTTCTCATTTGAGTATTAATTTAAAAGAGTCAAGAAAAATAAAAGAGCTAACATAAAATGATATATAAAAAATGAAAATTTTTTATAATCAATTAATTTAAGATGAATGAAGATTGGGATATGCATGA
>JAEEGK010009144.1_pt1 | contig 23212 bp, 19 predicted proteins | sample 8958771 | NCBI WGS metagenome assembly JAEEGK01 (sample SAMN16246547, study PRJNA631951) | gut metagenome | biome: gut microbiome; feature: rumen; material: SC-attached | host: Bos | place: Iran: Karaj | collected 2018-10 | reverse complement strand
GAGGCAATTCGCAGGGCTTGTGGCAACAGACTAGAATCTTTATTTTGGAATCGTCAAGCATAGAAATAACTTAGAATTTTTCGATGTTCAGCACTTGCTCAATGACGGGTGCCATGTCGTAATACTTGTACTGCGCCAAGCGTCCGCCGAAGATGACGTTTGACTCTTGTGCGGCGAGCTTGCGGTATTCTTCGGCAAGTTTGTTGTTGCGTTCGTCGTTCACGGGGTAGTAAGGCTCCATTCCTTCCTTGTATTCGGTGGAGTATTCTTCCGATACGACGGTCTTTGGAACGCTATAGACGTCGGCGCCGAACATTTCGAAATGTTTGTGTTCGATGATGCGCGTGTAAGGCTGGTCGTGCGATGTGTAGTTGACGACGGCGTTACCTTGGAAGTTCGGCGTGTCTTCGATACGCGTTTTGAAGCTGACGGTGCGCCAGTCGAGTTTGCCGAGCTTATAACCGAAAAATTCGTCGATTGCGCCCGTATAGACTAGCTTGTTTGCAATCTCTTGCCAGTTGTCTTTGTATTCCGCAAAGAAATCGACGCCAGTGCGTGTTTCGATACCTTCAAGCAGTCTATCGATGAGCTTGTTGTAGCCGCCGATGGGGATGCCTTGGTACTTGTCGTTGAAGTAGTTATTGTCGAATACGAGACGTACCGGGAGGCGTTTGATGATGAACGCGGGAAGGTCGCGGCAGTTCCGGCCCCATTGCTTTTCGGTGTATTCCTTGATGAGTTTTTCGAAGATGTCCTTGCCGACGAGCGTAAGCGCCTGTTCTTCGAGGTTTGCGGGTTCGCGGCCGTTCAATGCGGCGATAGCTTCGGCCTTTTGCTCTTCGATTTTGGCCTTGGCTTCTGCCGGCGTCGTAACGCCCCACATCTGGTAGAACGTGTTCATGTTGAACGGCAGGTTGTAAAGCTTGCCTTTGTAATTCGCAACGGGGCTGTTCGTGTAGCGGTTGAATTCAACGATGGAATTCACGAAGTCCCATACCTGCTTGTTGCTCGTATGGAAAATGTGTGCGCCGTATTTGTGGACGTTGATGCCCTCGACATTTTCGCAATAGACGTTCCCGCCAAGGTGCGCACGCTTGTCGATGACCAGGCACTTTTTGCCGGCTTTATTGGCGCGGTGGGCGAATGTAGCGCCGAAAAGGCCCGAGCCTACGATGAGGTAATCGAAATGTGCCATGCGGTTATGCCTTGCTTGAAAATTTTTTACGATAAAGTTTTCTAAGGAATGTCTTTGGGGCAAGAGTCACGCCTTTGAAAAAGTAATAGATTTTCGTTTTTGTGTCTATATAATCCCAGGCGTTGACGAATGTTGTGCAAATGGCTCTGTTGAGGATTCTTCGATTGATTTTCGGAAAATCGATCTTCAGTTCCATGAGATGTGCGGGATATTCTTTTAAACGCTGGATTTTCTTGGATTGGTCCCAAGTGACGCCGCTCGGTTGTAAGCGATAGACTGACATCTTCCTGTTGAAGCAGCGAACCTTGCCCGTATGGGCGCATTTCTCGGTGAGGAATAGGTCGCCGTTCAGAATGTTGAAGATATTCTTGATGGGGTAATCGAGAACTTCCCGTCTATAGATCAATGATGCCATCGGGATAGTCCATCTTTCAAAAATTTCAGTTGCCGTGTAGTCGCGGTCTTCCATTTGGGGATAGACAGAATCGATTGAATTTACTCCAAGTTCGTTCTTTATTTCTGCATCGTGGAATGCCGTGGAGTAGTCAGGATGGCTTTCGAGAAAGTCCACTTGTATTTGTAATTTATGCGGGTCTATCCAGTAATCGTCGCCTTCGCACATGGCGATATACTTGCCCTTTAGGGGCGCATTTGCTGCACGGGTCAGGGAACCGTCCTGTTTTTTGTACAGGTTTTCGGTTTCATAAATTGGCTTTATAATGAGAGGGAATTTCTTTTCGTATTCCCGGAGTATGTCTGCTGTTTTGTCTGTAGATGCATCGTCATGGACAATGACTTCGAACGGGAAATCAGTTTCCTGCATCAGGAATCCGTCCATGGCCTGGGCGATGTATTTTTCGTGATTGTAGGTCAAACACTTTATGGATACCAAGGGATGATTGGTATCAAGACTTTTCCATTTGGCGGTAACTTCTTCCTGGGTCTTGTTTATCATTTCATCTCCAAACCGAACTTTTCCTTGTATAGTTGCTTGTAGGGAATTTCCGGATAGAATTCCAATGAATGCCAGTTTCCGCGTTTTTCCACAGGCGGGAATTCCATGTAGTTGCCGTAGTAGATGGTCATCAGTTCATGATAACCTGCGGGTACGCGAATGGAAATGGATTCGAAGGGAATGTCCTTGTAGGAATCGAAAATACTTTTAGGGAATATGTTCTTGGAGGGCGCGAATATCGTGGTGACGATGGTTGACCAGTAGCCGGTTTCCGTGTCGTTGTCGGCCGTAGCTTCCTTGTTGATTTCGTTCCAGACGTCAATCGGCTTCATGTTTGGATCAAAGTAATCTTTGATTTTTTGCAAGTCGTTCTCGCTCTTTTCAGGAAAATCTTTGCGCATGTAAGCGGAATTCTTGAGAATCAATTTTTCGATTTTCTGCATGCGGGGTGCGATATCTTCCATGGTGGCGTTGTCCAGTGGGAAGATGTCGATGTAGATGCCCTGATTAAACTTTGCATGGGTGAATGGCTTTACCACCACGGATGTGTTGGAGTTGCGTAAACGCATGAAAGAGTAGCCGTATTCAGGATCCGTGACTGTCGATTGCAAAAAATAGGGACTTTTGAATTCGCTTGCCAACTGGTGCAGCTTTTCGTAGTCTTCACGAGGAACGCAAATGTCGAGATCGTCGTCCCAGGGGATGAACCCTTTGTGGCGTACGCCGCCCAGCGTTGTCCCGCCATCGGTGAAATAGCGCAGGTTGAACTTGTTCAGAACCCGGGTCACTTCGCGATACAAGTCCATTTCGATGGCCCAGACTTTTTTCATCTCGGCTGATACAAGGTACTCGCATCGGACTTCTTCGTTCCAGAAGTTTTCGGGAAGCCAACCTTCTTGCTTGATTCTTTCGATTTCGGTCATTTAAAAATCCTGTTTTGAGCGCTTTTATGAAATTCGTTAGAATTTGTCTGCGACAAAGAGCCCGCCCGCCATCGGTTCGCTTGGGGTTCCGTCGTCGTGCATGGCCGTTGTGATGTAGAGCTTGTCGCTGGCGATGCACACGGAAGTGACATTTAGGGCCGGCATCGAAAGTTCTCCGATTTTTTCGCCTGCCTGGTTGTATTTTTCTACGCGGGAACCGCCCCAAATTGCGATGTAGAGATTGCCTTCGCTGTCGATATCCATGCCGTCGGGGACGCCCGCTCCTTCTATGGATACGATGTATTTGTCGAAGGTGGCGTTTCCGTTTTCGTCGTAGAGGTAACGGCCCACTTTGCGTGTCGGGGTGTCAATGAAGAACATGTAGTTCTTGTAAAACCCGATGCCGTTGGAAATGCTGGTGCCGCTTACCAAAACCTTGGCGGTGTGCCCGTCATGGCTGTAGAGCGCGTTCTGCTTTTCCTTGAAACACTTGTAGCCTGTGGTCCCTAAAAGGAGTCTTCCTTTGGGGTCCTTCTTTCCGTCGTTGTAGCGGATTTGGGGATCGCTAATCAAATGGTAAAGGAATGTTTCTTCGCCTGTGGAAATGTCCAGACGGAATACGCCTTCGTATGCGGCGTAGATAATATGTTCGTTGTCCTCGAAAACGGCAAAGCCAACTTGTCCGCGGGTCTTGAATGTCTTTACGGTCTGTTCGTCCGGATTGATAAGGAATATGCGTTCCTGCTCAATCGAAACGCATAGAATCAAATTCAGGTCTTTGTTGAAAGCTGGCCCTTCTAGCAAAGAGGACTGTGCGTAAAATACAAGCTTTGGAAAGTTGTCTGATGCCATGGCTAATCTTCGAACATGTCGATGCGCACTTTGTGCTTGCCGCCCATGAAATCCGTTGCGAGATAGATGTCTGTAATTTGTTTGCAGAGATCGAAACTGATAATGCGGGCGCCCATGCAGAGGACGTTGGCGTCGTTGTGGAGCCTGGTGAATTCAGCAGACTTTGTGTCACCGCAGACGGCTGCGCGAATGCCTTTCTGCTTGTTCGCCATCATGCTCATGCCGATTCCCGTGCCGCAAATGAGGATGCCTGTATCTACGCGTCCGCTAGTGACTTCTTCGCAGACCTTCTTTGCATAAATGGGGTAATCGACGGCATCTGTCGTGTCGGTGCCGACGTTGACGATTTCGTAGCCTTTGGATTCCAGATACTGGATAAGGGGCTGCTTGTATTCCACTCCGGCGTGGTCTGCTCCAATGGCAATTCTCTTGATCATACGAATCCTTTGGTTAGGAATTGAACAGTTCTTCGTCGCTAAACTTCATGAGTGCCTTGCAAAGAGGAATGTCTTCTTTGCGGGTAATCTTGATGTTGTTGGTAAAGCCCTTGGAAAAATAAATGCGCTCTCCGTAATGGGTGCATACAAGGTCCGCGTAAATGAAATCGTGTTTGTCTTCGGCTTCGGCTTTTTCATAGACTGTGCGGATAAGCTTGTAATTGTAGGCCTGCGGGGTCTGTACGCGCATAATGGAACTGCGGTCGAGTTCCTTGAGGCCGCTTTTGCCGCCGTCTTCGGTAAACAGCACTGTTTCGTAGCAGGGGATGGCAAGTGAGGCGTTCCCTTTTTCGTGAGAAACGCGAAGCATTTCGTTGATGGCCTGTTGAGGCAAAATAGGACGTGCAGCGTCGTGGATGATGACCTGGTCATTATCTTCCAGTTTATCATTCAAAAAGAAGATGGCGTTGCGGGCAGAATCGTGACCGGTGGCGCCGCCTTCGATAATCCACTTGACCTTTGGGATTTTGAATTCGTCTAGGATTTCCTTGAGATGTTCAATCCAGTCTTTTATGCAAACGATGAGAATTTCATCAACATTTTCGTTCTGTTGAAATTTTTCCAACGTGTGTACAATGACAGGCTTGTCCTTCAGCGACAGAAACTGCTTGGGCATGGCGCCCCCCATTCGGGTTCCGGAACCACCTGCCAAAATAATTGCTACATGCTTCATTGAAAATCCTATCGTTATTGGGTTAGGCGACATCGATGTCCAGAAGTTCCTTCATGAACATTTCCATGTATTTCTTGTCCCAAATGGTGACGCGCAAGAATCCGGCAGAATCGCCCTTGCCGCAGAAGATGAGGATACCGCGATTCTTGAGTTCGTCGGTGATGTATTCCGCGGTCTTGTGCTTTGGCGTAATGCAGATAAAGCAGCCTTCGGTCGGGATGAAGGAATAGTTTGTTTCTTTGAGGGCGTTCAGTAGGTAGGCTTTGCCCGCTTCGAATTTTTCGGTAAGTTCGGCGACGACTCTGTCGTAGTTGGCAACCATTTCTTCGGCGACTGCGAGCGCCACGGCATTCACCGTGTAATGCGGCTTGTAGTTGCGGATGTACTGGGCGTTCTCTGCACTTGAGATGACGACACCGATGCGCAGCCCCGGCATGGAGAGCATCTTGGAGAACGTGCGGAGAATGACGAGGTTGTCGTATTCCTTCAGGAGCGGGAGAGCCGTTTCTTTGTGGAAAAGGTAATAAGCTTCGTCAACGATGACAAGCGCATTGTTTTCCTTGGCCTTGTCGAGCACCTTGCGGATTTCGTCCATGGTGTAGGCGTTGCCGATAGGCATGTTCGGATTCACGAGGGAGACAAGGCTTGTGTTCTCGTTGATTTCAGCGAGAAGCTTTTCGATATCGAACGTATAGTCTTTTTCGTAGTGGACGAACTTCGTGTTCATGCCTTGCATATCCGCATAGACCTTGTACATGCCGAAAGTCGGCGTGACGCAAATCAGGTCTTTGCCGGGTTCACCGAACACCTTGATGACATAACCCATGGCGACGACGCTACCATCGGTCAGCGCGATGTTGTCTTCTGTCAGTCCAATTACCTTGGCGTATTCGGCGGTGAGTTTGGATTCTTCCGGATAGATGGAAAGATATTCCGGCGTGACTTTGGCCATAGCCTTGTCAAAGAGCCATTGCGGGATTCCATCCGGATTTTCGTTCTGGTCTAGTCTTACGTACTTGCCGCGACCTTCTGGTTGACCGTAGCGAAAGAAATTCTTGATAATTGGATTTACGTAGTACATGGTATTTATTGATAAATGTGGTACACAATTTTTACATCAAATATAGATTTTTACGGCTTGTGAAAAAATCAAGAGCCTTTGAAAATTAGGCTCGTTTGGTGGGTTTGATGCTTCTGCAAAAACGCTATAGCAGGGAAACTATTTTTTGGGGGTCGATTCCGAGGTTTTCAAGAATTTTCAGAGCGCTCAGAATGCTTTTTTTATCAAGATTTGCGATGATAATCTTGTCGAATTCTGTGTTTGGAATTTCGTCAAAGTATTTTACGTTTAAACCATGGGCTTGGTAAAATTTTGCATCCTTGTCGAACCATCCTGTGATAGGCGCTATTTTCTTGGCTAAATAGATGGAATAGATATTTTGGCCTACGATTCCGCTGTTGAAAATGGCTACGCGAGTTGTGGGAGCCATGTTGAAAAAACGGTTCTGCGAAGGGTCTTTGGATTCTCCATAGCGAATAATCCTTAGACTGTCGATGTAGCGTTCGATTTGTCCCGTCAATTTGTATTCGGCGGGAGCGTCCTTCAAGGAATTTAGTAGATAATCATTCAACCAACTGATTTTCTCTTTTTCTTTTTCTAGGGAGTCCATGCTTTTCAGCATAGAGAACGCTTTTTGATAATAATGGTAGTTGGCACTTTCGCTAATGTAGAGCGTGTTTGCCTTGAGCAGAACAGGGAATACCACGGCCGTGTCTTCACCAATGGAAATGCGTGGATCTACCGCCATTTGGTAGTCGTAAAGCAATTCTTTTTTGAATAGTTTGTTCCAAACGTAGGAGCAGACGCCGAAATAGAAGTATGGACCTGCGCAGATCATTCTTGGATATACTTCGGCAATCATTCTTTGTTTGTCGTAAAAACCCGAAGGGATTACATTGGCGTGCTCGTCGGAAATGTCCCCGATGTCTTTAGAAAAACCTGCCGCTACAATATCGACGTTGTATTTCTGTTGGCAATCGACGAGATCCTGGATAAAGTCTTCTTCGATCCAGTCGTCCCCATCGACATAAGAAATGAACCGGCCCGTTGATTTTTCAAGACCGCTTTTGCGTGCATTGACTAGGCCTCCGTTTTCTTTGTGGATGACCACGATGCGGTTGTCCTTGCTGGCAAATTCGTCGCAGATCGCTCCACAGTTGTCGGGGGAGCCGTCATCTACAAGAATGACCTCGATGTCTTTATAGGTTTGTGCTAAAATACTGGAAACGCATTTGCGTAATTCCGCTTCGACATTATAGATGGGTACAATGATGCTTACAGTAGCCATGAGATTAGATCAGTTCTCCACCGTTGACTTTGAATTCGGTGGCTGTTACCATAGAGGATATATCGCTGAGCAAATAGACCATGGCGGGAACAATGTCTGACGCCTCTGTCATTCTGCCCATGGGAATTGCCTTTGCTGCTTCTTTGCGGAGTTCCTGTTCGGACATGCCCTGTGACTTCCGTAAAGCGAGCTCGCCATCTGTAGGTGTCCAGCCCATGACGAGGTAGTTGCAACGGATTTTGTCTTCGGCGTAGTGTCTGCCGATGTGGTTGGAAAGCGTGTAGAGGGCACCCTTGGCGCAGGCATAGGCGGTACGGTCTTTGTTGCCTCGGGTATGGTGCGTGGAGCCCACCAAGACGATGGAACCGCCGCCAGTTTTCTGCATCAGCTTGACGGTTTCCTGACAACAGAAGAATGCTGCCTTGATGTCGATGTCAAAGACGTCATCGAAAAGGCTTTCGGAACATTCCGTGAGGGATGCTGCGGGGGTGATGCCTGCGTAGTTCACGAACCCGTCCAGTTTGCTGTACTTGTCTGCAACGTAGGCGAAAAGTTCGCGGATGGAACTGACACTGTGCAAATCGGTTTTCTTGAATTCAATTGTGCCCGGAGCCTTTTTTGCGGCCTTGATAATGCTTGTGGCGCTCGCTTCGTCACGACCGGAAATGACCACGTGCGCACCATCTGCAGCGCATTGGAGGGCGAGCTGCTTGCCGACGCCTTTTGTGCCGCCCGAAATGACAATGACTTTTTTGTTCAGTGAAATTTCCATGGTTTCTCCTACAAGACGTTCAGTAAGGATGGAAGGAGCAGGCTTTCGCCCTCTGTGTCGGTCACGGCGAGGTTGTCCTGAAAATCCTTGAGAATATCTTTGAGTTCCGTTTTGCTATTGCAATGCATGAAGATGCGGAGGAATACTTGGCGTTCGGTGCCGAGCATGTTCGGGGTGATTTCGTCGCCGACTTCAAAACGGTCGATGATAAAATCGACGGAGGGGTGATTCTTTACAAAGTCAAGCCCCTTGATGCTTGCGATTTTTCCGTCCTTTAGCAAAAACCATACGACAGCGGCGCTTTTGCCATGCATGTTGGCGTCGTTTTTGGCTTCAAAATTTCCGCCTGTGGTTTCAATGCAGTCCATGGAGCCCGTCAGGGCGAAGTTCACCAGCATCTTGCGCTGGTCAAAATCGTTCATGTACTTGAGAATCAAATGGAAGCCGCCGCCCTGGAGACGGAAACCGGGGTCATAGACATAGAAGTGTCCGTCTTCGCAGAACGCAGAGACGTAAAGCACGCCGTTTTTCAGACCCAGTTCGTTGAACATCTTCACGTATTTTGGATGTTCGTACTTTACAAATTCATCGTAGTATTTGGAAACGAATACATCGCCTACGCAAATGGGGGTTGCGCTAGTATTTGTACGCAATGTATAGCGGTCCGACAAACTTGACAAATACACATGTCCGTCAACAATGGTATAGTATATGCTTAAATCATCGCATTCCATGTAACGTTCGATTAGGACGGTCTGAGTGCGGGATTCTTTCTTGGCGCGTTCGATGCTACTATCTAGTTCTTCACGATGGCGGCAAAGCGTAATGCCCTTGCCGGAATTGCTGTCGGCCGGCTTGACGATGACGGGAAACTTGATTTCGTCTTTATTGTCAATGGAATATTCGGGAATGCCCTCGATACCAAATTTTTTGCAAGTGTTCTTGAAATGGCGCTTGTTCGTAAAAGCCTTGACTGTTTCTTCGTTGGCGTAGCACGGGACGCCGAGGCGGGCGCAAAGTTTCTGGTACGGTGCAATCAAGGGGTCTGCGACTCCGACAAGGACTCCATCTACATCCTCGCGGATTGCCATTTCGTAAAGGGCATCAACGTCCATGGCATCAATGTTGTAGCTGATGTCGGAAACTTTCTTGGCGGGTGCCTGCGGGTCGTAATCGGTCACGATGGTCGTGACTCCCATTTCTTGGGCCACCCTGACAATATTGGCTGTTTCGGGATTGGCTCCCAGAATAAGAAGTTTTTTTCCTTTTGTGTTCATATCTATTTTAAAGAGTTATTTGTTGAATTTTATTTGGCCTTTTAACCACGTGAAATGTCTGTTTATGATGATGGCGAGTACGGTTGAAATAGTTATGCTTGCAAGGAATACCAAAAAAATTCTGCAACTAACACTTGGTATGTTTAAGATTTTTTTTACGATAAAGTCGAATGTTTTCCACAATGGAATATGAAGCAGGAATATCATAAGTGAATTTTTGCCAAAAAATTCAAGTATATGATTTTTTGAAATTGCTACACTAGCTAAAAAAGCTGCACTTATTCCGACAAGGGCGTTTAAAATAAAAAACAAACTATTTCCATATCGACTCGTATTCATGTCAACATTTCTGTTAGTAAAGCCAACTAGATAAGCTAACAAAATGAATAACGCTATAGATCCAATTGCAAAAAAGACTCGCATTGGTTTAGAGCTTTGCAATACTAGATTCTGCAGACTTTGATTTGTATTGCAGATATGTCCTAAAGCGTAAAAGGAAAATGCGACAAAAGAGGTTGCGATAAGTTGGTTTGGTTGGTCGCTGATTCCCTTGGCGTATATTAGACCGAATATCATTGCTATTGATGCACTTGTTAATACAATGACATTACGTCGTCTGAAATTAGAAAAGAATTTTTCCGATAGCATGTAGTAAAGACATGATACGTATAATAAAGTTCCTAAAAACCAAAAACCGCTAAAGGCAATTGTGTCGTGGTGCTTCTCAAATCCCAATAAGAAAAGAAATCCATAGGAAATGATGTTTAGCGCTTGAAAGAAAATCATCGGGAATAGCAATGTTTTTAGTTTTCCCGAAAGATAAGTTTCATAGGATTTGTCTTTGAACAAAAAACCAGACAGGAAAAAGAAAAAGGGCATATGGAACGAATAAATCATCATAAATAGTTTGTTTTGATTTTCGTATGCAAGGCAGTGCCCTAACACAACAAGGATAATTCCTATACCCTTGGCAACGTCAATAAAATTAAGCCGTTTGATAGATTGTTCCATTTGCTAATGATTATCTCTTGTTGAGGATAATGTCTATCACTCGTTCAGCATCAATGTTGCTTAACCCAGCAAACATCGGCAGGCATAGCACTTGGTCGGCGAGCTTGTGGGCGATTGGCAGATTCTCTGGCCTTGCAGATTCTAGCCCCTTGTAGGCACTGAATGTGCTGATAAGCGGATAGAAATAGCGGCGACCGTAGATGTTGTGTTCTTTCAACTTTTCGTAAAGGGCATCGCGGCTGATGCCGTATTCTTTACTGACGAAAATCGGGAAGTAGGCGTAGTTGTGGCGGACTCCTTCGATATCGTTCAGGTAGCGAATGCCAGGGACATCTTTCAGTGCGGCGCGGTACTTTTCGGCAACGGCCTTGCGCTTTGCGATGGCGCCATCGACCTGTTTCAGGTTCAAAAGACCGTATGCAGCTCGAACTTCGTCCATTTTGCTGTTGATGCCGGGTGCGACGACGGTCGTCTCGTCGGCAAAACCGAAATTCTTCAAGTAGTCGATGCGTTTCTTTGTCGCTGCGTCGTGGCAAATCAGTGCGCCGCCTTCGATGGTGTTGTAGACTTTTGTCGCATGGAAACTGAGCGTGCTGATGTCGCCCGCTTTCAAGATGGACTGCCCGTTGACGCGTACGCCAAAGGCGTGTGCCGCATCGTAGATAATTTTTAAACCGTAGATGTCCGCGATTTCCTGGATGCGCTCCATGTTGCAGGGCGTGCCGTAGACGTGCACCGGCATGATTGCTGTTGTGTGCGGCGTAATGGCAGCTTCGATTTTTTCGGGATTGATATTGCCTGTCGCTTCATCGACATCGACAAAAACGGGCTTGAGTCCGTTCCACCAAATAGAGTGTGTCGTCGCGACAAAGCTGTAAGGCGTCGTGATGACTTCCCCGGTAATTTTCAAAGCCTGCAAAGATGTGATGAGCGGGAGCGTTCCGTTCGTAAAAAGACTAATGTATTCGACGCCAAGGTATTCGGCGAGCGCTTTTTCCAGTTCCTGATGATAGTGGCCGTTGTTTGTCAACCATTTCCTATCCCAGATGTCCTGAAGCATAGGAATAAAATCTTCCAGTTTCGGAAGAAGCGGTGAAGTTACGGTAATCTTTTTATTTTCGCTCATGGTGATTTACGATTTTTTTTACTTAAAAGTTCAAGCAGTTCTTTGACAGTTTCTCTATTAAATATACAATTGCTCGCTATGTAATAGGTTGTTCCAGCCACAAAACCAAGGCCTAGTTGAAGTGCGTATTCCTGTTCTGGGAGCATTTTGGTAATACCCATGCATATAGCCCCCATGACCAAGGAGTTTAAGAGTGTGGGAATGTACATCTTTATTTGGGGCAATAGCCCGGCGTTCAGTAACTTGCCTGAATAGTATGTGTTTATGATGAGCCCGAAACAGGCGTTGAACCACTGGCCAAAACACATGGCGATAATGCCGTAAGGGAGCGTGATGCAAAGGACTGTTATTCCTTCGATTTTCTTGATGATTTCCAGTTTTAAAAATAGGTCGGAGCGTCCCATGACTTGCAAAATATTCAAGTTGATGGCATGTACGGGATACCACATCTGGGCGATACAGATAATCTGCAAGATGAGAATGACATCGAACCATTTGTCCGTAAGAATCAGGAGGATGAACGGTTTCGCCAATGCTGCAAGGCCAATCATCAGAGGGAATATGACCAAGGTGGCCATGTTCAGAAATTTTAGATAACCTTTCCGCAGTTTTTCGGGATCGTCCTGGACTTTGCTTAAAACGGGGTAGGTGACTCTTTGGAAAATGTTTGTAATGTTGCTCGAAGGAAAGTTTGCAAAATGCGATGCCCTGCTGTAGTTTCCAAGTGTCGCGGCGGCAAAAACTTTACCGATAATCAAGTCGTAGATGTTGTCGTAAAGCGTGTTCAGCAGGCCGGATGCCAAAAGCTTGGAACCGAAGCCGAACATGTTCTTGAATGAATTCTTGTTGAAAAAAGTCTTGGGGCGCCAACGTACAAGTGCCCAATAGAAAATTGCCCTGCAGAATGTCGTCGTTATCTGTTGAACAACCAAAGACCATACTCCAAACCCGTTGTATGCGCAGACAAGGCCAAGCGTTCCACCTATAAGGGTTCCGATAAAGGTCACCTTCGCGAGAACCTTAAAGTTCAAGTCTATGGTCAAATTCAAACTCTGAATGTAGCCGAACGATTGAATAACGAGGATGATAGCGAGAACCCTGAGAACGTCGGTAAGCTCCGGCATCTCATAAAATTGGGCGACAAAGGGCGCTGCGATGAAAATGATGCCGTAACAGGCGACCGCCATGAAAATATTGAAAAAGAATACCGTTGCCTTGTCGGCTTCCGTGCGGTCGGTTTTGCGTATAAGTGCGTTCCCGAAACCGCTATCGATGAATGTCTGGCTCACTGCTATGAATATTGTGAGCATGGCTATCATGCCGTAGTCGTTAGGCGTCAAAAGCCTAGCCAGGAGAATGCCGAATAAGAACTGAACGCCTTGGGTAGAAAATCTTTCTACTGCACTCCAAAACATGCCTCTGGCAGTTTTCTTTTTCAAGTCGGACGGCATGGCTTAAAGCTAGTACTTCCCGTATTTGTAACCGTAGCCATCGCTGTGGCTGTGCACATACTTGTTGATGACGACGCTTGCATGTGCGGTAGTGTTGCCCTTCAAAAGCTGAGTCATTCCGTCCTTGATGGCGTCGATACTGTGCTTGTTGTATTCGATGACCATGACAATCTGGGATGCGACACGGCAAGCGAGTGCAGCGTCTGTCACGAGCATGATAGGCGGCGTATCGACGATGATGAGGTCGTATGATTTTTCAAGCTCGCTAATCATTGCCGCGTAGTGCTTGGAACCGAGCAGTTCGGAGGGGTTCGGCGGCACCATTCCGCATTGCATGATGAACAAGTTCTCGACTTCGGTAGATTTGATTACGTCTTCTACGGATGCTTCGTTCAAGAGTATCTGCGAAAGGCCCTTACCGCGCTTGATGCCGAATTCCTTGTGCAGGCGGCCCTTGCGGAGGTCGGCATCGATAAGCAAAACCTTTTTGCCGAGTCCAGCGTAAAGGGCGGCGAGGTTCACCGAGATAAAGCTCTTGCCCACGCCAGGGATGAGGCCACTGATGCCGATTGTCGGGTTGGTGCCTTCTTCCATGCTGAATTCCAACGAGCTGCGCAAGGCGCGGAGCGATTCGACGGCGACATCGTCGGGCTCGACCACAGCAAGAGGGCGTGTACCTTTGGTGCCGTTGGGATTGCCCTTCGGGACTTTGGCATAGACACTGAATCCCGTTTCGCGTTCGATGAAACTTGCATCGCGGACGCCATTGCTGAACTTGCTGCGGAGCGTTATGATAGTTGATCCGAGAAGCAAACCCATAAAGAGTGCTGCAAAGATAATGAGCATCTTTTTAGGCTTGACGGGCTGGGTTGTTTCTTCGGCAAAGTCGATGATACGCACGGAGCCCACTTCGCCAGCAGACACGAGTTTCAGCTGCTGGATGTTGTTGAGCATCGTCGTGTACATGTGCTTGCTCATGTCCACTTCGTTTGTCAGCTTCAGCACTTCCTGTTGCGTGTTCGGTAGCTTCTTGGTCGCCGCCGTGTTGTTGGCGAGTTCGCGCTTCAGGTTGTTTTCTTGTTCTTCGAGAGTCTTGATGGTCGGGTGTTCCGGCTGGAACAAACGGACAGCGCTCTGTTTCTTTTGTTGCAGGTCAAGCAACTTTTGCTGCAAGACATTGCGCTTTTCCAAGATGATTTGAGTTTCTGCTCCGATATCGACAGAGCCGACCTTGTTGCGGTAGGTATTGAACTTGAGGAGGGAACTGTCCATCTGCGCTTTGACGTCGGGGAGCTGTTTCTCCAAAAATTCCAAAGTCTTTTGCGCTTCGGCATTGCGCTGTTCCACATTCTGACGCAAGTACGTCGTGGCGATTTCGTTTAGAATCTGGGTCGCACGATCCGGGTAGATATCCTTGTAGCTGAATTCCAGAATACCGGTCTTTTTCCCTTTTTCCTTGATGTCGAATGCTTTCTTAAATGCGGCGATAGCGTCAAGACGCTCCAGTTTAAGGAGCTCGAATTTCTGACCCGGTTCAGCATCCATGCGGTGGACGCAGAAAATGGCCGTGTCGCCCGCATACGGGAAATGGTATGTGGTGCCGACGCTTCCTGAGAGGACAATTTTTTTGTTGTGGTCGTATAAGTTGAACGAGGTGCTATCTACAGCTTCGGCGATCCAAGGGACGATTTTTTCGGTTTCGGGTACATGATCCCATGGCACTTCGTACAGGCTGAGCTCCATGCGACCTTCGCGATGCAGCAGACGGTCAAGCCCGTTTACAGGTGTGGCCCTGTATTGCAAGTGCATCTTTTCGACAGCTTCGCCGATGATGTGTCTGCTCTTGATGAGTTCGATTTCTGTTTCGGCAGGGCTTGACGTGGCAAATAGGCTTGGGAGGCCGCCCATCATGCCTACGCTTTTGTTGCTCTTGGATTCAATCTGGAGCAACGCATCTACCTGATAGATAGGACGAATCCAAAGGGCGATAAATACGCCGACGAGTCCTGCAAGGAAAATGCACGGAAACATGGTTCGCCAGTTCTTGACCAGGTCTTTCAATAAGTCAAAAAGGTCGGTTTCTTCTTTTTTTGCAGATGCCATGTAATATACCTTAAATATCCGAATTGCCTATATTAAGTTAGAAAAATAAAGGATTCGAGATGATGCATATTCTGCGCAATGACAATTTTTTACCTGTTTTTCTGTAATGATTGCGTTTAGACTTATTCTTTCCGCTTGGCGCGGCATTTCTCCACAAGGCGCATGTATTCTGCACAGGTCATCCCTGTTTCTTTTTCCAGTTCAGAGCTACATTTTTCTAAAACGTACATGTTATATTCTGTACATGCAATTCCCACTTCTATTTCCTCTTGAGTGGCTAATCTAAACCCGTCAAGGTCGCAAACGTACTTGTTGTTATTTTTTCCCGAAATGAGAATGCCCCACCAATTATCACATAGCTTGGGTGCTAATTCGATGTCGATATCCGAGGCGATATACCATCGAGTGGGAAAATAATCTTCACCTTCAGAATAAGGATACCTGCAGATATATGTTCTTTTTTGTGAGCTGTCTATTGAATTTGCTTTTAATGCGGGTCCTTCTTTTATTGTGCCGAAGCGGGACTCTGTACATCCACCGAAACCCAATGCACATTCCGATGTCGCTCCTTCGCGCCATCCATTATTTCTTTTCTGCAAACCAAGATAGTATTGACTCCATCCATCGAGTACATAGCAGTATTTTTTGCAGATGTTCTCCAAATAATCGAAGTTCTCTTGTTTGCAGTTAATACATTTTTTCTTTACAGGTTCTATGTTGCCCCAATGGGCATCGCCTTCTTTGCTATTTGCATAATAGCTGGGATCATTGCATATGTAGTCGTAGTAACGAGTATCTACATATTCTTCATAGTAACGAACGTCTATACGATCCCAATAGAATTTGTTTTGGCCATTTTTAAGGCAGATGTAATAGCCGGGAGAATAAACAATAACGCTGCATATACCATAACCGTCTATACATTCGTTTTTTCTGGGGTCATTCAAATCTTGCATTTTACGTTCTTCTACATATCCCCAAAAGTTGACTGTTTTTTCGTTACACGCTCCAAGAGAGGCTTCGGGGAGTGTTGCTACTCGCCATTTCTTGTTGTTGAAAATGTAGATGGCGTCCGTTATGTCGCCTTTGCGGATGGCACCTTCAGTTGTGTCTTTCCAGTTTAAAGTGTCTAATTCGCATTTGATATTCGTTTTTGAAAAATCTATTGAATCAAGATTGTAATTTTGTTGCCAAAAGTTTTCCACGTATTTTTCAAATGCCGAAAAGTTAACTGTTTGGTTCCATTTTTCAATATAACCCTTGACTTTATCAAATGCGGAGTACTGACTCAAAATACTTGCCCAATTGGCAATTTCTGTTTTGATTTGTTTGTTGTCCCAGGTCCCGTCTTTTTCAATATCCGACACAAAGTCTGTCAAGCGGTCGTTTAGGTTTGCATCGAGGATGTTGCCTTGCATGAGTACGGATATGGCAAGTAATGCCGCACTTTGTTTGTCTTTTCCAAAGAAGTCTAGATCTTCGGCGTCATTGAAATCGTCTTCTTCAATGCCGAATGCTTTTAAAACTTCAGATTCTGCTTGTTTTTTGGCTTTTTTTATGGGTACGTTTTTTTCTGAGACAAGATACTGCGTGCGGTTGTAGGCTAAGTGTGTGAGTAGGTTTATGTTTACTTTGTCCCGTTCGCTCAAGTCTGTAAGTGCGTATAAAGTTAATTTATCCTTTATTTTTTTGTTGGTGAAAATGTTGAAGTAATAACCCTCTACTTTAAACAATATATACTGTGATTCAAAGTCTCTTAACTTAACCGAAAAATCACCCTTGTCGCTTTTGATGCTTGTTTCGATATTGTACCCTGTCTGCTGGAAGTTCGTATCAAGTTCATAAACAGAAACCGTCGCCCCTTTTTCAAAGGGGCCTTGCGCCATTCCTAAAATAGTTGTGTTGATGATTTTTTCGGAATTTTCGGCGGAATTTCCTGAATCGTTGCCGCAGGAAATCAAGAAAAGCAAAAAAAGTAGGTTAAGTAAGACCGTTTTTTTCATAGTTTACTCGCTTCTGTTGCTTTTTATGTTTCTAGATTGCGTTTCTTGCCATTCATGGGGAAAGTCGGAAACGACTGTGCTTCTACAGACATATTGTGTTTCGCTTTTTTCATATACTGTTAGGTCTTGGAAACAAAAAACATCGATTTGGCAACCATAGTATTTCGATGCACTTAGTCCAGTTTTTTTCATTCCGTCACGACTTTTGGTACATCCTCCCAAGCCTAAAGCGCATTCTGTTAAATCACCTACACGCCATTTCCCATGAGTTGAATCGTTGGAATCATTCTCGAATACATAACATCTGGACGGGCATGTGGTTCCCCAATGGCTGTCGCCATCTTTGCCTGGTTTACCTTCATTTAATTTTATTAGTTCAATAGTGCAGTCATCTACTCTATGCCATTGTTCGTCATTGCAACGATAGTAGCCGTTTTCAAATAATGATGTAGAACAATCTATGTAGGAACAATCATAGTAGCTATTGGGGCTGTTGGTTGGTTTTGGACATTTTAAACCATCCGGATATTTGATGGATTTTTCTTGTTTGCAACTGATGGCAACGGGGTCGATAAATTCTTGCCCTTTTCGTATTTCCACATAACCGAGGGAATCTTCGATTTCCTTGGTACATCCGCCAAGTGTTGCTTCGGGTATCGTTGCGAGTCTCCATGCGTTTTTGTCAAAAATGTAAATGATATCGGTCTTACTGCCTTTGCGGGTTGTTCCTTGTTCTGCTTTCTTCCAGCCTAAAGTGTCTTTTTCGTTTTTGATGGATGTTTTCCATTTGGAGTCTTTGGGGTCTATTTCGAAACTGTTCCAATGCAACCACTGTTCTCCATCGCAAACATACCAGTTCCCATTAGATGTGGTATCAATATCCCTTACTCGCTGTTTTGTGCATGTTTGTAAACCAAGAGTACAATTGCTTATGTCGCTTTTATGCCACGATTTGTCTTCATGGATGTAACAGACTGTTGAGTCTATTTTGCTCCAATAGGCATCTCCTTCTTTCGCCTTGATGTTGTCTAAAGAGTCAGGCCAATAATATGAATCTTTTTCTTTTTTTGTGGCCTCTCTCCATTTTTTGGATTTGCAAATGAAATATAGGTCTGAGAAATTGCTTTCTGAATTTGTGTTTTTTCTGATTTCGTTTTTTTGTTTGTCTGTGCAGCTTCCAAGTCCGTAATTGGCTTGCCAGAAACCGTCCACGTATTTTTCGAATGCAGGAATATCGGTGTATTTTTTTTGTTTTTCAATGTTGCTTCGAATTTTCGTAAGGCCAGAATCTAGATTTTGCTGGTATGCCCAATCGGCAATTTGAGTCGCTGTTTTACTATCATTACAAATGCCGTCTTTCTCGATATCGTTTTTATAGTTCGTTAAGCGGTCGTTTATATTTTCTTCGGGAAAGGTTCCCTGCAGCAATATGGATAAGGCAAGCAGTGCTGTACTTTCGTCATCATTTATTTCCTTGATTCCGAACGGTTTTAAAAGTTCTTTTTCTGCTTGCTTTTTTGCATCTTTCAAAGATTTGTTTTTTGCTGAGATAAGGTATAATGTGCGCTTATGAGCTAGATGTGTAAGCAGATTGATATTTAATTTGTCGCTTTCGCTTAAGTCTGCAAGGGCATATAGTGTTAATTTATCTTTTGCCTGTTCTCCGGTAACGAGGTTGCTGTAATAACCGTACGCTTTAAGTAAAGCGTATTGTGATTGGATTTTTTTTATGTTCTCTGAGTATTCGCCTGAATCGTTTTTAATTTTGGTTTCGTAATTGATGCCTGTCTTTTCGAAATTTTCGTCAAGTTCATAAATAGAAACTATAGTTCCTTCTTCAAAGGGCCACTGCGCCATTCCTGAAATGGTTGTATTGATTTTTTTTTCGGAATCATCTGCGGAACTGCTGGAATCATCCCCGCAGGAAATCAAGAAAAACGAAAGGAGAAATGAAAGAATGGCTAAGTTTTTCACGGTTTCCTCCTATTGGCATCATTACCTCCTTTTAAATTTACTAAAATATTGACGATGAAGATAAATTTTTTTCAACCACTTTCGTTTGCCGTTGCGTTTACCGCATTGTCCGCAATTTCTTACGCCTACCTCCCCGGCGAATCTGGTTTTGTTTCGCTTGACGGGGCTCATGGGGTCTTCGGGAACCCGGCGGGGCTCTCGGCACTGGATTCCAAGGGTGCTCTGGCCTCGTACTATTTTGATGACGGCATTACTGAATTCCGCGTGGGGGGAAACCTGGACCGTTTCGGGGCGGGGTTTGAATACCGTTTTGACGGCAAGGGCATGGATGAGTCGCGTTGGAACTTGACGCACGGTTTTCCGCTATTTGACCGCAGCGCTTTTTGGGGCGGTCGCATTACGGCTCTGCGCAGTGCTGCTTTCAAGGGAACGGAGTGGACGTATTCGCCTGGTATCTTGATTCGGCCTTTCCGCATGCTTTCGCTTGGTTACTCTTGCGATAATTTGTTGTACCTTGGGCCACAATCTATGGAGCGCGTGCATAATGCGGGCGCAACGATTCGCTTGGGGGATTTTTTCAGTGCGAGCTACGATGTCGAAGATTGGAAGGATCACCGGCTGCTTTTTGAACTTTCCCTTTACGGAATGCGTTTTGGCTTCAAGATGCCGATTTACGGTGATGACGATGAATATACGCTCACGCTTTCCAGTTCGTTCGGCGGTCATTTTGACGCTTCCCTCAAGGTATATGATGATTTCTTGCCGAAGGGCGGATGCATCGGGTTCCATGCCTCCCGTAATCCGCGGGCGTCGCGTTCGGCGCAGATTATCCGCGTGCCTTTGAATATGCCCGTGACAGAAGTCGAAAAGAAGGTCCCGTTTTTCGGTTCGTCTTCTATTGGCTTGATGAGGGTTCGTAATTTGTTTGAACACCTGCTTCGCGATCCGGCGGCAGGGCTTGTGGTGCTTGATTTTTCGGGGTACAAGGGCAACTTGGCTATCTCGGAAGAAATCAACCGTTATGTACAAAAGTTGAAAAGACGAGGCGGTCTTGTAATTGCGTACATGGACGATGTCCGCCCGTCGCTGCTTTTGGCGGCGTCGAATGTGGATCGCATTGTCGTAGAACCGTCGGCGCATTTTACGTGGCTAGGGCTTGGTGGCGGAATCACGTTCTACAAGGGCTTTCTGGACAAGCTAGGCGTCAAGGTGGAATTCCTGAAGCATGGAGAGTACAAGTCAGCCGTAGAACCTTACACGGCGGATTCCATGTCGGTAAATGCGCGTAGCAACATAGAAACTCTTTACAAGGATATTTGGGAAATTGTCCGTATGCATGTGGCCCCCCGCATGAAACATGGAACATCTTCTGACAACATGCAATCGCTTGATTCGCTGGCGCAAAAGCCGGTCATTACGGCGATTGGGGCAAAAAGAGCCGGGCTTGTAGATACTCTCCTTTATATTGACCAGGTCCCGTCTTATGCGCTAAAGACTTTCTTCGATATCGATGCTCCCAAAGCGTTTTTCAGGACATGGTCTCCGTCGAATACCAAGATTTTTGACGAAAGCTGGAGCCACCGTACAAAGGTCGCTCTCCTGAACATCAACGGGACGATAGATTCCCGCATGGAGGAATCGGTGGTCGAAAATTTGCGGAAACTTCCTTCGACGGGCGCGAAAGCTTTGTTGTTGCGGATTTCTTCGCCGGGTGGGAGCGCTATTGCATCCGATAAAATCTGGGCTGCGCTCAAGAACCTGAAAAAATATGATATACCCATCGTGGCTAGCATCGGAAGTAGCGGAACGTCGGGGGCTTATTACATTGCTTGCGGTGCAGACAAGATAATTGCGGAACCGTTTTCCATTGTCGGAAGCATCGGCATCTATGGCGGAAAAATTGATGCGTCCGGCTTGATGGGTAAGCTTGGCTTGCGCAATGAACCGGTGAAGACAAATGATTATGCGGATGCCCGTTCTTTCGCACGCCCGTGGACGGATACCGAAAAGGCGGCATTGCAGGAATACATGGACGACTTCTATGAACGCTTTACGGGAGTCGTTTCGCAGGCGACGGGAATCCCGCAGGCGGTTGTGGATACTGCGTATGGTGGCGGCCGTGTGATGGTCGGCTGGAAGGCGAAAGAAGCTGGACTTGTGCAAGGTATGGGCGGTTTTGACGATGCGCTTGAAGAGGTCCGCAAAATGGCGAATATTTCAAAATCTACAGAAATTGAGCTTGTGCAAATGAATACGGAAGATTCTTTTGTGGTGCCGTTATTGAATGCAAAATCGCTCGACGAATTTATACGAGATGTGGAACGCACCCAGTTCTGGGCCATAGAACCGATGCTTTTGGATATGAGCGGTGAGCGATGAAACGCAAGCGGAAATGTAAACGTGGATTGTCATGCCCGACACTGATCGGGCATCTCCTGATTGTTAACGGAGATTCCCCGTCGGAGCGGGGAATGACAAATTCATGATTCCTAACCACTAACCACCAACCCCTAAATTATGTTTGAAATTGTAATTACAGTTCTTGCTTGCCTTGCCGCTTCGGCGTTCTGCTCTGTGACGGAAGCCTCGTTTTACAGTGTTCCGCCTTCGACTGTGGAGGTGCTGGAAAAGCAAAAGAAATTTACGGCACGTTATCTGAAACACGTGAAGGACAACATCGACCGCTACATTGCTTCTGTGCTTGTGGTGAATACTGTCGCGAATACCGTGGGAGCCTCTTTAGCGACCGCCCTTGCGGTAAAACGCTTGTCGCCGTCGGCGGCGATGCTCTTGCCGGTTATTCTTACGATTCTCATTTTGCTCTTTGGCGAAATCACCCCCAAGACGCTTGGCGTCAAGCAGGCAAAAGTCTGCGCACCGCTTGTCGCTGTGCCGTTTTACTACATCACGAAAATCCTCGGCTGGACGGGAATCATTTGGCTTTGCCTTACGCTCACCAAGCACTGGACCCGCGAAGATAAAGAAAAGAAAGACGTGAGCATCGAGGACATCAACAGTCTCGTGAGTCTTGGCCTTCGCGAAGACGTTATCGACAACCAGCAGGCTCTTGTCATCAAGAATATCCTTTCGCTCAAGTCGCTCCCTGTACGTCGCGTCATGACGCCTCGACAAGTCGTCTTTTCGCTGGACGCGGATTGTACCCTCGGTGAAACTTTGGACGAACGCGGCAACTGGCCGTTTTCGCGAGTTCCGCTTTACGAAAAGAAAAAAGATAACTGGATTGGAATTGTGTTGCGCCGCGACGCTTATAACAAACTTGTCGAAGGAAAACGCGATGTGAAACTCCGCCAACTCATGCGCCCGATGCAGCTCGTGCCGGACAGCGTTACTCTCGACAAACTCCTGTTGCGATTCCTCAAACAGCGCGGTCACATGGTCGGTGTGGTTGACGAGTTTGGTGCGATTGCCGGCATCGTGAGCCTCGAAGACGTGCTCGAAGAAATTCTCGGTCGCGAAATTGTCGATGAATTTGACGTCGCCGTGAACCTCCAGGAAACCGCTCGCCGTCGCTCGAAAGCGCTCGCGAGCATGAGGAAGAATAGTAGACAGTGAACGTCATCCTGAGGGGGAACGCCCTGGATTCTTCCCCCCTGCGGGTCAGAATGACGGGGCTTACACTTGCTTTCGTAATGTCATGCCCGACTTGATCGGGCATCGCCATCTCGTTAAAAAATGAAAATCTAAGTTCTAAACTCTGAGTTCTATCAGCTAAAAACTAAATTTCGCTATACTAATTGCTGTAATTCTATCAATTAATAGAATGCTTAACCCGCAAAAACACTACTTTTTTCGAAAATTCGACTTTTTTACCCTTGAACGGCCTCTTGAAATCATCTATATTTACCTTGCTTTTCTCGGGGCGCCTTTGCCCTGGAATTTCACTCACTAGAGGATTTACATGAAAACCATTACGGTAAACCCGAAGACTGTCTCCCGCAAGTGGAAGCTTGTGGACGCAGCTGACAAGCCGATGGGACGCGTTGCAAGCGAAGTTGCTCGTCTCCTCATGGGCAAGCATAAGGCCATCTATT
>JAEEGK010009143.1_pt1 | contig 23214 bp, 17 predicted proteins | sample 8958771 | NCBI WGS metagenome assembly JAEEGK01 (sample SAMN16246547, study PRJNA631951) | gut metagenome | biome: gut microbiome; feature: rumen; material: SC-attached | host: Bos | place: Iran: Karaj | collected 2018-10 | reverse complement strand
CGGCCCGCGTGGTACGGGCCCGCAAGACGGTGGCCGAACTCATCCTGTCCGACCATCCCAACGACTGCCTCACCTGTCCCAAGTGCAACCACTGTGAACTGCAGAAGCTGGTGACGCGTTTCAATATCCGCCGCATGACCTATCAGGGTGAACAGTCCCTGCGCAAGAAAGAGGAGACGGTGGCCATTACCCGCAACATGGACAAGTGCATCCTGTGCCGCCGCTGCGAAAGCATGTGCAACCAGGTGCAGACCGTGGGGGTGCTGGGCGCCGTGCGCCGGGGTTTTGACACCACCATCGCCCCCACCTTCGACCGCATGTTCAAGGATACGGACTGCTCCTACTGCGGCCAGTGCGTGGCCGTCTGCCCCACCGGCGCCCTCATGGAGCGGGACAATACCGACCGGCTCCTGGACGACCTCTGCAACCCCGACAAGATTGTGATCGCCCAGCCGGCCCCCGCCGTCCGCGTGGCCCTGGGAGAGGAATTCGGCATGGCGCCCGGCACCATCGTCACCGGCAAACTGGCCACCGCCCTTCGCTATCTGGGCTTCGACCACGTGTTTGACACGGACTTCGCGGCCGACCTCACCATCATGGAAGAGGGGGCCGAGATCCTGCAGCGGCTCCGGGCCCACCTGGGCGGCGGCAAGGGCGTGAAACTGCCCATCATGACCTCCTGCTGCCCGGCCTGGGTGAATTTCTTCGAGCACAACTATCCCGATCTGCTGGACTATCCTTCTTCGGCCAAGAGCCCGGCACAGATGTTCGGCGCCGTGGCCAAGACCTACTGGGCCCGGAAGATGGGCATCCCGCGGGAGAAACTGGTGGTGGTGAGCATCATGCCCTGCCTGGCCAAGAAATACGAGTGCGAACGTCCCGAGTTCTCGGTGGACGGCAATCCCGACGTGGATTACTCCATCTCCACCCGCGAACTGGCCCGGCTCATCAAGCGCTCCAATATCGACTTCACGTCCCTGCCCGACAGCGACTTCGAATCGCCGCTGGGTGAGTCGTCCGGCGCAGCTGCCATCTTCGGCGCCACCGGCGGCGTGATGGAAGCGGCCCTGCGCACGGTGTACGAGGTCTATACCGGAAAGACCCTCCCGCGTCTGGAATTCAACGACGTGCGCGGTCTGGAAGGCATCAAGGAGGCCGTGGTCGATCTGAACGGTTTCCAGTTGAAGGTGTGCGTGGCCCATACCCTGGGCAACGCCCGCTACCTCATGGACAAACTGCGGGCGGGCGAGCTGGATTACCATGTGGTGGAGGTGATGGCCTGTCCGGGCGGCTGCATCGGCGGCGCCGGCCAGCCCTATCATCACGGTCAGGTGGAAATCCTCCAGGCCCGCGCCCGGGCCATCTATCAGGAAGACGCCGGCAAGCCCATCCGCAAGAGCCATGAGAACCCCGACATCCAGCAGCTCTACAAGCTGTTCCTGGGAGAGCCCCTGAGCGAATTGTCGGAGAAACTCCTGCATACCCATTATTTCGACAAAGCCATCAAGTAGCCATGCATGAGATAAAAGTGTCCTGTGAGGCCCTCCGTCAGACGGAGGAAATCTGCCGCAAGTTCCAGAACGACCCCGGCGAACTCATCACCATCCTGCACGAGACCCAGAACACCCTGGGATACCTGCCGGAACCGGTGCAGCAGGTGATTGCCCGCTGCCTGGGCATCCCGGCCCAGAAAGTATATGGCGTGGTGACTTTCTACTCTTTCTTCTCCATGGTGCCCAAAGGCAAATATCCCGTTTCGGTGTGCCTGGGAACGGCCTGCTATGTCCGCGGCTCCGACAAGGTCCTGGAAGAATTCAAGCGCGTGCTGGGCATCGAAGTGGGCGAAACCACCCCCGACGGCAGGTTTTCGCTGGATTGCCTGCGCTGCGTGGGCGCCTGCGGCCTGGCCCCGGTAGCCACCATCGGCGAAAAGGTGTTCGGCCGCCTGAACCCCTCGGACATCAAGAAGATTGTGGCCGAGTTTGAGGAATAAGCTTCATATCTCTTTCTTCGGCGCCACGAACAGCGGCAAATCGACCCTGGTGAATGCCATCGCCGGCCAGTCCGTGTCCCTGGTGAGCGATTTACCCGGGACCACGACCGACCCGGTGCGCAAACGCATCGAACTGCCGGGGCTGGGCCCCTGTGTCCTGGTCGATACGGCCGGTTACGGGGACGGCGGCGAACTGGGGGCCGAAAGGGAGCGGCTCACCCGGGCTGTGATAGACTATACCGACGTGGCGGTCCTCATCCGTTCCGGGCATCCGGCCGATGCGCAGTGGGAAGCCCTGCTGCAGGCCGAAGGCGCCGTGCTGGTCCCGGTGGCGCGGGGGGATGATAAGGCGCTCGTGATCCAACGGATCATCGCCAGCGTGCCCCGGGAAGAGGCGCCGTACCTGACGGGTTCCCTGGTTCGGGAAGGCAGCCTCGTGGTGCTGGTGATGCCGCAGGACAGCGAAGCCCCCCAGGGCCGGATTATCCTGCCGCAGGTCCAGGTGCTCCGGGAACTGCTGGACCGGGGCTGCCTCCCGCTCTGCTGCACGCCCGACAAACTGCCGGCGGCGCTTCGCTCGCTGGGCCGGCTGCCCGAGTTGGTCATCACCGATTCCCAGGTGTTCGGCGCGGTCCATGCCGCCCTTCCGGCCCAAGTCCCGCTCACCTCGTTCTCCATCCTGCTGGCTGCCGCCAAGGGGGATGCCACCCGCTTTCGGGAAGGTGCGGAGGCCATTGGCCGGCTGCAGGCGGGGGACCGGGTCCTCATTGCCGAAGCCTGCACGCATGTGCCCGACACGGAGGATATCGGACGGGTGAAAATCCCGGCGCTGCTGGCCCGGAAGGTTCCGGACCTGCAGATCGAGATTGCCGCGGGCAATGATTTTCCCGAAGATCTGGGCCGCTATGCGCTCATTATTCACTGCGGGGCCTGCGTGGCATCGGCCCGTCTGGTACAGGCCCGCCTCCGGAAGGCAAGCCGCGCGCAGGTGCCCATGACCAATTACGGCATGGCCCTGGCCTATCTGCAAGGCATCCTGGACCGGGTGAGCCTGCCGTAAGCCGTTAAAAACGGAAGTCCCGGGCGCCGCGCTCGATTTCCTGCAGGCGCGTGCGTGTAATCTCCCGCGTCCGCTCCAGGGGAATATCGGCCAGGCTCCGGGCAATGAGGGCCTCTCCGGCGGCGCGTGTCGCGGGGGAGGCGTAGTCCATCAGGTATTCCTTGAGCGTCATCAGGGCATTGGGGGTGCAGCAGAGGCCGATTTTCCCACTCTTGCACAGGCTCATGAAGCGGTCGCCCGTACGGCCCTCGCGATAGCAGGCCGTGCAGAAGGACGGGATGTGCTCGTTTTCCAGCAGCCAGCGCACCACCTCGTCCAGCGGACGGGTGTCGGAGACGTCGAACTGGGCGGTCTCGTCGTGCCGCTCCACGGTGGTGTAGCCGCCCACGCTGGTGCGGGAGCCGCCGCTGATCTGGGAAATGCCGCAGTGCAGGAGCTGTTCCCGCATGCGGGCCGATTCCCGGGTGGAGACAATCATGCCGGTGTAGGGGACCGCGACCCGCAGCACCGCCACCAGTTTGCGGAAGATGGCGTCCGGCAGAGCGTCCTGGAATTCGTCCAGCGAGATGTCGTCGGCCGGACAGATGCGCGGGACGGAGATGGTGTGCGGCCCCACGCCGAAGCGGGCTTCCAGGTGTTCGGCATGCATGAGCAGGCCCACCAGTTCGTAGCGGTAGCCGGCCAGGCCGAAGAGGACGCCCACGCCCACGTCGTCGCAGCCGCCTTCCTGGGCGCGGTCCATGGCCTCGGTATGCCAGGCGTAGTTGCTCTTGGGGCCGGTGGGATGCAGGCGCTGGTACTGCGCCTTGTTGTAAGTCTCCTGAAAGAGGATGTAGGTGCCGATGCCCGCCGCCTTCAGCCGGCGGTAGGATTCCACGTCCGTGGCGGCGATGTTCACATTCACCCGCCGGATGGAATTGCCGCCCTCGTGCACGGAATAGATGGTGCGGATGGACTCCAGGATGTATTCCAGGGGGTTGTGCACGGGGTCTTCGCCGGCTTCCACGGCCAGGCGCTTGTGCCCGGTGCGGATGAGGGCCCGCACTTCCTGTGCAATCTCCTCCTGCGTGAGTTTCCGCCGGGGAATGGTCTTGTTCCGGGCGTGATAAGGACAGTACACACAGCCGTTTACGCAATAATTGGAAAGATACAGCGGGGCAAAGAGCACGATGCGGTTGCCGTAGAAGCGCTGCTTGATATCGGCCGCAAGGGCGTAGATCCGCTCTTCCAGGACGGGGTCGCTGCAGTCCATGAGGATGGCGGCTTCGCGGTGGCTGAGGCCTTTGAGCCGGGCGGCTTTTTCCAGGATCTGCGCGACGCGGGCGGGGTTCCGGCTTTCGCGCTGCGCCTCTTCCAGGGAGTCCAGCACTTCCTGGTGGTCGATGAATTCGTCGGCGTATGGGGAGGAGGGATTATACATTTCGTTTTCCTTGATATAAGTCGTATTTAGGTTTTTCGCTTTCGGGGGTGAAGACGGGCATCACCACATTGGCCCCCGCGGCCAGGCCGGCGTCTTTCCCGCCGCACAGCACGGCCAGCGCCGTGGTGGAAGGGATGTTGGCCTGGGGGAGCATCAGTCGCAGGAGGGCGATGAGCCGGAGGGTGGTCTCGGCACGGCCGGCGGGGTATCCGGCAAAAGGGGTATCGGCCTGGGGGATGAAAGGGCCGATGCCCACCATCTCCGGACGGAAGCGCTGGATGAGCCGCAGGTCTTCGATCAGGTGGGCGGTGCGCTGGCCGGGGCTGCCCACCATCATGCCCATGCCCACCTCGTAGCCCAGCCGGCGGAGTTCGTGGAGGCAGGCCAATCGGCTTTCCAGACGCATGGGGGCGGGATGCAGTTGCCGATAATGCGCCGGATTGGCGGTCTCGTGCCGCAGCAGGTAACGCGTGGCGCCGGCTTCCCGCAGGAGACGGTAGGTCTCGAAGGGGAGTTCTCCCAGCGACAGCGTGATGGCCTGGTGGGGCCAGCGTTCCCGCAGGGCCCGGACCACCGGCACCAGTTCCAGCGCCCCGGCCGGATTCTCGCCGCCCTGCAGCACAAAGGTACCGATCCCGGCATCGGCTACCTGCTGGCAGCAGGTCAGGATCTGCGCCGGCGTGAGGCTGTAGCGCGGGACGCCGGAGCGGGAACGCCGGATGCCGCAGTAGAAGCAGTCGTTCCGGCAGCGGTTGCTCCATTCGATGAGGCCGCGGCGCAGGATTTCCTCTCCCTTCACCGCCTTTTTCACCGCCAGGGCACGCGCTTTCAGCTGCCGGATCAGGTCGTCATCTTCCGTCTCCAGCAGCGCTGTAAGCAGGTCGTCCGGGAAATCCGGCGCTGTCCAGGTGGTGTCTTGCATCCAGGATGGGCTTCTTGCGTGAAGACAAATTTAGTCATTTTGTTTGCAATTCCTGCCTTTATTTCCTATCTTTCGGAAAACCACGTAATTATGAATAAGTTCTTTCAGAAATTATCCGACCTTACGCACATCCATCACCGGGCGGCTTTTACCGATCTTCCCGGAAAGGATTTCTCCGGGGCCGCCGCTTTTGAGGCCCTGGTGAAGGGACGTTTCTCCTGCCGCGCCTTCCAGGACACCCCGCTGAGCCAGGAGCAGCTGGATTACATCCTGGAGGCCGCCCGTCTGGCTCCCACGGCTGCCAACAAGCAGCCCGTTCACGTATGGGTGGTCCAGAGCCCCGAGGGCCTGCAGAAACTCAAGGGCGCCACGGACTACACCTACGGCGCACCGGTCGTGTTCATGGTGGGCGCCAAGGCCGATTCGGCCTGGGTGCGCAAATACGACGGCAAGAACGGCGCCGAAGTAGATGCGGCCATCGTGGGCACCCACATCATGCTGGCGGCATCGGCCCTGGGCCTGGGGAATGTCTGGGTGGGCTCCTTCGATCCCGCCGTCGTGGCGGCCGATTTCCCGGAAACCGCCGGCTACGAGGTGATCTGCCTGTTCCCCGTGGGCGTTCCCAATGCCCAGCCCGGTCCCAACCACAGCCAGCGTCAGGCCCTGCAGGACTTCAAAACCGTGCTGTAACAGGGACTTAACTGGTCTGCCTTTGTTGCTTTTTCCGTGCGGGAAAGTTATCTTTGTCCATAACTAAAGCAAGATGACATGCGACGCAACGGAAAACAGCTTCTCGGGTTTGTGGCCCTCTGCCTGGCGCTCTTCGTTACCCTGGGTATGATCACCCTGGCCTGCCAGCGCGGACAGGCCCGTAAAAAAACGCTCCGCGTACTGTACTGGAACATCCAGAACGGTATGTGGGCAGAGCAGGACAAAGACTATGCGGATTTTGTGAAATGGGTGGCCCAGTGCGACCCCGACATCTGCATTTTCTGCGAAGCTTCTACGATCTATCACAGCGGGACATCGACGACGATGGACAAGGCTCAGCGCTATCTCCCCGACCATTGGGGGGAGCTGGCCGCACGCTATGGCCATCGGTACTGGTTCAAGGGTGCCCAGCGGGACAATTATCCGCAGGTGATCACCTCCAAGTACCCCATCGACAGCATGGGTACTTTCATTGGCGTGGACCCGGACTCCCTCATCAACCACGGCGCCGGCTGGGCGCAGATCCGTCTGAAGGGTGTTTCCCGGCCCCTCAACCTGGTGAGCTGCCACCTCAAGCCTTTCGCCTACGGCTACAAGGTTCCCAAGGAACTCCAGAAGGAATCGGCCGCCCGCTTCGAGGGGGACCAGTACCGTCGCCGGGAGGTGGAGTGGATCCTGCATCACACGGTGGGCACCCGGGCGCATCCGGAGCAGGAGCTCTGGCTCATGGCCGGCGACTTCAACTCCCGTTCCCGCAAGGACAACGCCCACTATCAGGAGCCAGAGGATTCCCCTACCTTCATGGTCCATGACTTCATGAACAGTGAGGCGTCCCCGTATCTGGATCTTGTGGCCGAACGCTTCCCCGGCGTCTTCTGCAAGTCCCACGCAGGCGGCCGGCGCATCGATTACATCTATGTCACCGCCCCGCTGCTGGAGGCCTGCGAGCAGGTCCTGACCGAAGCGGACGAGTACACCACGCCGGTCAAATCGGCCGATGTGGAGAAGTTCTGGATTCCTTCCGACCACCTGCCCATCATCGTGGATTTTGCCCTCAAAAAACTCTGAGTTTCCCGGCGGCTCCCTATAATTAGGTATTGAATACTAAGAAAGTATTCCTTATCTTTGCAGGCGTAGTGTGTTAATATGAAGAAACTATTCCTTCTTATAAGCCTCGTTCTGCTTTCAACAGGGCTTGCTCTGGCGCAGACGTATAGCCTTTCCGGGCGTGTGACCGACGCAGACGGCGCCGCCGTGGAACTGGCCGTCGTATCCCTGAACAAATCCCTCTGGGTGGTCACGGACAAGAATGGCAACTACGCGCTGACGGGTCTGAAAAAGGGAAATTACGAATACCTGGTGAGTTTTGTGGGGTATAAGGACCTCACGGGGACGGTGGAAATCAGCGCCAATACCCGCAAGAATTTCACGCTGCAGACACTGAGTCTGGAACTCAACAGCATCACCGTCACCGCCGAGCGCGGCGACCTGGGTTCCAAGTCGGTCATCAACGAGGAGGCGGTGCGCCATCTCCAGCCCAAGAGCGTGAGCGACCTGCTGCAGCTGGTACCCGGAAACCTGGCCAAGAACCCCAATCTGAACGAACTGTCCCAGGCTACCGTGCGGGAAATCGAGCCCAGTGCCGGGGCGTCTCTGGGAACCTCCGTCATCGTGGACGGAACCCCCTTGAGCAACGATGCCAACCTCCAGGCCATCGCCTCCACCCGCTATGGATCGGCCTCGGGCATCCAGACCGACGGCATGAGCGACCAGACCACGGCCGGCGGCGGCGCAGACCTCCGTACGGTGAGTGCGGGCGTCGTGGAATCAATGGAAGTGATCAGCGGTATCCCTTCGGCCGAATACGGCAACCTCACCTCCGGTGTGGTGATCGTGAAGACCAAGGCAGGCCGCACCCCCTGGGAGTTCAAGTCGCAGGTGGACCCCAACTCCAAGCTGGCCTATATAGGCAAGGGTTTTGCCCTCAAAAGCGGCGGCTCGTTCAATGTCGGCGCCGACTGGAGCCAGAGTTATGCCGATCCGCGCCGCAAGTATCTGGGCTACGACCGCCTCACGGCCGCCGCGGGTTTCTCCAAGGTGTGGAACCGGGCCAGCCTCAATATCAAGGGCTCCGTCTATTCCAACGTGAACAACCGCAAGACAGACCCCCAGCTGGAAGAGCTGGAGATCAACTTTACCAATAAGAACGTGGGCCTGCGCCTGTCGGCCAACGGCAGCGTGCAGCCCAAGACCACGCTCCTGACCTCCCTGGACTATAATTTCTCTACGCAGGTCTCCCGCACGGAGGATATCCACGTCAATAAGGTCTGGAGCCCGGACGGTGCCGTCACGGACATCCGGGAAAGCGGAATTCACCAGGCCTACCAGAAAATCAGGCCCTATAATGCCGAGTACAGCCTGCATGGGATTCCCGTGAATGTCTTTGCCCAGCTCGTGGCCGGCAAGTATTTCCAGCTGGGCGAGAAGGATTACAACAAAATCCGCCTGGGTGTGGAATATACCATGGACGCCAACCGGGGCAAGGGTCTTTCCTACGATATCGAGACGCCTCCCCAGGCGGCCTCGGCCCACACGCTCCGGCCCCGCGCCTACAAGGACATCCCGGCGTTGAATACGCTGTCGGCCTTCGTGAGCGACAGGGGACGGCTTTCCCTGGGCAGGGTCGTGCTCAAGTCGGAGATCGGCGTCCGTGCCTCCCAACTCTTCCTGAATGCCAGCAAGAGCGGGGGCAACAAGGGTTACTTTGTGGTGGAACCCCGGGTGAACCTGTCGCTGGGCCTGCTGGGTGAAGCCTTGTCGCTGAATGCCGGTTACGGAATATCCAACAAGATGCCCACCCTGCTGTATCTGTATCCGGAGCCCGCCTACTACGATTTCATCTGCCTGAACCGCTATAACGAGGCCACCGGGACAGGCCTGGCCGTCATCGACACCCAGATTGTGGAGGATACCTACAACTCCTCCCTCAAACCGGCCCACGCCGTGAAGAAGGAACTGGGACTCAGTTGGAAAGTCAAGAACCTGAGCGGCTTCGCCACCTTCTTCCACGAAACCCACACCAACGAGTTCGGTTATGACGGTCAGTTGTATTGGGGCAAATTCGCGCAGTATGTCATCCCGGATGGCGCCACCAACCTGGCCCTGGAAGGCAATGATGTGACCTACACCCTGGAAGGAACCCGCCAGAAGGCTTCCCGGGTGGAAAAGATGGAATTCTCCAGCTGGAGCCGGCCGGCCAATAACGCCCGCCGGATCAAGTATGGCATCGAATACGGCCTGGACCTGGGAACCATCAAAGCGCTCAGGACCTCGGTCAATATCAACGGCGCCTGGTTCCATATCCAGCGCACCCGCGAAACCCCGAGCACCAGCTACCGCAGCAAGATAGACCTCTATGCTCCCACGATGCCTGCCGGAAGCGGCTCCGTCCAGGACCGGGTGAACACCAGTTTCCGCTTCATTACCCATATTCCCGAAGTGCGGCTCGTATTCACCACCACGGTGCAGGTGGTCTGGTATGAGTCCCGCCGTTCGGTCTATCTGGATGAGAACGGGAACTCCCGGGCCTACGACTACGTGTTCCAGGGCAAAGACTACCTGGCCGTGGAACCGCTGGGCTTCTACGATACCGACGGCAAGTTCACGGTCTGGGACGCCGCCACGATGAATGCCGACCCTGCGCTGAACTATATGATGGACCGTTATTTCACCTACGGCTACCTGCCCGACGTGATCGAGCCCTGGGCCCTGCTCAACATCCGGCTCACCAAAGAAATCGGCACCCGTGCCCAGATTTCCTTCACGGCCAACAATGTCACCAACACCAGCCGTTACCATCTGAACAAGAACACCAACACCAAAACCCAACTGTATCCGAATATGTATTTCGGTGCAGAAATTAAAATCAACCTATAAATCATGAAGCGTTTAGTTAGCATGCTGGGCATTGTGGCTGTAGCAGCCACCGCCCTGATCTCCTCTTCCTGCAACAAAAATGAGGAGACGGCAAAGAAATTCACCCTCACGGTTACCGTTACCCTTCCCGAGGGTGTAGAAGAGGTGAATAACCTCGTCGCGGAAGCCACGAAGGGCAACAATACCACGACCCTTGAGATTGTCAAGGCCGACGATGTCCTCAGCGCATCGGCTTCCCTTCCCCAGGGAGACTACAAGCTCACCGTGAGCGGCAGCATCTCTTCGGCCAAGAAGGCCGTGGGCGCCGCCGAGGTTTCCCTCTATGAAGACAAGACCGTGACGGTGGCCCTGGCCGTGGCTTCGGCCTCTCCCATCGTGATCAAGGCGGTCCAGTACACCCCGGGCAAGCAGGCCTACATCCAGCCGCTCAGCGACACCTGGATCGAGCTGGTGAACAACTCGGACGAAGTCCAGTACCTGGACCAGATCATGCTCTTTGGCGGCATGGGCCGTCAGACCAAGCCCAACGCCTGGCAGGCAAACGGCCTGGAGCACCTCTATGGCGGTGTTACCCAGAGCCCGGTTTACGCCTTCCCCGGCAATGGCACCGATTATCCCCTGCAGCCCGGTGAGAGCGTGGTGATTGCCAACGCCCCCATCAACCACACCGCCCAGGGTGAAGGCTTCGAGAACTGTGCCGACCTTTCCAAGGCCGACTGGGAGTTCTACGGCTCCTACAATGCCAAGGACACCGACTATGAGGGCATTCCCAACATGGAACTGGTCGTCGCCTTCTTCACGAGCCAGTTGAACTGGGGCCAGAACTTCTTCGGCTGGGCCGGCCTCATTGCCAAGCTCCCCGCCGGGATTACCCCCGCCCAGTACGCCGCCAACCCGGAGAACGTGATGACCACCCCGGGCACCACTTCTTCCTTGCAGTACCTGATGATCCCCAGCGAATATGTGCTTGATGCCATCGATGTGTGGGAAGCCGACGCCGAGGAGCACTATCCTACCTTCCTCCCGATCGATGACGCCGAGGGTATCGCCGGTCCCGCCGCCTGGAGCGGACAGGGTGTCCGCCGCAAGGTGACCAAGATTGAGAACGGCCGCGCCTACTACAAGGACACCAACAAGTCCTCTGCCGACTTTATCGTGGGCAAGGTCGTCCCCGGTGCAAAACCCACTGCCGTAGATGCTGAATAATACGCATAAGATTTGTGCAATGCTTCTCCTGCCGATGCTGCTGGCTTCGGCAGGGGAGGCCTTTGCGCAGGTCTGGCACCAGGAAAGGGAAAACGGCATCCAGAATACCCGGAGCGGTAGTTTCTCGCCCGTTTCGCTTTCCTACAATCCAACGGCCGACTGGAAAGCCGCCATGGCCTCCTGGAATTACGGGAAGGGCGATTTCCACCGGCCCGACCGGCCTGCCGGAAAGAGCGAACTGGACCTTTCCGTCCAGGAACTGGGAACCCTGGGAAAAATCCGCACGGCGGGGAGCCTCCGCTATCGGAACACCCGGGATTTCGAGCGCAACTGGAATTCCCTCATCGGCAATGACCCGGACAATCCGTACGTCATTTGCGACACGCTGGCCGATGATTCCACCACCGAGCGTTTTGACATGGAAGGCATTCTGGCGTGGACCTTGGCCGACCAGTGGGTCGCGGCCGGGAAGATGGGCCTCACCACGGCCACGCTCACCGATTCCAAGGATCCCCGTCCCAAGAATGACATTTCCCGGCTGCCCTTCAGTTTCGGGGTGGAACACCGCTTCGGACAGGGCTGGAGCCTGGGTGTCTTTGGCGGCGCGGAACTGTTCTTCTCCAAGTTCAGCAATTACCTGGAATACGGCCAGAAGGCCTACCGTTACTACAAGATGATGGGGATGGGCGAGTTTTTCGCCTTCAGTTCCTCGGAGAGCTCCAGCGCGCCCCGCGAGTATTCCGGGCTCACCATGTCGGCGGGCGCCAACCTCGGCCTGCGCCGGGACCGGATAGACAACTTTACGGAGCTGGGATTCCAATATGGCTATGAAAACGCCCGGGACGGGGGATCGGCCCACGAATGGAAGGCCGGAGACTACCGTTATACGCGTTTTTATCTGCAGGAACGGCTGGATCTTCAGGGGGATCTGCGCCAGAGCATCGGCCTGCAGGCCGAACTCAAGCTCATGGAGGGCTTCTGGCACGACCAGAAGCAACGGATCGACACCGAGCACGGCAATATCTCCTATTACGAGGTCATGAGCCGCTATAAGAACAACGACGCCATGCGGATTGTCGTGGGAGCCAGTTACCGGCTGGGACGGAACCAGTCCTGGAGCGCCGTCCTGGGGGCCCGCTTCCACAGCGAAAACAACACCCATTATACCGACGGAGACCCGCGCAGCCAGGCCTGGACCTGGCTGGGATTGTCGGCCGACGGGTGGAAGACCCTGCCCGTGGGCCGGAACACCCTGGACCTTTCGGCCGGTATCGGCTATGTGCTTCCTTTGGGCGAAGCTGCCTATGCGACGGGGAATGCCGCCTCGGCCAAGGACGATATCTCTGCCCGCTATGTGGCCCCGGCCTTTGCCTATGAGACCGCCGGCAAACTGTCGGCCTCCCTGCGGGCCGACTGGGTATTCGCCCCCTTCAAAACGCTCCGCCCCGGCCTTTTCGTCAAAGGGGCCTTACTGAAACAGATGGGCGCTGCCCCGCAGAGCCCGCGATTGGAAGGAACGGCGTTCTACGACCTGTCCGCAGGCGCCTTCCTCAGATTTTAATGAACTATATGGAAATCAGACCGGCGATGGCGCGTTTGGCTGCCATCCTTTTGCTTATCATATCGGCCTCCTGCTCTCAGCACCCAGGTGTGGCCATCGTTATCGACCCCGTGAGCGAGCGCGAGGCATCGGCCCAGCTGGCCGCCTACGAGCAAGCGCTGCAGGAGGTGGACGGATACCGGGTGTTCCGGCTTTGCGAGGACTGGGAAAGCCCGGACGCCATCAAAGCGCAGCTGGAAGCGCTCTACCGCGAGGGAAAGATTGGCGGCGTGGTTTTCATCGGCGATATTCCCATCCCGATGGTCCGCGATGCGCAGTTCTTCACCAGCGCCTTCAAGATGGACCAGACCCGTCCCCGCAAGGAATCCAGCGTGCCCTCGGACCGGTTCTACGACGACTTCGACCTTGCCTTCGAATACCTCGGCAAGGATGACGACGGCGATCCCTACTTCTACTATAGCCTGGCTTCCGGCCGTGACATCCCCCTGGAACCCGAACTGTTCAGCGGCCGCATCCGCCCTACGGACACCGAGGGCTCTACCCGATACGAAAAACTCCGCCTGTATCTGGACAAGGCGGCCCGTGCCCACCGGAACCCCGAACGGCTGGACCACATCTTCGTATTCAACGGGTCGGGCAGCATCGCCGAGAGCAAGCCGGCCCACATGGACGAACAGATGGCCCTGCGGGAGCATCTGCCCTGGATGGTGAACCTGCCCGGAGCGTTCTCCTACATGGACCACAGCGATTATGATCCGCTCAAACCCCGCATCCAGAACGAACTGATGCGTCCCGAGCTGGATATCGCCATCCTGCATCACCACGGAGACTTCGACACGCAGTATTTCAAGATCAAGAAGGAGGACAACCTCACCCTCGAGGACTTCGGCCATTTTCGCCCGGAGGCGAAGCTGGTGATCATGGACGCCTGCTACAATGCGGCGTTCAATAACAGCGACTGCATTGCCAATGAATATATTTTCCAGGAGGGGGGAACCCTCGTGGCCTGGGGCGGCACCGTGAACGTGCTGCAGGACAAATGGCCGGACGAGTTCCTGGGTCTTGTAGCCCAGGGCTATCCCGTTGGCGAACTCAACCGTTTCTCGCCCTACCTGGAGATGCACATCGTGGGTGATCCCACGTTCTCCTTTACGAAGGAAAAGCTTTCCCGTTCGGCCGACAAGGCCTGCCTGGACATCCGTTACGGTCATAAGAGCCCGGAGGCCCTGCTCGATATCCTGACGTCCTCGCCGGTATCGCTCGAAAGGCACGAGGCCTTCAATACGATTATCCGCAGTTGTGACCATGCTACGCGGCTAAAGGCCGTCCGGATTGCGCTGGAAGACAATGCCGAGCAGGTGCAGCGGGAGGCCGTGAACTGCTTCGCCCCGATGGGAGACCCCGCGCTGATTCCGCTGGTGGCCCGGATGGCCACGGTGAACAACGCATCGGCCCGGGTGCGACAGAATACCTGCGAGAGCCTGCAGTTCTTCCCCCGCGAGCCCCTGCTCCGCGCCATCGAGGCCTCGCTGGACAGCCTGGCCTGCCAGAGTGCCGATACGGCCCATTTCGCCAAGGTCCGCTCCATTGCCCAGACCCGCTGTGGCAGCTGGGACGACGATATCGACCAGCTCATCCGCGGAGAGCTCAGCGAGAAATGGTCCTCCTTCCTGGCCCGGTCTTTCCGCATCTATCTTCCGGCCCACCGGCTCCCCGACGTGCGGGCCTACGCCGACACCTGTTCCAACGAAGCGTTGCGCGCTTCCATCAAAGAAGCCATTGAATGGCACCGTCTTGCCTATACTTATTAGCATCCCGAATATGAAAAACATCCGTATATTCTTTTCTTCCTGCCTCCTGTTGTTGAGCACGCTGATGGCCAGTGCCCGGGGAGAGCGCTTTGCCATCGTCATCGATCCCGAAAGCTATGCCGCCGCCCGGGCCGAGGTGGATGCCTATGCCGCCGCCATCGCCCAGGCCGACGGGTACCGGGTGCAGGTGATTGAGGACATCTGGGGTGTGCCGGACAGCATCCGTGTCGTGCTTCGGAATATGCACTTCAGCCGCCGGAATCCCCTCGTGGGCGCGGTGTTCGTGGGCGATATTCCCGTGGCCATGGTACGGGGCGCGCAGCACCTTGCCAGCGCGTTCAAGATGGACGAGCAGAAGTATCCCCGGGAAGACTCCTCCATCCCCTCCGACCGTTATTACGACGATTTCTCCCTCGCCTTCGATTATATCGGCCATGATGAAGGCACGCCGCTTTTCTATTATGTCCTGAACGCCGACGGTGCCCAGACGCTCTCTCCGGACATCTTCTCCGGAAGAATCCGTCCCGTCGATGCCGACGGCAAGGTGCGTATCGAGGCGCTCAAGGCCTTCCTCCTGAAGGCCGCCGAAGCCCGTCTCCACCCGCCGGTGATGGATCAGATGCTGTTTTTCAGCGGCCACGGATACATCTCCGAGAGCAAGACGGCGCGTCTGGACGAGAAGCGCGTCTGGTACGAGCATTTTCCCCGCATCGACGACGGCCGCAACCACATCAGCTACATCGACTATTCGGATGTGAACCCGGTGAAGCCGCACCTGATGAACGAGATCATGCGCCCGGAACTCAATGTGGCTATGCTGCATCACCACGGCGCTCCCGACACCGAGTATCTGAACGCCTCGGAGCGCCCGTACATGGTGCGGGATGCCAAGGAATACATCATGAAAAACCTGCGTGACCACGTGTACAGCGCCCGCCGCAAAGGAAAGGATTACCGGAAGGTCCAGGCCGAATTGAAGGAACGCTTCGATGTGCCGGACAGCTGGTTCCAGGGCGTCTTTGACGACGAGGTCCACCAGGCCGATTCGCTGGCGGATGCCGCGCTGGACCTGTACATCGAGGATTTCGCCGGGTACGGCTACAAGCCCGCCGCCCAGCTGGTTGTCCTGGATGCCTGCTACAACGGCTCTTTCCAGCTGGACAACTGCATTGCCGACGAATACATTTTCCAGGAAGGAGGCACCGTGGCCGTGCAGGCCAACAGTGTCAATTCCCTGCAGGATAAATGGCACGACCGTTTCTTCGGGATCGTGGCAGCCGGCGGCTGCGCCGGCGACCTGGTGCGCTATGCCCCCTACATCGAGTCGCATCTGATTGGCGATCCCACCTTCCGTTTTGCCTGCTCCGGCAAGAACCTGGACCGGCTCATCCTGAAAGACAGCAAGTGGGCGTGGAAGCGTCTGCTGCGCAAGGGAACCCCGGACCAGCAGGCACTCGCCGTGGAGCATCTGTACCGGAAAGGGGCGCTTTCATCGGCCCGGCTCCTGGACATCTACCGGACTTCGCCTTATGCGGTTGTCCGGATGGAGGCCTTCTACTGCCTGTCCCGGACGAAGGGCGATGCCTTTATCGAGGGACTTGTCCTGGCCATGGAGGATGCCGACGAGTTCATCCGCCGCATTGCGGTCAAGTATGCCGGCAAGAGCGGTGATGCCCGCCTGATTCCCGCTGTCGTGAAGATGTTCCTCACCAACAACGCCACTTCCCGGATTGTCTTTGACACGTCCTATGCGCTGCTGTCCTTTGACAAGGACGCCCTGATGGCCGAGTTTGAAAAGCAGCTGGCCCAGGTGAAGATGGTGAACGTCGCGGAGGATGCCGACAAGCTGCGGCAGTCGTTCGAACGTTCGGCCACCCGTTTCCTGGATGACCAGGCGGCCATCACCGACCCGGCCACCAGCGCCAAGGAACGCCGCAGCTGCATCCGCCAGATCCGTTCCAACCTGAACTATGCCTTCGTCCCCGGCCTGCTGGCGTATCTGCGCGCCGCGACGGACCCCGAGGTGCAGGTGATGCTGCTTGAGGCCCTGGGATGGCATCGGCTGGCCTGGAATGCCGACGAGATCGCCCAGGTGGCCCAGGCCATGAGCGAGGATGCTTCCCTTCCGGAAAACGTCCGTCGGGAGGCGCTCAAGACCTATAAACGCATCGCCGAGTGAAGATCCTCATCGCAGCCCTGATCGCGCTCTTGCCGCCCTTTGTGGACAACTCGGCCAACAAGTACTTCCCGCCCATCATTGACCAGAGCGGGGGTTCCTGCGCCCAGGCGTCCAGTATCGGCTATGTCTTCACCTATGAGATGAACCGGTACCTGGACCGGGATGCCTCGGCCAGCCCGGCCAACCGTTTCAGCTACCAGTTCATCTGGAATCTGGTCAACGACGGGGTGGACCAGGGTGGTTTTGCCGAGGACGGGCTCTTTGTGGCGATGCGCTCCGGCGCCATGACCGAGGAGGATTTCTCCACGCTCACCACCTCCTCGTTCACCTGGCCGTCGGGCTTTGAAAAATACCGGAATGCCCTGCGCTACCGGGTGTCCCGCTTTGTGTCCCTTCCCCGGGATGTCGATGCCTATAAGGAGTATCTGGCCGGCAGTGACGGCCGGCCGGGCGGCATCCTTTCTTTCTCCGGCTGCTGCAGCGGCTGGGTCATGGTATCGGATTATTCCGGCCCTTCCGGAACGGGCTACAAGGCCCTGGTGACGTCGCTTCCTGACGACGGGGCCCATGCCATGACCATCGTGGGCTATGACGACCTGGTCTCCTATACCGATGAGGCCGGGGTGACGCACACGGGTGCGTTTATCGTTGTCAACAGTTGGGGTATCGGGGCTCACGACCGGGGCCACTTCTATTATCCCTACGATTTCTTCCGCGCCCAGCATATCCTGCCGGGGGTGCTGAGCGACCAGGCCATTACGGCCGAAGTCAAGTTCCAGGAACCCCGGATCCTGTTCAAGCTCACCATTGACTACACCTCCCGTGACGACCTTGCCTACAGCATCGGCGCCACCGACAAGGTCCCGGCCGGCGTCCCGGACAACTATTATCTGCAGACCGGCATGAGCAACAAGGGCGGCGACCACTATATGCGCGGCACCTACGACAAGGCCCCCCTGGAGTTTGCCCTGGACCTGACCGACCATATCCCTTCCGCCGATCCCGACTATTGCCGTTATTTCCTGAAAATCGTCCGGACGGCCCGGGGAAAGGTGAAGGGCGAAGGCACCGTGAAGGCCGTTTCCGTCATAGACTACCGCAGTGGTACGCCCGTGGAGTATCCCTACCGGGGCCCGCTTCCGCAGCCCATCGTGGACGGGGAGAATTATTTCATCATCGGCCTCATACCCCGGTACAAGGTATCCTGTTCCCCGGTGCGCGTGAAAAACGAGATGCCGCTCTATCTCAAGACCGCTTCCGGAAACACGGCCCGCGTGACCCTGAGCCGGAAGGGCCTGAATGCCAAACTGCAATACACCGTAACCAAATGAAAAGCCTTCGATATATCATCCTGTCGGCAGCTCTCCTGCTCACCCTGTTTTCCTGCGTAGGCGGGAAACAGGCCCCCGAGGTGGTCAGCGGCGAGGTGGAATTCCTCTCCCAGCACGGGCGCTGGACCTATATCTCCCTGGAAAGCGGGGAGGTGGTGGGAACCAGTTTCCTGGGAGACGAGGGGGCCGATGAGGCCTGGGCGCAGCGCGACGACTGGGATATCGCGGTCTGCGATTCACTCATCCGCACCAACGGCGGCACGTCCGGTTTCGGGAACGGTGCCGTCTCGGCGGAATCGGCCTCCGCTGTCGTCCCCGACAGCTATCAGGAGATCTGGTAATGCGGCGGCGGCTTTCCACATCATGCTGAAGCCGGCCGGGTCCCGCTTTAATCTGGACTGCAAATACTGTTATTACCTGGACAAGGCCGAGCTCTATGGCGGGCGGGAGCTAGATGACTTGTGGCCATCGTGTATTGTATTCAAATAATGAACGGAAAATGCGACCAAATGCGACCAAAAACTAGAATGTGTAATTTGTTATTCTGTCGAATAATACCGAACTTTGAATGCTAATGTCAAAAATGCGTTCGATTCGTTCGATTATATGAAAAAGTACTTGTTTGCCCTTGCAGCCCTTGGACTGCTGTTCGCCTGTACTCCGGAGAACAATGGTAATAACGGTGGTGGCCAGAACAATCAGGAAGAACTCACGGTTACGGGTGAGGTCTCGGAAATTACGGAGAATTCGGCGACGCTGACGGGCCGGACCAATCTTCCGATTGCGGTGGGAGATGCCGAAGTGGGCATTGTGTATGACGAAGAGCGGTATTTTGAAGAGGGTAAAAAGATGGTGGCCACCGAGGCAGGCGAAAACAATCAGTTTACGGTTACCATTACAGGCTTGAACTTCAGTACCACTTACTATTACAGGTTTTTTGTCCGGAAAGGAGCGGCTGTAAAGTATGATGACGAGAAATCCTTTACGACCAAAGAGCCACCATGTCCTGAGGGAGCCGTTGACTTCGGCATCGTGCTGACCCGGAGCGACGGGACCAAGTATAAGTTGTTTTGGGCGAAAACAAATCTGTGCGAGAGCGGTCTGTGCGCCAAGCCTGAGGACTACGGTGATTATTATGCCTGGGGTGAGACTGCGACGAAGTTGTCGTACTACTGGACATCTTATAAGTGGGGAACGGATGAAACGGCTCTGACGAAATACAATACCAATAGTTCGAACGGCGTTCCGGATAATAAGACGATATTGGATTCCGGTCCGGAAGGAGATGATGTCGCGGCGAAGAAACTAAGTGGCAAGTGGCGTATGCCGACAGAAGCGGAGTGGGACGCTCTTTGTATGTATTGTGCGTTGACCTGGACGCCCAACTATAATGGTACAGGCGTGGCAGGAAGAATCGTGACAAGAAAAATCGGCGGGAACCAGGATAACAGCATCTTCCTCCCAGCCGCCGGTTACCGTCTTGGCACCGAACTCCGATCCAGGGGCACCCTCGGCTTCTACTGGTCTTCGTCTCTCGATACGGACGTCACGCCTAAAGCGAGGAGCATCGACTTCAACCTTGAATCGATCTGCCAGGAAGGCAACTACCGTTATAACGGGTATTCGGTCCGTCCCGTCTCAGAATAATCGTCCCGTCTATGTGGAATAAAAATTTGTCAAAGGTTATGAGGAATTACTGGTACTGTTATTGGCTGATTAGCATCCTGACTGTGTCGTTCCTTTGTGCTTCCTGCGGAACTCAAGTCGCACTCAAGGACTTTGAAGACTTACCCAAAGAAATCAGCGTGGAAACCATAGGAAATCGCGTTGCAGAGCAATTACTCGCTGCTGATCCGCTCGACTATGGAAACAATCTTCCGGGTTATCAAGCCCCATATAATTATGGACGCGGAGGCAAAGAAATGAATTATTCCGTGGTAAGCCTTTGGGTTAATGCCATCGAATTTGCCCACCTTTCCCACAACAAGAAGCTGGAGAAGCAATTGATTGATTTCTTTGAGCCGTTCTATGGAGAGAGAAAGTCACTGTGCAATCGCGATAATCATGTGGATTTTTCCATCTTCGGGGCGATTCCTCTGGAGATTTATATGATGAACGGAGACAAAAGGGCATTGGAACTGGGACTTCGCTATGCCGATCATCAGTGGGAAGACCCGACAGGTGAGCCCGGCAAAAGGGTGGGTGGCAATGGGAATTTCCCCATTGAGCGTCAGCGGGAATTCCTTGCAGACGGATATTCTCCCCAGACCCGCCTGTGGATTGATGATATGTACATGATCACAGTTCTCCAGGCCCAGGCATATAGAGCCACCGGTAACCGCAAGTATATCGACCGCGCGGCCCGTGAGATGAAAATGTATATGGATAGTCTCCAGCGGGATAATGGCCTGTTCTATCATGCTCCTGAGGCTCCCTTTTTCTGGGGACGTGGCAATGGCTGGATGGCGGCAGGTCTGCCCATGCTTATGAGCTATCTTCCTAAGGACAGTGAGTATATTCCTGCGCTGAAGGATGCCTATTTGAAAATGATGCCGACGCTTCTTGAGTATCAGCACGAAAACGGCATGTGGGGGCAGGTAATTGATGATCCGGAGTTTTGGGAAGAATCATCCTGCACGGCCATGTTCGCCTATGCCTTTATTGAAGGAATACGTCTTGGATTGTTGGACGAGGCTACATACGGCCCTGCAGCCCGAAAGGCATGGGTTGCCTTGTGCGGGTTATTGGATGAGCATGCCAACCTTGCGGAAGTCTGCATCGGGACCGACCGTAGAAACAGCCGCGAGTGGTATATGGACCGTCCCCGTTCCAACGGTGATCCTCACGGGCAAATGGCCATGATGTGGCTTTGCAGCACGCTGTTGAAATAATCACAGGCCATTTATAGTGTAATCCCGGAACATTTCGGGCTCTCTGCTTATACCCAGTGGCTTGCCGCTGGCTACTTCAACGTTGCTGATGTTGATGACTCCTTTTGCGATATAGGGATAAAGCCCCTCCTCATCCACATTGCGCTTGAATCTCCCGAAAATCATGGGACCCTGGTAGTCTTTGTCGGTCACGGCGATGTCGTCAATGACAAGATTCTCTATATCATATCTTTCCGGGAGGTAACAGGTGTAACCGAAGTCGTGCTTCCCGGCATTGGATCCGCTCAGCAGGGAAACGGTTTTGGCCCCTTCAGGAACGATGAGCCTGCAGCTTCTGACGATGAGTTCGCCTTCCCAGGAACTGCCATAATCGGCCCTGAGGGTGATGAGGGATTTGCGATGGATGATGCAGTTTTGGAGCGTCAGGCGTCCGGAGCCCACAACATTGACGCCCGTGTGCCCGAACTCGCAGTCCGTAAGGGTGACATTCCTCACCCCCTGGTGGGCATCGAAGCGGGAGAAAACGCAGTGGTCCAGGGTGAGGGCTTTGCAGAAGTTGGAAACGAAGACCCCCCAGTACTTTGTGTCGTTGATGTCGGTGGTCTGGCTGCAGTTCTCCCATTTTACGTTGACGCAGCCATGTGCCGAAACATCATAGGTCCCCATGCTGACGCTCACTCCGGCCGACCCTATGGTCTTGTAAGTCTTGTGTGCTGTGAAAAGGCAGCCACAGACCACGATGTCGGCAGCTTTGTCCAGGGACAGGAAGCCGTCGTACGGGGCGCCGTGGTCCAGTTCGCCTTCGATATAATGGGTGACGTTCTCAATCCTGACGTTGGAGCGCTCGACGGCAATTCCTCGGCAATAGTAAGTGTACTTGGACGGAGCCTGGTTGGCAATGGTGGTGAAGATGCCGCCCTTAATTACCAGAGGTTTATCGTCAATGGGGCGGGCTGTCATCCCGGTAACCTCGTCATAATCCCAGACAAGCGCCGATGAGGGCTCGATGTTGCCATCCTTGTCTGCGATGAAGAATTCCTTCTGGCCCACTCCGCTGTTCTGGTTCGCGCCGAGCCGGATGTACACTTTATGATTGTCGTTGACCACCTCCACCAGGCATCGGCCGGGAAGGGCCCTGCCCATGTTGGCCTGGTCCCGCTTCAGGCTTTCAACCCCCTCGATGGGAACTGGCTCGAGGGCGGATTCCACCCGGAAGATATTGGCTTCGCGGTCATCGACGCCGACGTTGCTGTCGTCAATGATGAACCTGGCGGTGCCGAAATCGACATCCGTGCGGACTATGGCAGTCCCGATCGTGTTGCCTATGTAATAAGTCTTCCCGGCAGTGGCCTTGACCGGGAGCCCCTTCTCGTTGGCGGCCGCGTGGGTCGCTATGATGGCGGGGAAGTCGTCGGCTACACCGTCGCCTTTGGCCCCGAATTCCTCATAGGTGAGATACTTTGGAGAAGAGCACGCAAATGCGCACAGGGAGCAGGCAGCAAGAAACAGAAACTTATTCATGTGTTAGAATGTTAAGATGGCAATGGAGTTATTGTTCAATTTCACACGCACGCTTCCGTCTTCGGAAGGGAAGAGGGGAATCTCGGTATAGGTATGCCGATAGTCGGTCAGGTGACAGTACACCACCTCGCCCGGAGTGTATCCCTTGACCGAGACATGGACAGTTACGAGATTGCAGGCATTGTTATCTCCGTTGTAACGGGTGAGCATAAGCACGGTTTTGCCGTCCTTTACGGCCGCAACAGCGTAAATGTCGCCATCGCCGCCTTCCAGGGTGCATTCGCACTGCTCCCCGCGGAGCTTGTTCCAGGCATAGAATACATAATACGTGGGCATGTGCTCCCGGGTCTGGGGATCGTAGAAACCGCAGAAGGAATCCACGTTTACGCGGAAATCATAATACATAAGCATGTCCACCGGAGCATCCTGCATCGCGCACATCACGGCACCGACGAATGCGGCGCCCTTGATGTTCAGGCGGGTTTCAAAGTTGTAGTATTCGTAGGAAGACTCGGCCCCGCGTTTTTTCAACTGCCAGTAATTCCACTCGGTCAGGAACAGTTCGGCATTCTCATAACCGTACTGCTTCATCCAGTCCCGGAGCATATAGGCCTCCTTCACGTAGGATGCGGGATCAACGCCGTAATTATGCCAGGAAATGAAATCAATGGG
>JAEEGK010009140.1_pt1 | contig 23219 bp, 20 predicted proteins | sample 8958771 | NCBI WGS metagenome assembly JAEEGK01 (sample SAMN16246547, study PRJNA631951) | gut metagenome | biome: gut microbiome; feature: rumen; material: SC-attached | host: Bos | place: Iran: Karaj | collected 2018-10 | reverse complement strand
CTGGTTGCCATATATCCCGACTTTGATACCCGTAACTACGGATACAGCTCCCTTTCCAGGATGATCGAGGAAACGGGAGAGTTCAAACTTTACAAGAACGCCAACGCATATTACGTTACAATGCGCGAAAGCGGAGAGGATGTATATTCCTTCGCAATCCGCACCATAAAGGGCGAAGGTCCCGAAGGGCTTGACATCGGTGAACTTTCGAACCGGATCCATGCCGAGTATCCTTCTTTTTCACCCAAGGCATACGGCTATTCCCAGTTCCAGAAATTCGTAAGCTCCGTGCCGGGAGCCAGAATCTTTGCCGAGGGAAACACCAAGAAAGTGGTGTTGGAGGAGCAGTAATTGTTTAGATCGGTTTTTCTGATTATATCGTTTTTATACATAATAGACATGCTTTTGCTGGTGCCAAAGTACGTGCGCTGCAAGTATGACCACACTCCCCGTAAAAGAAAGCTTTTTTGGAAGGGAGCCTGCATCGGACTTCCCTTTCTGATCCTTGCTTTCGGAACACTGGTGATCTCGGTTTTCGGGTATGCAAAGGGCAATTACTCCTACCTGCTTGTTACGGCGGGAATGCTTTTTTGCGCCGTGGGAGATATAACCCTCGATATCAGATTTTCCGTAGGGGGCATTTTTTTCGGCATCGGCCATCTTTTTTACATAGCGGCCATGTTTTTTTTGAACAGGCATCTTTTTTTTGCACCGATAATCTGTTATGTTATTCTTGTGGTACTGGGGACGGCGCTTACGATCAAATATCTGGGTCGTAAGTACAGGGTTAAACTGATCGTCTACAACATCATCATCAGCGCATCCTTCGCGCTGGGCATAGGGCTTATTCTTTCGCAAGACCCGGGACAGATCCTCTTGGGATACGGCTGTGTGGCGCTTGTCATCTCGGACTGGCTCCTGGCCCGGAACAAAATTTTCGGCAGTTCCTATGCTTGGTCCATGATTTCCCTCAGTTGCTACTTCGGAGGGCAGATAATGATATCTGCGTTCCCGTACTTGATTTGATTTAACAGCCTCGAAAGTTCCAAGTTCGTTTGTGCTTGCACAAAAACGAACTTGAAGTTGAGAGGCGCCGAGACATGAGCAAGCAGCGATTTTCGAAGAAAATCAGCGAATTGCGAATGGCTCAGAATTGCGGGAGCGGCGAAGCCGCGGAGCAATTCGTGTTAAATGATATATATATCAGTTTTTATGCGAAAGGACGGAAATAACTTTGGAAAAGCAGGTAATGCTGGGCAATGCGGCCATAGCGAGAGGAGCATATGAAGCGGGAGTGAAGGTAAGCGCTGCTTACCCCGGAACACCCAGCACCGAAATCAGTGAAAACATCGTGAACTATCCCGAGGTTTATTGCGAGTGGTCGCCCAATGAGAAGGTGGCCTGCGAAGTAGCCATCGGTGCGTCCATGAGCGGCGTACGCTCAATGTGCAGCATGAAACACGTAGGTCTCAACGTGGCTTCTGACCCCTTGTTTACGGTTTCCTACATAGGAGTAAACGGGGGATTTGTTTTAGTTGTGGCGGACGATCCGGGACTCTACAGTTCACAGAACGAGCAGGATACCAGAATGGTGGCCCGTTCCGCCATGGTGCCCGTTATAGAGCCTTCCGATTCTCAGGAAGCAAAGGATTTTATTAAATACGCTTTCGAACTTTCCGAAAAGTACGATACGCCTATAATCATGCGTACCACCACCAGACTGGGACATTCCCAGGGTGTTGTCACTCTTGAAGAAAGACAGGATATTCCCGACAAGCCTTACGAAAAGAACGCCATGAAGAACGTAATGATGCCGGGTATGGCCAAGAAACGCCACATTTACGTGGAAGAACGCCTCAACAAAATGGCAAAGGACGCAGGCTCCTTCCCCATCAACAGGATCGAATGGGGCGATAAGAAGATCGGATTTATCGCAAGCGGTATCGCTTATCAGTACGTTAAAGAGGTCTGCCCCGAAGCAAGCGTACTTAAGCTGGGGCTTGTCAATCCCCTTCCCAAGGATATGATCCGTGAATTTGCAAAAGAGATCGACAAACTCTATATATTCGAAGAACTTGAACCCGTGATCGAAGAGCAGGTCAGAGCAATGGGTATTTCCTGCATCGGAAAGGAAATCTTCACGGTTCAGGGTGAATACAGCGCGAACATGTTAAGAAAGGCACTGGGCATCGGAACGGATGCCGAGGCTGCCGCGGAAGTTCCCGCAAGACCTCCCATTCTTTGTCCGGGATGCCCTCACAGAAGCGTTTATACCGCATTAAAGAAATTGAAGATCCATGCGGCCGGCGATATCGGATGCTACACCCTCGGAGCGGTTGCGCCTTTGAACGTGGTTGAGACCGCAGTCTGCATGGGTTCCAGCATTTCCACTCTTCACGGCATGGAAAAAGCAAAGGGAAGTGCTTACGTTAAGGACTGGGTTGCCGTTATCGGCGATTCCACCTTCCTTCATACCGGCGTAAATTCCCTGATGAACATGGTCTATAATCAGGCCACCGGTACCGTGCTGATCCTTGATAACTCCACCACCGGAATGACCGGACATCAGGATCATGCCGCTACGGGAAAGACCCTGATGGGTGAACCCACCTACGCCATCGATATCTATAATCTCTGTAAGTCCATGGGCATCGATAATGTGGTTGAGGTTGATTCTTTCAATCAGGATGAGCTTACGAGAGTCATTAAAGAAGAAACTGCGAGAGACGCGGTTTCCGTTGTAATCTGCAAGGCGCCCTGCGCACTTTTGAAGGGCCAGACCTTCCCTTACAAATGCAGACCCATCCCCGAAAAGTGCATGAAGTGCGGTGCCTGCCTAAGACCCGGATGCCCCGCCATTACCAAAAACTCCGACGGGACCATCTTCATAAACGAAACAATGTGCAACGGATGTAATCTTTGCGCACAGATGTGTAAATTCAATGCTATAGAAAGAACAGAAAAATAAACGGGAGCGTAGGATTCCATGAAGAATGGTAAAAAGAAAAGCCTATTGTTTAGTTTTTCGGTTTTAATACTGGTCTTTACTTTAACGGTGTTGACGATTTCAGGGGTAACCACCTATTTTGCCCAGACTAAATTTCACGCCGAGCACAGCATGAAAGACATTAAGAGTGCGGGAGAGTATCTTGAGCAGATGATCCTTTCGGATCAGGATGCGTTTGTATTCTATCAGGATTATTACGTCAAGCACTTTGAAGAGATCGATATTCCCTATGACTTTGACGAGTACGTTACCGCTAGAGAGGAATTCTTAAAACTATTTGCAAAGAAGTACGGACACGACTTTCCGGGTGGAGCCTTCGCCTACGAGAATATGGACGAGGAACTCCAGAAAGCCTTCTTTATCTACTATCACGAATACTGGCTTTTGACCTTCGAACAGGCGAGAGAAGCCTTTGATATGCCCTATTCTTACTACCTTCTCCTTAACGAGGAGGGCTACAGGGTCGTTTACATGATCGACGGCGAAAGAACGCCGAAGGAAACCGCAGAGGGCAACTACCTGTACCTCGGGGACGAATATATGAACGATCCCGCGATTTACGACGTCGAGTGGGCCACCTGGCGCACCGGCCAAAAGCAGGACAGATTCCAGGAATGGGATAACAAGTGGGGTCATACCTATGCTTACTACACTCCTTTAAACATAAACGGCGAGACAAAGGGACTTATCGGTACCGAAATCGAAGTCGCCCGTGTGAACAGGGAAGTTCTTGCGTCAACCCTCAGACTTTCGGGGATTATAGCGGCCATAGTCATACTGGGAACCGCAATGATACTGTTAATCGTCAACAACCGTTTCATCCGCAAGATCGGAAGACTTGAGGCGGCGGTACACACATATACGGATTCGAAGGATGCTTCGGTATCGGAGGCCATTGCCAGAGAAGCCCGGGGCAGAGACGAGGTTTCATCCCTTGCCAGACAGGTGGCTTCCATGGTCATCGAAATGGAGAATTACGTACGTAATCTCGTTAAGACCACTCACGAACTTAAGACGGTAAAGAAACTCAACTTTGAACTCAGTGCCTCCAAAGAGCGCGATTCCATCACGGGAATCCGAAACCGCACCGCATACGACCTTATGTCTTCGGGCATGGACAGAGAGATACAGAGCGGCGTCATGAGATTCGGCATCGCCATTGTAAGCCTTACATCCTTAAAGATAATAAAAGACAGTTTTGGCGAAGAAAGAGCCAACAGCGCCGTAAAGAAACTCTGTGCCATGGTCTGTGAGATCTTCGACCACTCGCCTGTATTCAGGATCTCGGATGAGGACTTCGCCATAGTGCTTCGCGGCGGAGACTACGATAAAGCAGGCGAACTTGTGGATGAATTCAACGGCAGGATATCTGCCATGAGAGCAGACAGAAATATGGAGCCCTGGGAAAAGGCAACTGCGGTGATCGGCATTTCAAGATATGATTCTGCCACCGATACAAGTGTCGAAGCGGTTCTTAACAGAGCCATGCAGGAAACGGAAGAAAGAAAGCGGGATATGATATGCAACGTATAACAAGAAACATTATGATAGTCGGTGTAGGCGGCCAGGGAACGCTACTTACCAGCCGTATTCTCGGAGGGATAATGACCCGTGCCGGTTACGACGTTAAGCTTTCCGAAGTACACGGAATGGCCCAGAGAGGCGGCAGTGTGGTTACCTTCGTTCGTTACGGAGATAAGGTTTACGAGCCCATAGTCGAGGAAGGACAGGCCGACGTGCTTATTGCCTTTGAACGCCTCGAAGCCTTGAGATATGCGCACTTTTTAAAGAAAGACGGCGTACTTATCATAAACGACCAGAGGATCGATCCCATGCCCGTTGTTACGGGAGCGGCTGAATATCCGAAGGATATCATCGAAGAACTTTCAAAGAAGCACACGGTTTACAGCATCGATGCGGAAACCGAAGCCCTTCGCATGGGAAATCCCAAGGTATTTAACATCATAGTTCTCGGAATGGCTGCAAAACACATGGATTTTTCGAAGGAAGAATGGCTTGATGTCATTGCGGGGACCGTTCCGCCCAAGACTGTTGAGATCAACAAAGCCGCATTTTTGCGCGGATATGAAAGTTAAAATGTAAAAAGGAGAATGGCACCATGGCTATTTGGAACGAAGCAAAAGAGTGCATGTCCCGGGATGAGCTTGAAAACCTCCAGGGAAAGCGCCTCGTGAAGCAGGTAAACTACGTTTATCACAACGTGGAGTACTACCGTAAAAAGATGCAGGCTGTAGGCCTTGAACCCGGAGATATCAGGGGACTTGAGGATCTTAACAAGCTTCCCTATACCACAAAGGATGATTTAAGAGAAACCTATCCCTTCGGTCTTTTTGCCGCACCTCAGTCCGAGATCGTAAGAATCCATGCTTCCAGCGGAACCACAGGTAAAGCTACGGTGGTAGGTTACACCCGCCACGATATCGACGTCTGGTCCGAGTGCGTTACAAGAGCCCTGGTTCAGTGCGGAGTTTCAAAGAACGATATTATCCAGGTTGCCTACGGATACGGCCTCTTCACGGGCGGTCTCGGCGCACACTACGGCGTTGAAAATACCGGAGCAACCGTTGTTCCCATGTCTACCGGAAATACCAAGAAACTCATCACCATGATGAAGGACTTCGGAGCCACCGGTATCATGTGTACTCCTTCTTATTTGCTCCATATAGCAGAAAATATCATAGAGGGCGGCGATCTTGACAAGATCAAGTTAAGAGTTGCGGTTTGCGGCGCTGAGCCTTGGACGGAGAAGATGCGTCAGCAGATCGAAGAGACCCTTCACATCAACTGCTTTGACATTTACGGTCTTTCCGAGATCATGGGACCCGGCGTTGCCTGCGACTGTATTTATCACAAGGGACTTCATGTTCAGGAGGATCATTTCCTTCCCGAGATCATTTCAAGAGACACCCTTACACCCATTGCAGACGGTGAAGTTGGAGAGCTTGTATTCACCACACTTACCAAAGAAGGCATTCCGCTTATCAGATACAGAACCAAGGATCTTACCAGCATCGATCGGACCAAGTGCGAATGCGGACGTACCACTGCGCGTATCGCAAGATTCAAGGGTCGTTCCGACGACATGCTCATTCTTCGCGGCGTAAACGTATTCCCGTCCCAGATCGAGGCTGCCCTTCTTGAAATGTCCGAGACTCTGCCTCATTACATGATCATCGTTGACAGAGTGAACAATCTTGATACCGTGGAAGTTCAGGTTGAAGTTGAAGAAAGATTCTTCAGCGATGAGATCAGAGAGCTTGAAAATCTCACGAGACGCATCGAGAACGTTATTAAGACCGCCATCGGCATTGCGGTAAAGGTTAAACTTGTTGAACCCAAGACCTTAAAGCGTGAAGAAGGCAAGAGCGTTCATGTTATCGATAAACGAGTTTTTGATTGATGAAAGGAGTGAACCGTATGTTTCTTAATCAGGTATCCGTTTTTCTGGAAAACAGTGAGGGACGTCTGGGAAGCGCACTTATCGCCCTCAAAAACGAAGGCATCGACATAAAGGCTTTGAGCCTGGCCGATACCAATGACTACGGAATGCTCCGTATGATAGTAAACAATCCCGAGGGAGCCCTTTCTGCTCTTAAGACTTCGGGCTTTTCCGCACACCTTACCAAGGTCATCGCAGTCAAGCTTGCCAACCGTGTTGGCGCCCTTGCGGACCTTTTGAAGGTCATAAGCGGCGAAGGCTTCAACATTGAATACATGTACGATCTTTCTTCCAGGGACGAGAGCGCATGCATGGTCATTAAGGTTTCGGACGGTGAGGCCTGCGCACGTTTTCTTTCCGAAAAAGGATTGGGCGTTCTTTCAGAGTCTGACATCTAATTGGTTTACATAATTTGGCCCGGAGCTTTTTCCGGGCTTTTCCTTTTTTGGGAAAAATGCTAATATAGTACGGAATTGATCCCGAGGACGGTAAAAAGCAGGGTTGAATGCCGGGGTCAAGATATAAGGCAGCGTGCAGTTTACATAATTGATTTACATAAATAGTTAACATAATGGGAGATTTATATGTTCGAAGATGAACAGAACAAGACGATAAATGAGGCGCCCGCCGAGGCGACTGAGACAACTGGGGCAACTGAAACAACTGAGACAACTGAGACGACTGAAGCAATAGAAACGACCGAGGCGGTTGAGACACCGCAGGCAGCTGAGGCAGTTGAGCCCCTTGCTGCAAAGCCCGGGGATAAGAAAGAAAAGAAAACTCGCAAAACGGTTAACATAAGTCCAAAATATTTTATATTCGCGGGGCTTGCTATTATCTTGGCCGCAGGAATTGCTTTGTTTGTTTTTTTGCTCCCTGCAAACCGCGTAAAGCGTTACACCGCAGCGGGAAACAAGCAGTTTGCCAAAGAAAACTACGAAAAAGCGATGGATTCCTTTGAGCATGCCATCAAGCTTGATGAGTTTCATTTTACGGCCAGAAACGGTAAGCTTTTATCCATGGCCGCAATAAACAAGAGGGGTGCCGAGGATGAAGCTTATGAGGCCTTGGGAGCCATAGCACGGAAGAAAGCTTCTCTTTCCGAAAAAGAGACCGCCGAGTGCATCGAACTTTTCCTGACGGCCACCGAAATGCTTAAAAGCTACGATAAAAGCGGAAGCGGCTATATGGCACGCATTGACGAAGCATACGATGCTTTGTCAAAGGCCGAAGAACTTACACCCGCAGTGGCGGATGCCTGCGTAAAGTATGCGGATGTTTTGGGAACGGCGGGAGACGACGGCGCCTTGAAGATAACTCTTCTTGAAAGAGCCTATGATCTGACCAACGGTTCGGAGAGTGTTACCGAGCGCGGCAGGGACGCGGTGACTTCCTACATTTCTTCCCTTGTGAAGATCGACAAGTATACGGAAGCCTACCAATATTTGAGCAACTACTACAACAAGTTTAAACTTGACAGAGATACGATCAAGGCCGAAATATCCAAGGCCGAAGAATTGTACAGCGCAAAGACCGAACTCCTTTCAAACGTCTACAAGGCCATGGAGCCCTGCTACAGCATGTTAAAGGGCAACTTCTCGAAAGAGGGAAGAGAGCAGATCGACGGCATGGATTTCGGACTGTTTTCCTACGACTGGCTGGATATGCTGATGCTTGACGGCTCCGATTACGCCCAGCTTGTATCCGTTAACTGTGACGAAAACGGCGCTTGCTTTGCAAAAGACGGTTTTTCCGCCGATTATACGGGAACCGCCTGCGCCCTTTACCCTTACGGCGAAAAATTTATTAACGAAGAGGGAAAAGAGGTTGTAAGCTACTATTTCTTTTTCGGTGATTTTGTAAACGGAAAGAGAGAGGGGTACGGCATCTGCTTTATAAAGACCGGAACCTCATCCTACTATTGTTTTGAAGGCACCTGGACAAATGATGCACCCAACGGATTCGGGGTCTATTACAGGAGAAACACCTACGCATACACTTCTCTTGCGGAATACACGGAGGTTACCTTCGGAAACTATGTTGACGGTTATCAGGACGGCAAGGTTATCGTTCGCATCACTGCAAACGAGCAGCCGGGAACCATTTTCGAAGGCAGCTACAATGTTACAAACGGTGAACCCGAAACGGTGCCCGTCAGCACGGAATTCTATGAGGTGCTTTCGGAAATTCCCGAAGGTTATTCCCTCATTGCCGTGGTTCCCAGCATTACCGACGGATATTCCAACTACATGACCTATCGGAATCCCGACGGAGTAAAAAAAGGTGCGATTGGTTACGAATAAAAAAGGAAATTGATTCTTTTTGCAGAATATTATATACAGAGGGCTTTGTTGAAAGAAGGGACGTGCGATGCATATACGCGAAACTCTTGAAGCAATGGAAAACGAATTTTTGAGTCCTTACGCCATGAAGAGCGCCGATTCCAAAGGACGTCTGCGTCCCGAGGAACAGTGCGACATCCGCCCCGTGTTCCAGAGAGACAGGGACAGGATCATCCACTGTAAGTCCTTCAGACGGCTAAAGGATAAGACTCAGGTTTTTCTTTCTCCGGACGGTGACCATTACAGGACCAGACTCACCCACACGCTGGAGGTTTCTCAGAATGCGCGCACAATTGCCAAGGCTCTTCGTTTGAACGAGGATCTGGCGGAAGCCATCGCACTCGGTCACGATCTTGGGCACACACCCTTCGGACACGCGGGAGAGCGGGCTCTCAATGAGGTTTGCCCCATGGGCTTCGATCACGCCAAACAGGGCGTTCGGACCGTTGACATCCTTGAAAAGGACGGTCAGGGACTTAATCTTACCTTTGAAGTCAGGGACGGAATGTTAAACCACCAGACCGACGGAATGCCCTCCACCCTTGAAGGAAAGATCGTAAGATTTTCCGATAAGATAGCCTACATACACCACGACATGGATGATGCCATCCGTGCCGGGATTTTGAAAGAGTCCGACGTGCCTTTCTCCATAACCAAGGTTATCGGCGATACCACCGGCAAGAGACTCGATTTCTTTATCCATGATATCGTAATGAACAGCATGGATAAGAACGACATCACCATGAGTGAGGAAACGGCGGCGGCCATGAAAGCCCTGCGTGCTTTTATGTTCGAGCATGTTTACCAGAACCCTGAAGCCAAAGGGGAGGAAGCAAAAGCCGAGACCCTCATGAAAACACTTTACGATTATTATCTTAAGCATTTCGACAAGCTTCCCGCAGATTTAAAGAAGCTCACCGACAGGGGAGATTCCAGGGAAGTTGTGGTATGCGATTACATAGGCGCCATGACCGACAGGTACGCGGTGGCGCAGTACGAGGATTTGTTCATTCCCAAGTCCTGGCATTATTGATCATTGACGGTTAAGGGGGCAACATGCGGTATCCGGATGAACTGATCGACGAGATCAGATCCAGAAACGATATAGTGGATGTTATCGGAAGCTTTGTGTCGCTCAAGCGCCAGGGCTCCAACTATACGGGCCTGTGCCCTTTTCACAGCGAGAAGACCCCTTCTTTCTCGGTTTCCCCTTCTAAGCAAATGTGTCATTGCTTCGGTTGCGGGGCGGGCGGAAATGTAATCACGTTTATCATGAAGTACCAAAACGCCACATTTCCCGAAGCCCTTAAATATCTTGCGGACAGAGCGGGGATAGCACTTCCGGAACCTGAGTATTCCGCAGAAGAGAAAGCAAAAAGAAACCGTCGCGACGAGCTTTTAAACGTCAATTTAAAGGCCACGGCTTATTTTTGTTACCGCCTCAAAGAAAAAGAAGGCGAGGCGGGGCTTAAATATCTTAAGGAACGCGGGCTCTCCGATGAGACCATCAAAAAATTCGGTCTGGGATTTGCGCCTTTAAGCCGCAACAATCTCTTCGAATACCTTAAGAAACAGGGCTTTACCACCGATATCATCAGAAGTTCCGGACTGGTAACCTATGAAGAATCCAAAGGATTCACCGACAAATTCTGGAACAGGGTGATGTTCCCCATAGCCGACGAAAGAAACAGGGTGATAGCTTTCGGCGGGCGTGTAATGTCGGATGCCAAGCCAAAGTACCTTAATTCACCCGAAACCGAAGTGTTCGACAAGAGCCGGACCATCTACGGTTTAAACATTGCAAGAAGCTCCCGCAGAGAATTTTTCATTCTTTGCGAAGGATATATGGATGTAATTTCCCAGCATCAGGCAGGATTCGACAACGCCGTTGCATCTCTCGGAACCGCCTTCACTTCAGGTCACGCAAGTATATTGAAGCGCTTTAAGAAGCCTGTATTTTTGGCCTATGACAGTGACGGGGCGGGGGTAAGTGCCGCACTTCGTGCGATCCACATATTAAGAGAGACCGAGGTGGTTTGTCGTGTGATCAATCTTAAGCCCTACAAGGATCCGGACGAATTCATCAAGAATGAAGGCGCCGAAGCCTATGAGGAGCGGATCAAGGCTGCCGAAAACGGTTTCTTTTTCGAGGTAAGGATCCTTTATGAGAGTAAAGATATGTCCGACCCCGACGAAAAGACCGCATTTATCAGGGAAATATGCGAAAAACTGGCTGAGATCCCGGATGCCATCGAGAGAGAAAGCTACATGGATGCTTTCGCCAAGAGATACAGCATTCCGACAGACACGGTCAAGCGTCAGGTGGCCTCCATTGCGGCAAAGAACGGCGGAGAATACAGACCCGCGGAGAAACCAAAATCAGGAATTGCCAAGCAAAAGGACCCCGACGAAAACATCAAGCGCATCCAAAGAACTTTGCTTACCTGGATAAGCGAGGAGCCGAAGGTTTACGATGCCGTTAAGGAAGTGATATCCCCGGCGGACTTCACGGACCGGGTTTACTTTGCGGTTGCTTCCAGACTGTTTTCGGATCTTGAGGAGCACAAAGCGGATCCTGCGGCCATTGTAAGCATGTTTGAAGACGAAAACGATCAGGCAACGGTGGCGGCCATCTTTAACACCGAGCTTGAGAGGATCGAAAGCAAGGCTGAGCGTGAAAAGGCGCTCAAGGATATGGTCTACGCCATAAAGAGAAACGGACTCGGGGCTTCGGATTCCACGGACGAAACCTCTGTGGAAGCGATGATGAAATCCATCGAAGACCATAAGAAATTAGAGAAAATTCGCAATATGAGATTTGATCTGAAAGAATAAATATTGAAAGAGACGGTACATGAAATGGACGAGAACCAGCAGGCAAAATACGACGAGAAACTGAAGGAATTCCTTGCATACTGCAAAAAGCGCAAGAACATGATCGAATATCATGAGATCACCGACTTTTTTGCGGAACTTGCACTTGATGAGGAAACCTACGACAAGCTGATGGAAACCCTTGAAGCTTCGGGTGTTGACATCATGCAGCTTCCCGAGGAAGAAGAATCCGACGACGACATCATGTTTGACGACATGGAGAGGGACGTTGATGTGGAAAACATCGACTTATCCGTTCCCGAGGGCGTCAGCATCGAAGATCCGGTACGTATGTACCTTAAAGAAATCGGTAAGGTTCCGCTTCTTTCCGCAGAGGAAGAGATCGAACTTGCAAAGAAAATGGAAAAGGGTGACGAGGAAGCCAAAAAGAAACTTGCGGAAGCAAACCTTCGTCTCGTTGTTTCCATTGCCAAGAGATATGTGGGCCGCGGTATGCTTTTCCTTGACCTGATTCAGGAAGGTAACTTAGGTCTTATCAAGGCGGTTGAAAAGTTCGATTACAGAAAGGGCTACAAGTTCTCCACCTACGCAACATGGTGGATCAGACAGGCCATCACCAGAGCCATTGCCGACCAGGCACGAACCATCAGAATTCCCGTGCACATGGTTGAGACTATAAACAAACTCATCAGAGTATCGAGACAGCTCCTTCAGGAACTGGGTCGCGAACCTTCCCCCGAAGAGATTGCGGTTGAAATGAACATGCCCGTTGAGCGTGTGAGAGAGATCCTTAAGATCTCCCAGGAGCCCGTTTCCCTCGAAACTCCCATCGGTGAAGAAGAGGACAGCCACCTCGGTGACTTCATTCAGGACGAGAACGTACCCGTTCCCGCAGAAGCAGCTGCGTTTACCCTTCTTAAGGAGCAGCTCGTTGATGTGCTGGAGACCCTTACCGAAAGAGAGCAGAAGGTTTTGAGACTCCGTTTCGGTCTTGACGACGGCAGGGCAAGGACCCTTGAAGAGGTGGGACGCGAATTCAACGTAACCCGTGAGCGTATCAGACAGATCGAAGCTAAGGCACTTAGAAAGCTTCGTCATCCCAGCCGTTCGAGAAAACTTAAGGATTATCTTGAATAATGAACCTGTCTTTGAGACTTAACAAAATCTGCGAGGCCGTAAACGAATGCGAAAGCCTCTGCGATGTGGGCTGTGACCACGGATATGTTTCCATAGAGCTGGTAAAGAGCGGTAAGGTTTCCAAGGTTTTGGCCATGGATGTAAACGAAGGTCCCCTGGCAAGCGCCAAAGCAAACATAAGCGCCGCAGGACTTTCCGGGAAGATCGAAACAAGATTGTCGGATGGTTTACATAACATAAAAGAGGGCGAGAGTTTCGACGCGATACTTATCGCCGGCATGGGCGGAAGACTTACCGAAAAGATACTGACAGAGGGCAGGGAAACCGTTCTTTGTGCAAAACAGCTTATCTTACAGCCCCAGTCGGAAATCTTTCTTGTTAGAAGGCTCATAAAGAAACTCGGGTTTGAGATCATAAGAGAATTCTGTATTAAGGATGCGGGAAAATATTATTTCCTGATGGATGCCCGCAGGGCGGAAAACACTTCCGAAGAGCCCTCCGGGGACAGTGAATTCTTCGAAAAATATTCGAAGTTTTTGCTTTTTTCGAAGGATCCCGTTTACCGTGAATTTCTCTTGCACAGAGCCCAAAATATCGATAGTTATTTAATGCGCGCCGGAGACGGTTCTCCGGAGCTTTGCACCGAAAAAGAAGAACTGAAAAAAGCCCTTGAGTTTTTTGGGTAAATAAACCAAAGGAGAATTTCATATGGCTAAAATCGACATCCTCGGTGAAACAAGAGAATACGAGAAAGGCACCACCTTTGAAAGGATCGCGGAGGATTTTTCCGACAGATTCAAACACACCATAGCCGTGGCCATCGAGAACGGCAAAATCAAGGAACTTTTTAAGAAGGTTAGCGGAGACGCGAAGGTTGAATTTCTGACCCTTGGGGATTCCGTGGGCCACAAGGCTTACGCAAGAAGTGCGATCATGCTCATGCTGAAGGCGTTTGAAGACGTGCTCGGCAGAGATGCAATAGAATATATGAAGGTTGAATTTGTGATCGGAAACGGTTACTACGTCACCTACAAAGGCTCTGAGAAAATTACCGAAGGCATCATAAAAGAAGTTAAGGGACGCATGCTTGAGGTTGTTGAGCAGAACATTCCCTTTGTCAAAGAAAGCGTATCTCTCGACGATGCGCTGGATATTTTCAAAGAGCGCAAGATGAAAGACAAGGAGAGTCTTTTTAAGTACAGAAGAAGCTCTTCCGTAAACATCTACAGCCTGGAAGATTATAAGGATTACTACTACGGCTACATGCTTCCTTCCGCCGGATACATCAAGTGGTTCGACATCATGCTTTATGATGACGGAATAATCATGACGATTCCCTACGCTTCCGAGCCCGAGACCCTCAGACCCTTTGATGAGAGAAAGAATCTCTTTAAGACCCTGAAGGCTACCACGGACTGGAACGAGAAGATCGGAGTCAGCACCGTGGGTGAGTTGAACGACCTTGTTTGCCGCGGAGAGATCAACGACATGATCTTAGTCCAGGAAGCCCTTCAGGAGCGCAGAATCGGCAAGATCGCCGAGGATATAGTAAAGCGCGGCGGTGTTAAGTTTGTTATGATCGCAGGTCCTTCTTCTTCCGGAAAGACCACTTTTTCACACAGACTGTCCGTTGAACTCAGAACCTACGGGTTAAAGCCCCATCCCATCGGAGTGGACGATTATTTCGTTAACCGTGAGAATACCCCCAAGGATGCGGACGGAAACTATAATTTCGAGTGTCTGGAAGCCATTGACGTTGAGCAGTTCAATCAGGATATGACCAGACTTTTGAAGGGTGAGCGGGTTGAACTTCCCACCTTTAACTTTAAAACCGGCAAACGCGAATACAAGGGTAACTTCAAGCAGCTGGGACCCGATGACGTGCTGGTTATCGAAGGCATTCACGGACTGAACCCCAAGATGTCCTACAGCCTTCCCGACGAAAGCAAGTATCGTATTTATATAAGTGCCCTGACCAGTATCAACATCGATGAGCACAACAGAATTCCCACCACGGACGGCCGTCTCCTTCGCCGTATGGTAAGAGACGCAAGGACCCGTGGTACCAGCGCAAAGAACACCATCAGGATGTGGCCCAGCGTTCGTAAGGGTGAGGAAGAGAACATCTTCCCCTTCCAGGAAAACGCGGATGCCATGTTTAACTCCATTCTGATCTACGAACTTGCGGCATTTAAGACTTATGCCGAGCCTTTGCTTTTTGAGATAGGCAAGGACGAGCCTGAGTATTACGAAGCAAAGAGACTTCTTAAATTCCTTGAATATTTCGTGGGAATCGACCCGAAGGTGGTACCCGCAAACTCCATATGCAGGGAGTTTATAGGGGGAAGTTATTTTAACGTGTGATGGCGAAGAGCGGACTTATGGAAGAAACGCGCAGCGTTTCTTTGAATTATTGCGCCAAGCGCGGCGCAAACCCGCTGTCAAGTACGCCTTTGGCGTCCTTGACGAGGAGCAGGACAGACGATCGCGGCTGCCAATCGGCAGGTGAGGAAAGTCCGGGCTTCATAGGGCAGGATGCCGGATAACGTCCGGCGGAGGCGACTCCCGGGAAAGTGCAACAGAGATATACCGCCCGCGCAAGCGGGTAAGGGTGAAAAGGCAGTGTAAGAGACTACCGTGCGTCCGGTAACGGACGTAGCCATGCAAACCCCATCCGAAGCAAGACCAAGATGATCTGTGTCATGCTGCTTTGCAGCGTGGCACAGGTTGGAAAGCTATAGATTGGCCCGATCTGCTTTCCGGTAGGTTGCTTGAGGCTGTCGGCAACGGCAGTCCTAGATAGATGATCGTCCAACGACATAACCCGGCTTACCGTCCTGCTCTTAATTATGTAAACTAATAGTTATGAAAAGAAGATTAATACTAACTTTAATATCGTCGGTTTTAGTCGTGATTTTGGGGATTGTCCTGATTGTTTTGACATTTTCAAAGAACGACAAAACGGTTGACATAAATTCGACACTCGAAGAAGTGAGACCCACTCTTGTCAAGATTACTGTGGGGGAATATCACGGAAGCGGTGTCGTTATGTTTGCGGACAAAGAAAAGATCCGCATCATTACCACGGCTCATCTTATGCAGGATGAAACCGAAGGAATGATCACCTTTGCCGACGGTAAGACCGGTTTCGGAAGAGTATCGAAGATTTCGACGGAGAAGGACCTTTGCTTTATCGAAATGGACGTTTCGGACTTTGCCGATGACTACGCTTCAAAGATAACCTGCGCCAGATTCGACCAAAAGATATATGACGGCCTTAAAGAAGGCGACAGCGTTTATCTTATGGGTTTAGGCGTTCTTCTTTCCGGAAACGTGTTTGTGGGGACAGTTGCAAACACGTACTTTTATGTGCCCGAATTTGACATGCACATGCTTTATCTGTATGCTGATGCAATGGCGGGCATGAGCGGTTGCGGCTGCTTTAACGAAAACGGGTACCTTTTGGGCATCCTTATCGGGGCTGCGGATTCTTCGGAAGCCGTTTGCGTGCCCCTTTCGGACATCCTTGCTTTTTCCGAAGGATGAGAATATAGTTAATCCGACTTGTAAATAATTCTGCCGGAATATCCGGCGAATCTAATATAGTAACATAGGAGGCAGTATCATGACGAAAATTGATATTATATCCGGTTTCCTCGGAGCCGGCAAAACAACGCTTATCAAGAAGCTTTTATCCGAGGCGCTTAAGGGCACCAAGGTCGTGCTTATCGAGAACGAGTTTGGCGAGATCGGCGTAGACGGCGGATTTTTGAAGGATTCGGGCATCGAGATCAAAGAAATGAATTCGGGCTGCATCTGCTGCTCGCTGGTGGGAGACTTCACCACCTCTCTTTCGGAAGTTATCGAAAAGTATTCCCCGGAGAGGATTCTCATCGAGCCTTCGGGTGTGGGCAAGCTTTCAGACGTTCAGAAGGCTGTGCTTACCGCAAGCGAAAAGAGCCATGTTGAACCCGGTTCTTCGGTTGTGGTAGTTGACGCATCCAAGTGCCGCGTTTATATGAAGAACTTCGGCGAGTTCTTTATCAACCAGATCGAATATGCGGGAACCATTATCTTAAGCCGTACTCAGAACATGGACGCCGAGAAACTTGAGAAGGTTGTTGCCATGATCAGAGAGCACAATTCCAAGGCAAAGATCGTTACGACCCCCTGGGATGAGCTTACCGGCAAGTATATTCTTGATACCTTCGAAGCTGTTACTTCCTTCGAAGAAGAACTCTTAAAGGAATTTGAAGAAGAGCACCATCACCACGATGATGACGATGATGACGACGATGAGTGCTGCGGACATCACCACCATCACCACGATGATGACGACGATGAATGCTGCGGACATCACCATCATCACCACCATGACGACGATGATGACGATGAAGACGAGCACGAGCATCATCACCACCATCACGACGATGACGACGAAGAGTGTTGCGGACATCATCACCACCATGATCATGAGCACCATCACGACCACGGCGAAGGCTGCACCTGCGGATGTCACGACCATGACCACCATCATCATCACGCCGATGAAGTATTTACCAGCATCGGCATTGAGACAGTCAATAAATATACCAAGGACGAAGTCAAGGCACTTCTTGAAAAGCTTGAAAACGAATCCGAGTACGGATTCGTGCTTCGTGCAAAGGGTATGCTTGCAGGCGAAGGCAAAGAATGGATCTACTTTGACTACGTTCCCGGTGAGATCGATATCAGAGAGGGAAGCCCAGAATATACGGGAAAGATCTGCGTGATCGGCTCGGAACTTAAGGAAGATGCTATTAAGAGCCTTCTTGGCGGAAAACAGGAATAAATCATGAAATCAGTATTTGTTATCAACGGCTTTCTGGACAGCGGAAAGACCCAGTTTATTAACTACACACTTGCCCAGCCCTATTTCAGGACCAAGGGTACGACCCTTCTGATCGTTTGCGAAGAGGGCGAAGAAGAGTACGACGAGCGCATTTTAAAGGCCACCAACACGGTACTTGTCACCGTGAACGAAGAAGCCGAGATCGCTCCCGACAAGCTTATCGAGTTTGAAAAGAGCTTCAGACCCTCCCGTATCATCATTGAATACAACGGCATGTGGAACTACAAAAACATGAAGCTGCCCTTCGGCTGGAAACTGGAGCAGCAGATCACTCTCATAGATACGAGTACCTTTGAACTCTACTACACCAACATGCGCTCCCTTCTTGCGGAGATGATGCGCAAGTCCGAGATGATCATCTTTAACAGAGCCGACAATTTCGCAGACAAACTGGCGGGATACAAGCGTAACGTCAAGGCTTTGAACCAGACAGCGGAGATCATTTTCGAAGGTAAGGACGGAGAGATAAACGCGACCCTGGACGAAGAACTTCCCTATGACATCAAGGCCGATAAGATCGAGCTTACGGATGAAACTTACGGGGCTTTTTATATCGATGCTCTTGACAATACGGACAGATACAGGGACAAAGAAATTTCCTTTGTTGCCTGGGCGCTGATCCCGGGAGACTACGCTGCAGGCGTATTCGTACCCGGCCGTTCCGTCATGACCTGCTGCGCCGAGGATATCCAGTTTCTGGGATTTCCCTGCAAATATGCAAAGACCTCCGAAATCAAGGACCGCTCCTGGGTGAAGGTCACCTGTAAGTTAAAGCGGGAATATTTCGAAGGATATAAGGGCGAAGGACCCGTGCTTGAAGCAATTTCGGTCGAACCTGCGAAGAAGCCCAAGAACGAGGTGATTTCGTTCATATGATGGAATATAAGGTTATTGAGCTGTTCTTTTTCTTCTTTCTCTACTGTGTTGCGGGCTGGATATTCGAATCCACCTATGCGACTCTCAAAGAAAGAAGGCTTACGAACCGCGGTTTTTTAAGAGGCCCCGTTATCCCCATTTACGGGTGCGGCGCCATGACCCTTCTTTTTGTATGCAGACCCTTTATCAAGTATCCGGTGGCGGTTTTCTTTGTGGGCATGATCGGTGCCAGCGTTATGGAATATGTAACGGGTGTTCTGATGGAGGCAATCTTCAAGGTAAGGTACTGGGATTATTCCCACGATAAGTTTAATCTGAACGGACACATCTGCCTGGGCGCCAGTATCGTCTGGGGATTCATGTCACTGCTCATGAACTATTTTGTGCACAGAAACGTTGAAAAGATCCTGCTTGTTCTGACTGAAAAGGAAGTAAGACTTTTCACGGACACCTTTGCCATTTTGTTTATTGTAGATTTAACTTTGTCCTTTAAGGCCGCCTTTGACTTAAAGCGCCTGTTTGTGTACGTGGACAAAGCAAAGAACGAGGTCAGACTCATGCAGAAGCGCTTAGACGTGCTTCTTGCCTGTGCGGATCAGGACTTTAACACCCAGAAAGCAAAGATTACCACGGCCATCGACGGTATCCAGAACGCTATTTCCGAGAAGTATTCGGAGCTTACAAAGAACTTCTTTGAGCGCGGTATTTTCCTCGGTAACCCCACCATGAAATCCAAGCGTTTCGGCGATACCCTCGAAAGCGTAAAGGCTGCGGTCAACAAGAACAAAGAAGACAGAAAAGCGGAAAAGAAATCGGTAAAAACCAAGAAAGAGAATTGATTCTTGAATTGGATTTTGTACTATGCTATTATGATATACAAGTGTAAAGGAGGGATCGTATGAACGCTTCAGAATGCATCAAAGCTCGTCGCAGTGTACGCGAATTTACCGGTGAACCCGTTTCACATGAACTTTTGGAAGAGATTATTGATGTTGCCCGTTTTGCTCCCAGCTGGAAAAACACTCAGATAACCCGCTATGTGGCATTGGAAGGCGCCGCAAAGGATAAGCTTGCAGCCGAGTGCGTAGGCGAGTGGAATGCCGGTATTATCAACCGTGCTCCCATGCTTATCGTTCAGACTTTCGTTAAAAACCGTTCCGGTTTCGAACGTGACGGTTCTTTTTCCACTTCGAAAGAAGACCGCTGGCAGAATTATGATGCGGGTATCGCGGCAGAGGCATTTTGTCTCGCTGCTTACGAGAAGGGTCTCGGAACCGTTATCATGGGTATCTTCGAAGAAGATAAGGTTGCTTCCGTTCTTTCTTTACCGGAAGACAGAGGGGTAGCTGCTCTCATCGCCATCGGTCATCCGGCAGTTTCTCCCGAAGCTCCCAAGCGTAAAGAAGTTTCGGATCTTTTGTCTTATATGAGTTAATTAAGGGAGGGAATATTTTCCCTCCTTTTTTTGAGCGGATTTCTTCCTCTCACAGATTAAATCGCGCCGGTGAGCGCATATCGTGTGTCGTCTTACGACAACAGAAAGGATGAACATGAACAAACAACCAAGACATTTAATGAGTCCTCTGGATTTCTCGGTGGAGGAACTCGACAGACTTTTCGATCTTGCGGGGGATATCGAAAAGAATCCCGCCAAGTATGCGGAAAGCTGCCACGGCAAGAAGCTTGCCACCTGCTTTTACGAGCCCAGTACCCGCACCAGACTGTCCTTTGAGGCGGCAATGCTTAACCTGGGCGGTTCGACTCTCGGCTTTTCCGAAGCCTCCAGTTCTTCCGCAGCCAAAGGAGAGAGCGTATCCGATACAATCCGCGTGATCTCATGCTATGCAGACATTTGTGCAATGCGCCACCCGAAAGAGGGCGCGCCCATGGTGGCTGCCTCCCATTCCCGGATCCCTGTGATAAACGCAGGTGACGGCGGACACCAGCACCCCACACAGACCCTTACGGATCTTCTTACCATCAGAAGCCTTCACGGCAACTTAAACGGTTTTACCATCGGCCTTTGCGGAGACCTTAAGTTCGGCAGGACCGTACATTCTCTGATAAGAGCCCTGCTTCGCTACAACAATGTGCACTTTATCTTCATCTCCCCCGAGGAGCTGAGGATCCCCGACTATATAATCGACGAACTCAACGAAAAGAACGCTACCTATGAGGAGGTCATCAAACTGGATGACGTCATCGGAAAGCTTGATATCCTCTACATGACCAGAGTTCAGAGAGAACGATTCTTCAACGAAGAGGATTACATCAGACTTAAAGATTTCTATATCCTCACCAAAGAGAAGATGGACAAAGCAAAGAAAAACTGTATCGTGCTTCATCCCCTTCCCAGAGTAAACGAAATATCCGTTGAGGTTGACGACGACCCCAGAGCCGCATATTTCAAGCAGGCGCAATACGGAGTTTATGTAAGAATGGCGCTGATACTTACACTTCTGGGACTCGCACCGAATCCCGCGAAGAAGTGAGAATGGTTTACATAACTCAAATTCCGAGTGGAAGTGAAAATAGTTTACATAACACAGATTTAACCGGAAAGGATCGTGAATATTCATGTTAAATATAGGACAGATCGAAGAAGGATTCGTACTGGATCACATAAAGGCAGGCCAGAGTCTTGATATTTACTATAAGCTGGGCCTTGATAAGATAGACAATACGGTTGCCATCATCAAAAACGTTCGAAGCGACAAAATGGGAAAGAAAGACATTTTGAAGGTTGAATGCGATATCGAGATGCTGGACCTGGAGGTTCTCGGATTTATCGATCACAACATCACCGTAAATGTGGTAAAGGGCGGCAAGATAGTGGAGAAGATGGCCCTTACACTTCCCAAGGAGATCACCAACGTGATCAAGTGCAAAAACCCCCGCTGTATAACCAGCACAGAGCAGGAACTTCCCCATATCTTTGTACTTACGGACCCCAAGCACGAGGTCTACAGATGCAAGTACTGCGAAGAGAAGGCGCAGAAGAGGATCTAAGGATATTTAAATAAATTATTATTCGGAGGGCGATACTTTCGCCCTCTTTATTATGCCGAAATTAATGAAGTTTTAACTTGAAGATTTCATTCATAGTATATACTATAGTGGTGATGCAGTTTTATCGTGTGAAAGAGGATTTATAAATGGCAAATCAGCTTGATATGACCAAGGGAAATCCCTTCGGTCTTATAGTGAAGTTTATAGTGCCGGTTGTTCTCGGAAATGTTTTTCAGCAGCTCTACAATATGGTGGATACCATTATCGTAGGGCGTTTTGTTGGCCTTGATGCCCTTGCCGCCGTGGGAGCCACGGGTACGGTTTCTTTCCTGATCCTCGGTTTTGCTCTGGGGCTTACTTCCGGTTTCACGGTCATCACTGCCCAGAGATTCGGTGCGGGTGATGAACACGGACTGAAGGTCAGCGTTACCAACGCCGTCATTCTTGCCGCCGCCGCATCGGTTATCCTTACGGTCATCAGTGTTTCGGGCATGAAGTGGTTACTTACCGTCATGAACACCCCCGAAGACATCTTCCAAATGTCTTATGACTATATCATAATCATCTGCCTCGGTATGGTCTTCACCATCTTTTACAATATTATGGCGAGCCTTTTGCGTGCTGTGGGAAATTCCAAGGCACCCCTTTATTTCCTGATCATTTCGGCTCTTTTGAACATCGGTCTCGACCTTCTTTTTATCAAGACCTTTGGCATGGGCGTAAAGGGTGCGGCCCTTGCCACCATCGTTTCCCAGGGCATTTCCGGTGTTCTTTGTATCATCTATACCTTTAAGGTGGTTAAACTTCTGGTACCCGGAAAGGCTGAGCTTAAGCCCGACACGAACTGCATGCGCAATCAGCTGGTCATCGGTATTCCCATGGCCCTTCAGTTTTCCATTACCGCCGTCGGCACCATAATGGTCCAGTCTGCCCTTAACAGATTCGGCGCAGTGGTGGTGGCAAGTTACACCGCCGCCAACAAGGCAGGACAGCTGGCAACCCTTCCCTACAGTGCAATGGGCGTGGCAATGGCCACTTATTCCGCCCAGAACCGCGGAATCAACGATATCGCGAGGATAAAGAAAGGAACCCGTGTAGCCAGCATCATGAGCGTGGTTTATTCTTTGATCATTTACGGTGTTGCAATCCTTACCCTTCCTTTCCTGATGAGACTGTTCATAGACTCGAATTCACCCGTATCTTTCGAAGAAATCTTCGATTACGGACGTACATACATCCTGGTAAGCGGAGTCTGCTACATACCCCTTGGCGAGATATTTATCTATCGTAATGTCATGCAGGGCTGCGGCTTCTCTTTCTTTGCCATGATAGGCGGCGTGGTGGAGCTTATTTCAAGAGCCATCGTTTCTTTTATAGCAACCGCCAACATGAGTTACACCGGCGTCTGCATGGCGGATCCCATAACATGGTTTACCACTGCGGTTTTCCTAATGGTAGGTTACCGGTTCACGGTGGTTAAGATGAACAAGGATAAAAAGGCCTTCCATTTGCGGAGGCAGAAGGAACACATAAAATGACCTACAAAGAAGCACTTGAATACATGAAGGGGCTTTCAAAAAGAGGCATACATCCGGGGCTTGAGGGTATAAAGGGTCTTTGCGATGCGCTTGGAAATCCCGAGAAAAATCTTAAGATAATACA